>Ga0136643_10020091_pt1 | contig 10097 bp, 5 predicted proteins | sample TergutLab28metaG_FD_96883 | JGI IMG/M metagenome (GOLD analysis project Ga0136643, IMG submission 96883) | Labiotermes labralis P1 segment gut microbial communities from Petit-Saut dam, French Guiana - Lab288 P1 (version 3) (version 3) | ecosystem: Host-associated > Arthropoda: Insects >... | reverse complement strand
TTCAATCAGGGAAATATTTACACAGAAAATTTTTGGGAAGTTTGGCAAAACCGTTTTCAGCCGTTCCGCGACCGAAAATGGATGAAAAAAGACGAATGTGCCAACTGCAATATGTTCCGCTATTGCGAAGGCAACGGAATGCATCTCCGCGACGAAAACGGAAAATTGCTGTTTTGTCATTATAACAGGATAAAAGTCTGAATCAAGATTTATGGGATTTTTGGATTAACTTGATTTTAAATCCTAAAATCCTATAATCTTGTAAATCCTGATTCAGGCATTTACATAAATTGTTCCAAAAACCTTACATCATTTTCGGAAAACAAGCGCAAATCTTTCACTTGATATTTCAAGTTTGTGATGCGTTCTACACCCATTCCGAAAGCGTATCCCGAATAAATTTCAGCGTCGATACCGCAATTTTTCAGCACATTCGGGTCAATCATTCCGCAACCCAAAATTTCCACCCAACCGGTATGTTTGCAAAACGGACAACCTTTGCCTTTGCACAAAAAACACGAAATATCCATTTCGGCACTCGGCTCAGTGAACGGAAAATAGGATGGTCGTAGGCGAATTTGCGTGTCTGCGCCAAACAATTCTTTGGCAAAATAAAGCAAAGCCTGCTTCAAATCGGCAAACGACACATTTTTATCCACATACAAACCTTCGATTTGGTGAAAAAAGCAGTGCGCGCGATACGAAATTGCCTCGTTGCGATAAACTCGTCCGGGAAAAAGCATACGAATTGGCGGTTTTTGCTCGTTCATCACGCGAACTTGCACCGACGAAGTATGCGTGCGCAAAACTATATCAGGATTTTGTTCGATAAAAAACGTGTCTTGCATATCGCGAGCAGGATGTTCGGGTGGAAAATTCAACGCGCCGAAAACGTGCCAATCGTCCTCAATTTCAGGACCTTCGGCAACCGTAAATCCGATGCGCGAAAAAATGCTGAGGATTTCCTCGCGCACCAGCGAAAGCGGATGACGAGTTCCTAATTTAATCGGCTCTGCCGTGCGCGTCAAATCGAGTTGTTGGTCGGTGTTTTGCGCCGTGCCGAAACGCTCTTTTAGTTCGTTTATTTTGTCTTGCGCCGTGTTTTTCAGCTGATTAAGCAACTGTCCGACTTCTTTTTTTTCCTCATTCGCAACATGGCGGAAATCGTCGAAAAGTCGGGATATTTCGCCTTTTTTGCTCAAATATTTGATACGAAGCGTTTCCAATTCGTCGGAATTGTTTGCAACTAATTGATTTACTTCATCTAATAACTGCTTTATTCTATCTTTCATTGGTTTTTTCCTGAAAATTTAAATGGATTGCAAAAGTACGCATTTTTTCATTGATTTCAAATTTGGCTTACACCGATTTTCAATTCAGATTTTTAGCGCGCAGATAACACAGATTAAAAACGCAAAAAATCGCCGATTTTTATGTTGCATAGATTTAAAAAATCTGCGCAAATCATAATTTTCTGCATCAACTACGCGATACTTATCCATTTTAACACAAAAACCTGTTGTACAACATATTTTTTGCACTCAAAATATTTGAAATAATGTCGTATCTTTGTGTGATTTTTTTGATAAAAAGAAAAGCCGTTTGAAACAGAAACATTAAAATTATATTCATATGAAAAAATTTCCACTTATCTTTTTAGCTTTATTTTTAGCGTGTGCAACATTTGCACAGCAACCGCCGAAGCGCGAAATGCGGGCGGCATGGTTACACACAGTAAATTTTAGTACTTGGGTTTCCGAAGTTCGCGTTCCTGCGTACGACGGCACCAACGAAGCGGAACGGGAAGCAGCCCGCCGGATTCAAAAAAATGCAATCATTGAGTACTTTGACGCCTTTGCAGCAGCAAATTTCAACGCTGTTTTCTTTCACGTGCGCCCCAACACCGACGCTTTTTACAGGTCGAAGTTTGAGCCGTGGAGTCATTTTCTATCCACCGAACGTGGAGCAGACCCGGGTTGGGACCCGCTTGAATTTGCTATCGAACAGGCACATAAACGCGGAATGGAGTTGCACGCTTGGCTTAATCCTTATCGAATTTCATTTAACGAAGCCCAAGCCTTAGCCGCTACTACGCCTTACGATTATGTAAATACGCATCCGGAATGGGTGATGGCGTACAACGAAAATGTAAAAATACTGAATCCGGGATTGCCCGAAGTAACACAGCGCATTGCCGATGTGGTAGAGGATATTATCAGAAATTACAATGTGGACGGTATTGTGATGGACGACTATTTTTATGCCGATAATCGAGTTCCCGACAACTATCCGGGGAAATTTTATTTTTTAGATAACGCTCTGTATCTTGCCTATCTGGCAGAAAATCCAAACAGCACCTTGTCGCAAAGCGACTGGCGCAGACAGAATTGCAACAGAATGGTAAGAGCCGTCTATGACCGAATACAGGCTGTCGCACCTTGGGTAAGATTTGGTATGAGTCCTGCCGGAGTAGCCAAGGGCGGAACTGCAAGGCTCGGATTAGAGCCACCCGATGTACCGGCGAGCGATTGGCAATTCTACCAAATTTACAGCGACCCATTGGCTTGGATGGCAGAAGGTTCTATTGATTATATCTCACCGCAGATTTATTGGACAACCACCCACGAAATTGCTCCTTATACTCCTTTGGCGAAATGGTGGTCGGAAGTGGCTAAAAAGTTCGGCATACATTTTTTTTCCAGCCATTCTTTTGGAACTACTCCCGAGGAAATCGGCGTTCAAATCGACATCAACAGAAGGTACGACGAGCTTGGCGCGCCCGGAACTGTGGCTTGGAGCGGACAAACGCTCATAAGACGAGGACACGTTCCTTTTTTGGCTGAAAATCATTTCAGATACAAAGCACTTCCGCCTGCAATGGATTGGAAAGAGGCTGAGGAACAAGGAATGGTGGACAATCTTACGCTGTCGGGACAAACTCTTTCGTGGACGTACAAAAACGAAAATGTTCGCTATGTAGTTTATGCCATACCGAGTTCTAAAATAAACAATGCTGACGTTTTTGAGAATCCCGCACATATTTTAGGAATTTCATACAGTAAGCAATTTACGTTGCCTGCGGAAATTATTGCCACGCATTACATTGCTGTTTCAGTACTTGACCGTTTCGGAAACGAATTTCTACCGGCACGCATAAAGAGCCGGAATACAATCATTTTCTAACTATTTTTTTACCCTATTTTAAAAACATTATTTACAAATGAAAAAGTTTTCAACTCTCTTTTTAGCTTTATTTTTAGTGTGCGCAACATTTGCACAGCAACCGCCAAAACGCGAAGTTCGTTCCGTGTGGCTTACCACCGCTTGGGCTTTGGATTGGCCCTCGGTCAGAGTACCTGCTCCAATAATTGAAAATGGAGTAACAGTAAACGAGGCTGAGCGTGAAGCCGCTCGTAATATTCAAAAAAATACACTATTTGATATTCTGGAAAGATTGGACGATGCCAACATCAACACGATTTATTTTCAGGTAAGACCAATGAATGATGCCTTTTATCGTTCTAATCTGCCGGGCGAGGCTTGGAGTCAATGGCTTTCTTCGGAGCGCGGTGCCGACCCGGGTTGGAGTCCGTTGGGATTTCTTATCGAACACGCGCACCCACGCGGTATCGAAGTTCACGCATGGCTCAATCCTTATCGTTATTCCTCCTCTACGGCTACTCTCGGACGTTTGCCAACCGATATTTTGACTACACATCCTCATTGGCTGTTGGATTACACCGGAATTTCAAACCGTGTTGATTTTAAAATTCTCAATCCCGGAATGCCCGAAGTAAAACAGTATATAGCCGATGTAATAGAGGATATCATCAGAAATTACAATGTGGACGGTATTGTGCTCGACGATTATTTTTATCAGAGCGGAACAACCGATGCGATGGATCAAGCGCAGTTTGACGCGTACAATCCCAACAATTTATCGCGAGAGGATTGGCGACGTGAAAACGTAAACGAAATGATACGCATAGCACAAGAGCGTATTAACAGTATCAGTCCTTGGATACAGTGGGGTGTTAGTCCGGCAGGTGTTGCAGTTGGCGGAGTTGAAGCTGTTGCGGCATATTACGGCGTTCCTGTTTCGCCCGGACACGATTGGCAACGAGATGATATTTCCAGCAGTCCGGTGGCTTGGCTTCGAGATGGCACGATAGACTATATTTCACCGCAAATATACTGGCGTAGAGGACATCCTACTAATCCTTACGGAGAAATCACCGCTTGGTGGGCGCAGGTGAGTAATCAGTTTGGCAGACATTTTTTCTCAAGTCATACAAAATCTATGAGCGGTGTCAGCGCCGATGACATGCCTAACGAATTAATTGCCCAAATACAAATTAATCGCGATGTGGATATGAGCGGAACACCGGGTGTGGTATTTTTCCGTACCATGAATCGAGGAGTTTCGCAAGCGACATATAATTTGTTAAGAGATGGACTCTTTCGATTTCCGGCATTGACTGCTATTTATGGTTGGAAGCCTGCTCCGATGCAAGGTTTGGTTACAAATTTGAATGTATCGGGACAAAATGTAACTTGGAATTATACTCCGAACGGCGATTTCGATGTGCGTTTTGCAATTTACGCCGTACCAAACGCTAATCGCAATGATGCGAATGTTTTGGCTTCTCCGAAATTTTTGCAAGGAGTAAGTTACACAACAAGTTTTGTTTTACGTGGTGGAATAAGCCCGGCAACACACAGAATAGCGGTAGCTGTTTACGACCGTTTCGGAAATCTGTTTCCGGCGCGTGTGCTTGGCGAAAGCTTGACGACAATCGAGCCGGCACAACTCATTTTTCCAACAAATAACAGAGGTGATATGAATACTACTCCGATATTTGCGTGGGAAGCAAACGGAGCAGATTTTTATGTGTGGCAAATAGCGAAAGATGCAAATTTTACGCAACCGATTGCTTCACGCGAAACCACAAGTCCGAGTTTCAATTTGGCTTTGCAAAGTAATATCAGAGAAAATACGGCATATTATTGGCGAGTAAAATCTGTTAGAGCAAATGCACCTGTTTCGATTTCGGAAGTACGTGCTTTTTATCTCGCAGAAGCACCGACAAAACTACCAACAGCAACAGCAACACCGGCAGAAAAAATACCGGCAGAAGTTGATACACCGCCGAGAAATCGGAGATGGCGGAGATGATGGTAGATTCCATCTCCTTGAAACACAACTTGAATTTTTCAAATTTGGAATGAACAACCTTAATTCTTAAACAAAACCTCAAAACGTTAAATAATCAAAAAAAAAAAAAAAACGTTTTTTTGTGGGTTTGAATAAAATATTACACCTTTGTGCGGTTTTGTACAAGATTATTTTACCTTGGACAACACAAAAATCATTGAAATTCAAACAATTAAAATTGTAATTTATGAAAAAGTTTTCGATTATCTTTTTATCTTTATTTTTAGTGTGCACAACTTTTGCACAGCATCTGCCGAAGCGTGAAGTTCGCGCTGTGTGGCTCACTACTGCTTGGAGATTGGATTTCCCTCAAACTTTGGGGATGACTAATCAGCAAAATGAATTGCTTGCTATTCTCGACCGTTTGGAAGCGAGCAACTACAACACGATTTACTTCCAAGTAAGACCAATGCACGATGCATTTTATCGTTCTAATTTGCCGGGCGAGCCTTGGAGTCATTGGCTTTTCGGAGGAAATATTAATAATCGCGGTCAAGACCCGGGTTGGAGTCCGTTGGGATTTCTTATTGAACATGCGCACGCACGCGGTATCGAAGTTCACGCGTGGCTGAATCCTTACCGATATTCCTCATCACCGGAAACTCTCGGAAGGTTATCTACCGACATTTTTAATACGCATCCTGAGTGGTTGATAGATTACACGGGAACAGTAGGTTCTAATGGTGTTATTCGTAACAGTTTCAATATTCTTAATCCAGGAATACCCGAAGTGAAGCACTATATAGCCGATGTGGTAGAGGATATTATTAGAAATTATAACGTGGATGGTATTGTGTTTGACGATTATTTTTATCAGAGCGGAACAACCAATGCGATGGACGATGCGCAGTTTGCGGCTAATCCAAATGGATTTACTGCTGCTCAAAGAGGTGATTGGCGGCGCGAAAATGTAAATGAAATGATACGCATCGTACAGGAACGCATCAACAGCATCAGTCCTTGGATACAATTTGGGCTTAGTCCGGCAGGTATAGCAATGGGAACAAATCTGCCGGCTTCTATACCGGCAAATCACGGCGTTCGACCTTCGCCCGGAATCGACTGGCAATACAACGACATTTTCAGCGACCCGGTAATGTGGCTCAGACGAGGTACAATCGACTATATCTCACCGCAAATATATTGGGATACCAGCACCGACCCAGCCTCCGGACCTCCTTTCGGACCGGTTAGCGAGTGGTGGGCGGAAGTTTCCAATCAATTCGGAAGGCACTTTTTTTCGAGCAATACAAGTCATAGAGGCGGCTCTCCTAATGCTCCCGACCCGGAAAATCCTTCTGCTTTTGTTTATAACAGATTTTCAGATGCTGAAGTTCTAAATCAAATACAAATACTTCGCGATGCTGACCGTAACGGTACAGCAGGTCAAGTGCATTTTCGTTATCGCACCTATTTAATAAATCCCGCACGCGAACCGGGTCAAGACCCAATGCGACTTTACGATGCGATGGCAGCCGGACCTTATCGTCAGCCTGCTCTAACCGCGATGTTCGGTTGGAAACCTGCTCCGATGCAAGGTTTGGTTACAAACTTGAATGTATCGGGCGAAAATGTAACTTGGAATTTTACGCCGAACGTCGATGGCATCACTTGGAATTACACGCCGAACGTCGATTTCAGCTTCGTGCGTTACGTAATTTATGCCGTTCCGAATGCCAATCGCAACGATGCGGATGCTTTCACTTCGTCAAGATTTTTGCAGGGAATCAGCTATACAACAAATTTCACTTTGCCTGATGGAATAAGCGCATCAACGCACAGAATCGGTGTAGCCGTTTTCGACCGTTTCGGTAATCTGTTTCCGGTGCGTGTATATGACGAAAGTGTAACAACAATTCAGCCTGCACAACTCATATATCCGGCAAACAATGCAACAGATGTAGTTGTTCCTTCGATTTTTACTTGGGAAGCCAACGGAGCTGATTTTTATATTTGGCAGGTAGCAGAGGATAGGGATTTTGAACGCATAATTGCTTCGCGCGAAACTACAAGTCCAAGTTTTAATTTGGCTTTGCAAAGCAATATAAAACCAAACACCACGTATTATTGGCGAGTGAAATCCGTTAGAGCAAATGCACCTGTTTCTGTTTCGGAAGTGCGTGTTTTCAACGGAAACACACGATTCCAAATACTTACGCCTGCCAACGGAGATACGGATGTGTCGCGAACACCCGAATTTACTTGGACAAGTATGGGTGATGATGCAACTTATATACTCGAAATTTCGGAGCAAGCTAATTTCAGCAACATACTTCATACAGATACTGTGCAAGCAACAAGTGCAACTATACCGCCCGGAGTGTTGAGAATTGCGACGCCCTATCATGCTCGCTTGAAAACTAACTTGGGAACAGTGCAAATTGTTTTAGACCAAATCCAATTTACTACCGAAACTGTGCCTGTGCCTGTTCCTGTGATTATTTCACCTGTCGCAGAGGCGACTATTCGCGGGAATGAAGTTACAGTAAGTTGGAAGGAGCAAGAGTCCAGAGGATTCAGTGCCCAGTTATCGAATTCACCCAGTTTTCCAACACGTCCTCAAGACCCTATTTTTGTAATGCAAGGTGGTGCCGCATTCAATGAATTTAGTACAACTTTCACGAATGTGCCCGAAGGTACTTATTATCTCCGTGTAAGGGCTAGTACTACTATCCAAGCAAATACAGCTTGGTCAGCGGTAGTTAGAATTCATGTTCAAGAGCCAACATCGGTGTCGGAAAATACCGTATCGGAATTTTTGCGTATTCATCACATTTCCGATGGTATTGTTGAGCTTGTAATTAATCAAGCAGAAAGCAATTCGGCTACCGTTGAGGTTTATTCGCTTACCGGCAATTTGCTCGACAGACAAGTACATGGACTAAATATCGGAACGAGCCAAATACTGCTCGACATGACCAACTACGCAAGAGGCATTTACCTTATAAGAGTAAAGGCAGGAAGTAATACAAAAACGCTGAGAGTGCATAGATAGAAAACGTCATGCTGGACTTGTTTCAGCATTTCCAAGCAAGATGAGATTGCGGGCTTGACCCACAATCTCATTCTGTTTTGGAGCAAATGGCGTAACTTCCGAAAACTACACTCTACATTCTAAAAAATATTTTTTCCAGATTCTTTCCAGATTTGTTTTCTATCTTTAGAGAAATGTAAACGTTTCATCAAATGATTTAGTAGAAATAACAGGCGTTGTAGATAGACACTTATTTAGGCGCAACAAAATAGAGGTAACAAGTATAATCATTTTACAAGAAAGTCAGGAATAAAAAAAGCGAAATATTTCCGTTAACGAGCTGTATCTCAAACCATCGAGATGCAGTTTGTTCACCTATATTATGGTATGATTTCGCAAACTAAAAACGCATTTTTTGAATTTTTTAAAGATTGTTGAATAGAAAATTAGCAAAAAAACAGGTTTTGTATTCAAAATACACTATATTTGTAACTTCTTAAAAAAATGTAAATCTATAACATATGTCATTACCCAAAGATATATTGCAATTTCTAACTGAATTGAACCAAAATAACAACCGCGAGTGGTTTCACGAAAACAAGTCGCGATATGACCGTTTGCGTATCGGATTTGAGGAAATGGTTACGACTTTGATTACGGAAATTGCGAAATTCGACGAGGATTTGAAGTTTCTTTCGGCGAAAGAATGTACGTTTCGCATTTATCGCGATATACGTTTTTCGCCGAATAAAATTCCGTATAAAACGCATTTCGGCGCGTATATGGCTGCCAACGGCGGACGAAAAAGCGAGCGAGGCGGTTATTATTTGCATTTAGAGCCAAATGCTTCGTTTCTTTCGGTCGGCGTTTGGATGCCTCAGCCGAATGTATTGAAAGCCTTACGCCAAAGTGTTTTTGATAATATTGACGAACTGAACGAAATTCGTGCAAGTTCGGAATTTGCTCGTTATTTTAAAAATTTTTACGATGAAGATGCTTTGAAAAAACTTCCGTCGGGTTTTCCGAAAGATTTTCCCGAAGCGGATTTGTTGAAATTGAAGCATTATTTGGTTGATTACAATTTGAATGATGAACTTTTGTCGTCGGAAAATTTTATAAACAATGTTTTGACGGCGTTTAAAGCAGGTTATCCGTTCAATCGTTTTTTTAATTATACGGTTGATGAAATTTTACAAACGATAAAATGATAAATGCGCTTCGCGCGATAAAATGATAAAAATTCATTATATTTTCGCACTTTTGTCTGCGTAAGCCTTTATCATTTTATCGCTTTATCATTTTATCTTTAAAAATTGAAAATTTTTAAATTATGAAAATTCTACCTATCGTTGAATCAGATACGTATTTGCAGCCTTATGCAGACGCAATTTACGGCAGACACGAGTATTTTAAGTCGGTGGAAAAACGACTGACAGGCGACAAGCAGACTTTGTCCGACTTTGCTTCGGGATATTTGTATTTCGGATTGCACCAAACCGCCGATGGCTGGGTTTTTCGCGAATGGGCGCCGAATGCGACTGCGATTTATCTCATCGGCGATTTCAACGGTTGGGAAAAACGGCAAGATTTTGCACTAAATCGTTTGAATGAAGGAAATTGGGAAATTCATCTTCCGCACGATATACTCGCTCACAAACAGCATTATAAACTTCTGATTGAATGGGAAGGCGGTTGCGGTGAGCGAATTCCCGCGTGGTCGCGGCGCGTTGTGCAAGACGATAACACCAAGATTTTCAGCGCGCAAGTTTGGTGTCCGCAAAATTCGTATGAGTTTCGATACAAAAATTTTGTTCCGAAAAAAGACCCGTTGCTCATTTACGAATGTCATATCGGAATGGCGAGCAACGAGGAAAAAGTTGCTTCTTACGAGGAATTTCGCCTCAATGT
>Ga0136643_10020090_pt1 | contig 10097 bp, 3 predicted proteins | sample TergutLab28metaG_FD_96883 | JGI IMG/M metagenome (GOLD analysis project Ga0136643, IMG submission 96883) | Labiotermes labralis P1 segment gut microbial communities from Petit-Saut dam, French Guiana - Lab288 P1 (version 3) (version 3) | ecosystem: Host-associated > Arthropoda: Insects >... | reverse complement strand
TACGTTCATTATTACTGCACTGCAGAACATCAACGTGCGCGACAACACACAGGAGCCAAACTGTAAACTTCGGCCAGAATACACGAAGGGAGTTCTATTGATGATCTCTACGCACAGAGTTCATTTCGGTCCTGCCTATACCATTCATCTCGAGTAAAAATTCCTTCACGTATTAACCCCTTCATTTACTTACATGTATATGTTCTGACGTAAGTGTTTTAATACATGGTTTAATTCGTCATCGATATAGAAACAGGAAACTACCGATTTTTAAAGCAATATAGGTTTATTGGAAATGACTGTCTGGGTTTTAACTACTTGTCATACACAAATCACTTGCGAAAGGAGTGTATGTATAAAAGATAAAGTGATCCCGTTACAGGCCCGGTGTGATCCTGAGTGTGGGTAGAGGTATAGCTCTACTCTTCCATGACCGCGGCACTAGAAGGGGGTGAGTGGTCAGCAGCGCGCCCTGGCCGCACTTTACCCCCGGGAAAGACCCGGTACCCATTTTACAGGAGCTGGGTGGGCCCCAGGGCCGGTCTGGACGGGCGGAAAATCTCATTCCCACCGGGATTCAATCCCGGACATTCCAGCCCGTAGCCTGTCGCTATACCGACTGAGCTACCGGGCTCATGGGGTATATGCATTTTTTTATTTAATAGAACAACACTCCAAGTTTTTGTTACATACCTTACAGGTGCTCTATATGTGCACCCTTTGTGATTCTACAAACATCAACACGATAACCGAATTCGTTCTAACTGTTTGTAGCATGTCAACTGTGATGGTTTCAATGGCGGTTCTGATTCGTACCTTCAGTTCCGGGATACTTTCTGGAAGAGGAGGAACATAAACCTGATCCTTGACGTAACCGCATAGAAAGAAATCACATTTGGTTGCATCTGGAGAACAAGGTGGCTGTTGTTAAAACCCCGACAATCATTTCGAATAACCCTGTATATTAATACTCTTCGAAACTGGTGTATAATTCTGGACGACTAGTGCTTTATTTTTGTTTTGTATCCCGCGCAACTGCATGAATTCCCCCGTTCGTCGTCAGATCTTCATTAACGGTTGAAACGCCAGCACAGTAACTTCACATACACACCCGAACTTTTTTTTTGTGGCGCTGCGGCCCAACGCGGGCCATAGCCTCCTCATTCACGAGGTTTCTAGATCACACACAGTGACGCATCACTGCCCGTAGGACTCCTCTGGACGCGTGATCAGTGCGTCGCAGAGACCTCTACCTGACAACATACAACACTCACGACAAAAATCCATGCCCCCGGTAGGATTCGAAACCACAATCTCAGCAGGCGAGCGGCCACTGGCACCGGCCACATACGCACTTGAAAGTGCATTTTTGCACACGTCAAAACATAGATTATTTTAATGGCCGGAAATGGATTTCAACTGTCTAACTTCGTGTGTAACGGCTAAAATTGTGACGATTTGCAATTGAAACTACAGAGAAAATGCATGGCAAAGAATCATGCGTGTTTTACACTCAGGAATAAAATTTAATCACCTTGCATTGACGAATATGGGACATAGAAAATGAGAAGTTCATGATTCGTCAAACTGATGTTAAATCATATTCCATTAAACTGGGTCCCACATGGCTTCCAGCCTACATCAAACTCAGATCTTTTCCTTGTAACAATTTCCATTTTCGAACAATGTCAAACGTTTGTCACAGGCACACAAATGTAACTTCTTCTACCGAGCACGGTGTCTCAGTTGATAATGGTCCTGACATACCTGAGTGGTGCTTAGTCGGGTTTCCGATATCGAAACCTACAATTCTGAGCAAGATTTTTCGTAATTTTCCTAAGTGGCTCCAGATACATGAGACAGTACATTAAGTTATGCCACTACCATTTCCATCTCCACCCGCTACACTTCATTATCCACTACCCAGCATTCCATTCGACGCTGTGTAATCTGATTTAACAAAAGCGTTGTTAAGAGTAAATCAGTCTGTAATTTCAAGTCGTTTGCTTTCTCGCTGAAGGCCGGACAAATGGAACATTTAGATTCCCAAAGGATATGGCTTTGATTTATTCATATGCAATCAGCAAACCATTCAAACCGCACAGACTTACATTATACGCCACTCTGGAACATACAAATCCTCTGCAAGGTAAGGATTATCTACAGACATGATAATCCCCACCCTTCAGCAGGATTTTAATGACAAATTTCTAGCAGGAACACGTTACCATCACGCGATCTTGTCTGTAGAATATATCATATCACGTTACCGTGTATAGGGACAGTGACACCTGTTCAGGAGAAATTTATGAACTCTTACCAGGCCTGTATATTTTGGAGATGGCACTGCCTCTAAGACAGGAGAAACCATAAGGGCAATAAGCCATAACAATACGGAATCGATTTCAAAAGTTTCGGAGCTGTCACCCCTTGCATCGTCAGGGATTGAAATATACGTACAGACAGTGTCTTGAATGTTATCCCTCAAAAACTTCAGCTGTCTCTGACGTCTTATCGCATGTAAAACCTGATCACGCAGGGAAGTTTGGGCCCGTATCTCTACCTAGAGTGCAGCTTTAATTATTTCGTACAAGGGTCTCCAACTTTAAAACAGGCCTCTCACTCAAGACTGTGCTACGAAACGGGAGGTCGCGGGTTCGATTCCCGATGTGGTCACTGGGATTTCTCATTGGCTTAATCCTTCCGGTCGCAATATGGCTCTGAGGTCCAATCGGCCACTGACAGAAATGAGTACCAGGGGCATTTCTTAGGGTTTAAAGACTGCTGGTGCATAGGACTGACAACTTCACCACCTTCATGTGCCTACTGACTAGAAAATCTGGCAGCCTTAACCACCTGGAACCCTAAGGGCCTGTTCAGGCCTGTCAAGGGATAAAAATATCACTCCCGACAATATTTATCGAAAAATTAAGGCTATTTTGCTTACAATATTAGCTAAAGATAAAAGGAAGATAGAAGTGACAAGAAGACGAGGAATAAGACGTAGGAAGCTACTGTATGACCTTAAGAAACGGAGAGGATACTCTCATTTGAAGGAGGAATCTCTAGACCGTACTGTGTGGAGAGCTCTCTTTGGAAGAGGCTTTGGACCTGTTGTAAGACAGACTATTAAATGAGTGAATTAGTTAATTAACAACGAAAATTTTCTTTAAATTCTCACGAAGAAAACGAATTATCCCACATTCTTCTTGCTGTTAATTCCCTGGCTAAATGTGTCAGGATAAAGTAAACGAAACGTTTAATTTACGTATTTCTTCGAAAAACACGGGCCCTGTTATATTCTGTGCACTCATTGTAATTTAAGGATAAGTGAAATAGAGTTTACAAACTGCACAGGGATACCAGAGCATCAACATACATTATTTTGGCTGCATAATCTCATACTTTATCTGGGAAGAACACAATTTTCGTAATTAATTTTTATCCAACACTGTAAGTGTAATTCAGCATTTTTCCACTATTCTGTATCCTGCTCTCCTTAACGTCATTGTAGATGCGAAAATTTGTTTCAAGAGCGTTTGGCGACATTTCTCGCATGGGAGAGATTTACTTTGCCAAAGTACTACAAATGAATAAAAACCATCTGTCAAAATCATTTACCTGCTCCATATGATGCACAACACAGAAGTTGGAGAGTGTGTCAGATAGCAGCGCAAATTTAATGAAACAAAGTTCGGCGGACTCTCATTGCCTAGTACAGCTTTTATATCCCTCTACTCGGAATATCGATTAAAGGTAGTCTGTCAACTTTAAGTGCACTTTTATCATCCACGCACCCCATGTCGTTTCCTATACTGGATTCAATGACAGTTGCAAAAAGGCTGGGAACCCTTTCCTTTTCTACGCTGCAGATTTACAGACAAGTCTTCAACGTAAAAACCTGTCAGTTGCAGAATGAATGTACAGAGTAACATGCAAATATTAAATTCTATGGAGGACATTATTTCTTAAGGAGCTAAATGCCGCTTTTTAACCAATAAATCTCCCTTCAACATTTATGGAACCTCAAAAATTCCCATACAACCTCCCTGATTAGCACTTAAACCCAAATAGACCAAATCCACAGCTTCCCAATTTACCGCTTTAAGATTTCTTCTTTTTTTCCCATGATACGACCCTGTCAAGTCTTCACAATCACACTTAGACATGCCACAGACAGTAGGAATACTGTGGACGAGTGATCACCCTGACGCCGAGAACTGTACTTGACAACACACAACATTCACAAGAGACAGACCATACATAACCCCGGCGGGATTCGAGCCTGCAATCCAACAAGCGGGAGCGACAGCAGATCCACGCCTCAGACTGCGCGGCGACTGGGATCGGCACTACTTTGAGATACATTTCACAATTATTCTTCCATCAGAATCTAGGTGGCCCAACATCTTCTTCAAGTTCAGGTACACAGTTGGTAGGACTTTTTTTTTATTATTTTAAAGTGTGTACAGTCTAGTATTAACACCACTTACATCTGTCAAATGTTCATTCATTTCTATACATCGAGAAGAGGGCCTGATATTCCCTTATCATTCGTTCCATTTGCAAACCGTTACATTTCACGCAACAGATGAATACCCGCGTAAATTGCCATACTTCTAAGCAGTCTCAATAATCATTGAAATTTAAACACCCATAAGCCAATAAAGTTTGTTTACGTCAAGCTATCCCTGCAGACTGGGCCATTAGTCTAAAGCGTCCTGTTTTTGTCTCCCTGATGTTTCCGTGACAGGCGAATCAAAATAATAAAACCGTAATAGGTTGTAAACAAACCTGATAATAAAACCTGGCTATAAACAGCCACCGATGTGCAGCACTGCACACACTTCTATATCAGCGCAGGAGCGCCACAAGTATAATTTGGATATTTACAATTAGACCTTTCGTTTATAAATCCAATTACGAACGTCGGAAAATGATACATAAAATATTTACGGTTCTAAATACAAAAGAGTTGTACACGAAAGGATAAAATGGGAAAGAATAAAAAAGAACGCAACTAATATCTTGAAAACTGTAACTACCGATCCCAGTGGTCGCGCGGTCTAAGGCGTAGGTCTGCAGCCGCTCGCTTTTTGGGATTGCGGGGTCGAACCCCTCCCAAGGTATGGATGTCTTTCTCTTGTGAGTGTTGCGTCTTGTCAGGTACAGGTGTCTGCGTCGGGCTGATCACTCGCCAAGAGGAGTCCCACCGGGTATGTGTGTGTCATTGTGTATGATCAGATGCAACCATAACATGTAATTTATTTAAATTTTATGTAATACTTCAGACCCAAACTAGCGGGAACAAACTTTGTTGCCAGTCGATGTGTACTCGTATTCTGCACAGAAGTAATCGCTGATTTCTGTGACTACTGCAGAAAACACGTAAATTGACTGTCCCGTTAGAACATAGAGATTTAGTGTTCAACCAGGAGGCACCCATCCTGCGCTAAACATTTACAGGGTTAATATGTAGTTCTATTGATTTCGATAAAGTATGATATATAGAGATAAAAATGAGGTGTTCTAGAATTAAGGGTGATGTAGTTTTGGAACATGACCTGTACAGCTGGAAAGGAAGGAAATATCGAAAGTGAAGTTTGGAAAGACTTCTATTCCAACCATACATGAATAAATAGATAAATTAATCAATTAATGGATGGAAGAATATGTATAAGGGATAAATAGATTAATGAATGGATGGATGAATAAAAGGATAAGGGATAGATTTATGAATGGATGGATAAATGAATGGATGGACGGTTGAATAACAGGATAAAGTGATAGACAGATTAGTGAGCAGATGTAGAGATGAATGAATTAATTAATTGAGTTAAAATTTTCAGGTGTTATTAATACGAACTTAAGAATGTATCAATGACGGTTCCCAGGTTTTGGTGTGCCAGTGTGACTAAGAATAGAACCAGCAACTGCTCATGATTTAACCTTTAAAGGTTACAGGTTAATGAATGTACCTACCTTTTCAACATTGAAATGTCTGTGTTTCGTCCACTAAACGTATTCATTTTTTTCATACCATTTTCAGAAAAAAACAATAAATTTTCCAGATAGTTTTTTTAATGGAAGCGAACTGTTTTTGTGAGGTATGACTTAGAACGTTTCTTATGTAAAATGTATTTTAATATTACTCGTCTAAGGATTAATATCAAACATAAGAAATACATGTTGACTGCGATATGAAATATTATAAACTCTGTATGGAAGATAACTTTTAATTTCACCGTACCATTTACAGGCATGAGGTACCACCATAATATCTTGCGACTTCCAACGTAAAGGACGAAAGAAATAATAAAAAAAAAGTGCAATGCGGAGGGAATTATAAGTTTGTAATTATTAACCTAAGTAGGAAATTCCCCATTGTATTGAATATAAATATTCATTAAAGTGCTCGTAAAAGCTCCAAACTCTATCCTGTTCTGAAACAACTTAATCTAGTTCGCCATAAAAATTAATTCTCTAAAACGCGCTGTGATTTTATTATTACAGGGCAGAGGTTTCAGAACGTCATGGGTCCAGTTTGGCACCTCCTTCGTCATAAAGACAATATTCGGAATGTTAATTTACACAGGTAAAGAACACTCGCTATGACACGCATTTACCTTTCTATCATCTGACAACATTGCGTCATCGGCAGTATTTTATAAACTGTTCATATATTAGAGAACAGGACCCCACACACAACAAAAATACATTTGAAAAATCACACATTTCAACAGTGTAAATAGAAAGTGCAGTGTAAAACGAACACACCTGAATTCCATTCTAGACCGTCATAGGCAAGACAGGCAATGAACGTACAAATGTAACAGTGATGCAAGTTCGAGCAACCATTGTTGCAATGGAAAAGCAATAAGTATTGCACAGGTCGAGGGTGTGTTTGTGGCCTTAGGTGTCCAGCATGCAATGCGCATGTCATCTGTGGCCTGTCCCGCTCAATTACACTTTTCCACATTACGTCATAAATGGCATGATTATCGAAGAAAAAATTTACTGAACGTACAAAAATGTGTTTTATTTTCTGTACAGCTTTGGCCTGAAACATTCCTCGTTCTAAGAATAATTCTGCGAGGTACTATCACAAAGGTACATAGTTCTCCGTGGAACGGTAGTGTAGTTGGTATAGCGACTAGCTACAGGCTGCACGGTCCGGGGATCGAATCCCAGTGGGGGCGAGATTTTCCATACCTGTCCTGGGGCCCACCCAGCCACCTGTATAATGGGTACCGGTTCGCTTCAATGCCTGTACAGGGGTACAATTTACCATTTTTACTTCTTTTACATAGGTCTCCACGTAACCCTTAATCTTGTCATTTTTTTTTTGGAAAATACTCCAGTATCGAATTTCAATAAAATACGTCCAGTGAGAGCCGAGCTGTTGCATGCGGACAGACGGACAGACAGACACGACGAAGCTAAGAGCCGCTTTTAGAAATTTTGCGAACGCGCATAAAAATTGCCTCTCTGTAAATTACAAGAGAATATGGATAATGGAGTCTTATCCCCACTCATTCTTAAACTTGGCACTGCATGGAATTTTCTAGTGAGCTTCATGGCCCAGTCGCCTTAACCGCGGCGAAAGAGCCATCGATGGGTAGTGATTAGAAAGTTAGGTTAGCCCTACAGCTGGTTTGGAAGTTTTACAGAAGATAAAAGGTAAACGGAACGGAACCTCGTCCAAACCTTACCCCAGTAACTAAACCGTCGGAGATTTATCCGCATCACTAGTCAGTTCGATGTGAGTTAATTCTTACCATGTACGTAACTAAGTAACGTGGTACCGGGAAAAAGAGATCAAGCTCATCATGTTTTTATTCTGGCACTAAAGGGAGGTGTTCAGTGTCCTAGGCAGCTTTATTACCCTAGAAAAAGAAATCTCGATACTCATTTGAGTAAGAAGCAAAGGGACCCAGGAGACGGTCGGGACTCACTGCACAGGAGAAAATTTTCTCTTCAATCTGGTATCCAAGCCCCAATCTTCCAGCCCACAGTCACCTGGAATTTTAGTTGTAAATAATCAAGAGTTCGCCTTGTACGTTTATCGGAGAATAAGGTCACAAGAAGAAGATATCACTCGTAGCGTCTCAGCTATTTCACTCCAGAATTACACTTTGTAATGCAATGGGCATTCACTTGATACTTTAATTCATTGTCTAAACTGTCCTGTGCTCTACCATTTGCTAGTTAACCTATTAGACATAAAAAAGCCACAGACACGGATAATAATGTGATGCGTCATTCATAATTACGCAGAATAGTGTATGGAGATATGAAGCTGGGATGGGGCAATGCAGCGTCACGCCTAATTTCCTGATCTTCCCACAGCTGTTACAAAACGGTAATGTTGAAGAAGGAAAGACTTATAATCTCGCAAGGTTTGTAACCTAACGAAATTATTGTGTTTAGCAAATCTGTGAAAATGAGATAGGCGAAACTTGTAGAAAGCATGGAAGAGTTGTAAAACGTATTTAAAATCTTGTTCTTGAAGATTTAAGTTCAGTGACCGCTTTTACACGTGCACAAATGTGAGGGTAATATTAAAGTGCATCTTTCAGGGTAATAGAATGCGTGAAGCAGTATTGTGGTCCCAATTACTGCACTATATGGGACATTACAAACTTTGTAACGAGTTCTCAAATTTCTTAAGCCCTAGGAATTTCTTCAGTAGCTGAATAAACAAGTCTTTGCGAGGTTAAATCACTACAAAAATTTGAAACTTCCGATTAAAAACTGTTTGGGTAATGCAAAGTCAGGACTTCTGGGTTGTCACAACGTGTCGAATGTTACAGAGTTACCTATGTTTCGGATGATCATAGTGCCTCCATCTTCAGGTTCAAACACTCCAACATAAGTTGTTCCTTTTCAGACTAGCTGACCATGAAGACGGTCTATGATAACTTCAAATCTCATAATTGTGAATTATTTTTGACAAAAGTAAAATAGTTTAAATTAAGATTACCGGCGGTGAATGAGTCCAATTCATACACCCCTTTAGACTAACCTCAGTACAGTAGTTTATGCGTGGGCCCGGTAGCTCAGTCGGTATAGCGACTAATTATGGGCTGGACGGTCCAGGATCGAATACCGGTGGGGACGAGATTTTCCGCCCGTCCAGACCAGCCCTGGGGCCTACCCAGCCTCCTGTAAAATGGGTACCAGGTCTTTACCGGGGGTAGAGGCGGTCGGGGCTTGGGGATGACACCCCAGGTCCTAGAAAAAAGTAGAGCTATACCTCTACTCGCCCTAAGGGCCTGCGTGGCCCATAAAAAGGGTGAAAACCTAACAGTAGTTTATGCAATGTATTTAAACAGTTACAGAAATGTCGGCTGATAAAACTAATTCCTCTTCCACCCTTAGTGTCGAAATATACTAAAGCTGCAAAGAATGCCGTGCTCTATATATTTCAGCAGACACATCAACTTATGGCAAATATTATCCGGCCGTTGCTGTGGCACACACTTTGTGCGGCTAGCATTACGCACCGATGCGTCTCATTAGCGCCCCACACAAGAACTGACTGCGGTAACGGAAGAGGAACCAACGCAGCTAAAACAAAAGTCAGCCACTGGACACAATTCTAAGCTGCTCTCCTAAAGTCCAGAACCCACGCTCCAAGGATTTAACTCGATTTCCTCTGTGGCCTTACATATGGGCAATCTCCAGTGAGTTAACTCAACCAAATTACGTACGCATTTCATGTAGCTCCCGTAAAAGCCACAGTATCCAGTCAATTCATCCTGCTTCATTTTGCTGTCCTAAGAGTAGCGTACTAGGCTTTTTTGTATAAATGAAGGAGATATCACCTCTGTAATATCGTTATGTTCTAAAAGTTTAATGCCCCTTTTGTCCAGTTAAGTAGACATTTGATCAGACCGTACCCAACATGTCTGATGCATGTTCTTAACTCATTTACTTTTTAAACAAATACCCTTAATAGAACTAAAAAATTAGTAAAGGCTTACTTACTTACTCCATGGTGCAGAGTCCTTCTTGAGAAGCTAACTGGTTTGCAGCTAGTCAAAAAATTCCCCGCATTTCACGGAACCCGAAGGTTCATTACCGCACTCACAAGC
>Ga0136643_10020089_pt1 | contig 10098 bp, 8 predicted proteins | sample TergutLab28metaG_FD_96883 | JGI IMG/M metagenome (GOLD analysis project Ga0136643, IMG submission 96883) | Labiotermes labralis P1 segment gut microbial communities from Petit-Saut dam, French Guiana - Lab288 P1 (version 3) (version 3) | ecosystem: Host-associated > Arthropoda: Insects >... | reverse complement strand
CTCCGATCCGTTCCGTCACGTCTCCGTTCCATTCCGTCCCGTCTCCGATCCTTTCCATTCCGATCTAATTCCTTTGAGTTCCTTTTTCAGTTCCATTTCGTGTTCCGTTTCGATTTGGCTGGGTGTTTGGTTTGTTTTCGTTTCGGACTTCGTTTCTTCTCTTTTTTAATTCCGTTTATATTTCGTTCCGTTTCCGGTTGGTTTCCGTTCTCTTTTGTTTTCTTTTCCCTTTCGGTTCTGTTCTGTTTGTTTCTTTTCCGTCACAGTTACTTTTCCGATGGCTTATTCGGTTTCGATTGTTTCGATTCCGCCTCTCTTCCGCTACCATTCGTTTTGGGATTCGGATCCCTTCTATTTAGTCTCTGTTCCGTTCCGGTTCCGTTCCTTCTCCGATCCGCTTTGACCCCGTTCCGTCCCGTCTCAATTCCATTATGTCCCGTATCCGTTCCTTTTCAAACCGTTGTCATTTCCCTTCCCCTACATTATTCAGTTCCGTTTCGACCTCCGTTCCGCGTTCGGTGGGTGTTTGGTTTTCGTTTCGGACCGCGTGTCTTCTTTTTTATATCTATTTCGATTTCGTTCCATTTCCGGTTGGTTTCTCTCGTTTTCTTTTTCCCTTTGGTTCCGTTTTTTTCTTTCGTTAAAATTCCGTCACAGTTCCGTTTTAGATGTTTCGGATTGGGTTCCGATCGTTTCGATTCCGTCTCTCTTCCGGTTCTTTTCCTTTTTGGTTTCGGATCCCCTTTATTTTCTTTGTTTTTCTGTTCTGTTTAGTCTCGGGCCCGTGTCCGTACCGTTCCGCCCCGTCTCCATTCCGTTCCGTCTCTGTTCCATTACGTCCCGTATTGGTTCCGTTCCATTTCGTTTCCATTTCACTTTTCCTTACTCAGTTCCATTTTGTGTTCTGTTCCGATTTCTGTCGGTGTTTGCTTTCGTTTCAGACACCGTTTCTTATCTTTTTTCCGTGGTCATTTAGTTCTGTTTTCCGGTTGGATCCCTCCTCTTTATTTTTTTGCTTTCTTTTCCGTTCTTTCGTTTGGTTCTGTTTCTATTCCGTTTCAGTGCAATTTCCGCGCGTTTCGATTCCGTCTCCGTTTTGGTTCCATTCTGCTGCGGTTTCAGATCCCTTCTATTTCGTGTCCGTTCCTTTTCTGTTTCTTTCTGGTTCGTCTCCGTTCCGTTCCGTCCCGTATCCGTTCTGTTTCGTTTCCATTTCTCTTCCGTTTCCTTTCTTATTTATTTTCATTTCGTTTTCCGATTTCGGTGCGTGTTCGTTTGATTTGTTTTTTTGGGGGGACTCCGTTTCGATTTCGTTCGGTTTCTGGATCCTGTTTAATTTTTCCCCCTTTCGTTTCCTTTTTGTTCGTTTCTTTCCGTCATAGTTCCGTCTTCTATAGTTTTTTAATTCGGTTCCGATCGTTTCGATTCCGCCATTCGAGTTCCATTCATTTTTGGTTTCGGATTCTTTCTATTTTCTCCGTTATTTTCTGTTCCGTTCCGTTTCTCTTCCGTTTTTGCCGTTTCCGTTCCGTACCGTATCCGTTCAGTTACGTCCCGTTTCCGTTCCGTTCCCATTTCCCTTTCATTTCCCTAGTTCCATTTTGCGTTCCTTTCCGATTTCGGTGGACGTACGTTTGTTTTTCGTATCGGAATCCGTTTCTCCTCTTTTTATTTTCCTCTTCGATTTAATTCGTTTTCCGGTTGGTTCCTTTCTCTCGTTATTTTTTTCCTTTCGTTTTTTCTGTTATTCCGTCACAGTTACGTTTCCGCTGGTTTTCTGATCCGGTTTCGATCGTGTCGATTTCGCTTCTCTTCAGGTTCTATTTCTTTTCGGTTACGGATGCTATTTCCTCAGTTCGTCTTCTGTTCCATTCCTGTTTCGTTCCGTTTAGTCTGCGACATTTCCCGTCTCCGTTCCGTTTCGTTTCGATACGTTTAATTTCCCTTCCGTTTCCTTTGTTACTGTGTTCCATTTTGTTCCGTTCCGATTTTAGTTGGTGTATAATTTGTTTTTGTTTCGATCTCCGTTCCTGCTCTTTTTTATTTTCCGATTTTGTTCCGTTTTCCTGTTGGATTTCCCACTGTTTCCTGGTTACTTCAGGCACATGCTCTACCACTCTCTGAGACAACAACACTTCATGCAAGGGTATCCATAAGCCTAATGCCCTAATAGCAATAAATTTTCTTGTGTACAGAAATATTGCAAAAGTGGACCAAGCTTGACTAAAAATATATGGACGCAACAGCAAGCAAAGTGAAGCACAGTCTCTAACAGCTGTGTGTTGAACCCTTACCCTGCTGAAGTGCAGAATAGGTGAGTTCCAAATAATGGCAGCAGATGGCTGATGGGATTTAATGGGCGTTTCAAGGGTAAAAAAATAGGTTTCCGCACTGTGGAGATACACAGTGTTATGTGCTGAGAGAGGGGAGAGACTGAGCGGTGGCCGATAGTGTTGTGTGCTGAGAGAGGGTAGAGACGGAACGGTGGGCAAGTGTTGTGTGGTGAGAGGGAAGAGGCTGAGCGGTGGGCGATACAGTATTGTGTGCTGAGACAGGGGAGTAACAGCGGTGGGCGATAGAGTTGTGTGCTGACAGAGGGGAGAGACTGAGCGGTGTGCTATAGTGTTGTGTGCTGAGAGAGGGGAGAGACTGAGCGGTGGGCGATAGTGTTGTGTGGCGAGAGAGGAGTGAAACTGAGCGGTGGGCGACACAGTGTTGTGTGGTGAGAGAAGAGAAACTGAGCGGTGGACGTTATTGTTGTGTGCTGAGAGAGGGGAGAAATTGTGCGGTGGGCGATGGTTTTGAGGGGTGAGAGGGGATAAATTGAACGGTGGGCGATAGAGTTGTTTGCTGAGAAACGGGAGAAACTGCGGTGGGCGATACAGTGTTGTGTGCTGATAGAGGGGAGAAACTGAGCGGTGGGCGATACAGTGTTGTGTGCTGAGAGAGGGGAGAAACTGCGGTTGGCGAAACAGTGTTGTGTGCTGATAGAGGGGAGAAACTGAGCGGTGTGCGATACAGTGTTGTTTGCTGAGAGAGGGGAGAGACATAGCGTTGGGCGATAGTGTTGTGTGCTGATAGAGGTCAGAAACTGAGCAGTGGGCGATAGTGTTGTGTGTCGAGAGAGGGAACAAATTGTGCGGTATGCGATACTGTGATGTGCACTGGTAGAGGGGAGAAACTGAGCGGTGGGAGATATAGTGTTGTGTGTTGAGACAGGGGAGAAACTGCATGGTGGGTGATAGAGTGTTGTGTGCTGATAGAGGGGAGTAAGTGAGCGGTGGCAATACTGTTTTGTGGTGAGACTGAGGGGAGCGATACAGTGTTGTGTGCTGAGACAGTGGAGAGACTGAGCGGTCGGCGATACCGTGTTGTTTGCTAATAGAGGGGTGAAACTGAGCGGTGGGCGGTACAGTTTTGTAAGCTGAGACAATGGTGGAGACTGAGCGGTGTGTGATACAGTGTCGTGTGCTGAGACAGGGAGAAACTGATCGGTGGGCGATAGTGTTTTGTGTTGAAAGAAGGGAGAGCCTGAGCGGTGGGTTAAAGTATTGTGTGCTGAGAGATGGGAGAGGCTGAGCGGTGGGCGATAGTGTTGTGTGGTGTGAGAGGGGAGAGACTTAGCTGTGGGCCATACAGTGTTGTGTGCAGAGATGGGGAGTCACTGAGCGTTGGGCGATACATTTTGTGCTAATAGAAAGTAGAACCTGAGCGGTGGCGTTACAGTGTTGTGTGCTGAGACAGGGGAGAGACTGAGCAGTGGGAGATTCAGTGTTGTGTTCTGATAGATTGGAGAAACTGAGCGGTGGGCCAAAGTGTTGTTTGCTGTGAGAGAGGAGAGACTGAGCGTTGGGCCTTACAGTGTTGTGTGCTGAGAGGGGGGGAGAGGCTGTGCGGTGGGCGATACAGTGTTGTGTGCTAATAGAAGGGCGGACATTGAGCGGCGGAGAGAGGTTTGAAAATGAGCGGCGGGCGATAGTGTTGTGTTGTGAGGGGAGAGACAGCGGTGGGCGATACATTGTTGTATGCTAATAGAAGGGAGAACCTGAGCGGTGGGAGATATTTTTGTATGCTGTGAGAGGGGAGAAAATGAGCGGTGGGCGATAATGTGTGCTGGGAGAGGGGAGAGACAGCGGTGGGGGATAGTGTTGTGTGCTGAGAGAAAGGAATGACTAAGGGTTGGGCGATAGTGTTTCTGTTGAGAAAGGGTAGAGACTGAGCGGTGGGAGATAGTGTTTTGTGGTTAGAGAGGGGAGAGACTGAGCGGTGGGCAATAGTGTTGTGTGGTGAGAGCTGGGAGAGAGTAGGTGGTGGGCGATATGTTTGTGTGCTTAGACAGGAAAGAATCTGAGCGGTGGGCGATAGAGTTTTGTGTGCTGATGGGAGAAACTGAGCGTTGTCAGATAATGTGTTGTGAGAGAGGGGAGAATCTGAGCGGTGGGCCATAGTGTTGTGTGGTGAGTCAGGGGAGAAATTGTGCGGTGGGCGATGGTGTTGTGTGGTGAAAGGGGAGAAACTGAGCGGTGTGCGATACAATGTTGTGTGCTGAGAGCGGGCAGAAATTATGCGATGGGCGAAGCAGTGTTGTGTGCTGATAGAAGGGAGAAAATGAGCGGTGTGTTGTACAGTGTTGTTTGCTGATAAGAGGTTAGGAATTGCTTTGGACGATACAGTGTTGTGTTCTGATAGAGAAAAAATATGATTGTTCGGCGATTTTTGTGTGCGGATAGAGGGGAGAAACTGAGCAGTCGGCGATACAGTGTTGTGTGTTGAGAGGGGGGAAAGAATGAGCGGTGGGCGATACAGTGTTGTTTGCTAATAGATGGGTCAATGTGAATGGTGGTCGATACAGTGTTATGTGCTAAGACAAGGGGGAGACTGAACGATGGGTGATACAGTGTTGTGTGCTGAGAGAGGGGAGAAAATAATCGGAGGGCGATAGTGTTGTATACTGAGAGGGGGGAGCGCGTGAGCTGTGGGCGATAGTATTGTGTGCTGAGAGAGGGGAGAGACAGCGGTGGGCGATAGTGCTATTTGCTGAAAGTGGGAAGAGACTGAACGGTGGGCGAGAGTTGTGCGCAGAGAGAGGGGAGAGACTGAGCGCCGGGCGATAGTGTTTTGTGGTGAGAGAGCGGAGTGACTGAGCGGAGGCGATAGTGTTGTGTGGTGAGAGAGGGGTGAGACTGAGCGGTGGGCGATATTGTTTTTTGCTGAGACATGGAAGATACAGAGCCGTGGGCGATAAAGTGTTGTGTGCCGATGGGAGAAACTGGGCGGAGGGCGATAATATTGTGGTGAGAAAGGGAAGAACCTGAGCAATGGGCGATATCATTTTGTGGTGGGAGAGGAGAGAAACTGAAAGTGAGAGGTACAGTGTTGTGTGCTGAGAGAGGGGAGAAACTGAGTGGTGGGCGATAATGTTGTGTAGTGAGAGAGGGGAGAATTATAGTGTTGTGTGGTGAGAGGGTAGAAACTGATTGGTGGGCGATACAATGTTGTGTGCTGAGAGAGGGGAGGAACAGTGTTGGGCGATAGAGTGTTGTGTGTCGAGAGGGGGAGAATCTGTGTGGTGGGCGATACATTGAGTGCTGAGAGAGGGGTATAACTAAGCGGTGGGAGATAATGTGTTTTGAAAGAGGGGAGAAACTGAACGTTGGGCGATAAAGTGTGTTGGGTGAGGGGAGAAACTAAATGGTGGGCGATAATGATGTGTAGTGAGAGAGATGAGAAACAGAGCGTTGGGCGATTGTGTTGTGTGGAGGGAGAGGAGGAAACAGCTGTGGGCGTTATAGTGTTATGTGCAGATAGATGGGAGAAACTGAGCAGTGGGCGATAGAATGTTGTTTTGAGAGATGAGAAAAACTGAACGGTGGGCGATACAATGTTGTGTGCTAAGAAAGGGGAGAAATTTTGCCGTGGGCGATACAGTGTTGTGCGCTTAGAGAGTGGAGAAACTGAGCGTTGGGCAATACAATTGTAAGTGCTGGTAGATAGGAGAAACTGAGCTGTGGGCAATAAAGTGTTGTGTGTTGAGAGTGGAGAGAAACTGATCGGTGGGCGTTTGTGTTGTGTGCTGAGAAAGGGGAAAAATTGTGCGCTGGGCGATATTGTTGTGTGGTGAGAGAGGGGAGAAACTGAGCGGTGGGCAATAGACTTATGTGGAGAGAGAGGGGAGAAACTGAGTGGTAGGTGATAGATTTTTGTGTGGTGAGAGAGGGGAGAAACTGACCGGTGGGCGATAGATTGTTTTGTTTTGAGAGAGGAGAGAAATTGAGCGGTATGGCGATACAGTGATGTGTACTGGTAGAGGGGAGAAACTGATCCGTGGCGATACAGAGTGTGCTGGGAGAGGGTAGAAAATGTGCGGTTGGCCATATATTGTTTTGTGCTGATAGAGGGGAGGAACTTATCGGTGGGCGGTACAGTGTTTTGTGCTGAGAGAGAGAGAAGAAACACTGCGGTTGGCGATACAGTATTGTGTGCTGATAGATGGGAGAATCTGGTCGGTGGGTGAAAGTTTTTTGTGGTGAGAGGGTGAGAGATTGAGCGGTGGGAGTTAGTGTTGTGTGTTGAGAGAGGTGAGAAACTGAGCGGTGGGCGATAGAGTGTTGTGTGCGGAGAGACTGCAGAAACTGATCGGTGGGCGATACAGTATTTGGTGCTGATAGAGGGGACTAACTGAGCGGTAGGAGATACAGTTGTGTGCTGATAAAGGGAGAATCTGAGCGGTGGGCGATAGAGCTGTGTGGTGAGATAGATGAGAGACTGAGCGGTGGGCGATAAGTTTGTATGTTGAGAGAAGGGAGAAACTGAGCTGTGGGCGATAGAGTGTAGTTTGCTGAGAGAGGAGAAAAACTGAACTTTGTGTAATACAGGGTTGTGTGCTGATAGAAGGTACAAAATGAGCGGTGGGCGATAGTAAAATATGGTGAGAGGCGACAGACAGAGCGTTGGCCCATGCAGTGTTGTGATGCTGAGAGGGTTTATAGACTGAGCGGTGGGCGATTCATTGTTGTGTGCTAATGGACGGGAGAACTTGAGCGATGGGCGATACAGTGTTGTAACCTGAGACAGGGGACAGACTGAGCGGTGGATGTTACAGTATCCTGTTCTGAGAGAGGAGAGAAACTGAGCAGTGGGCGATAGTGTTGTGTGCTGTAAGAGGGGAGAGCCTGAGCGGTGGGCGATAATGTTGTGTGCTGGAGGATGGAAGAGACTGAGCGGTGTTGGATAGTGTTGTGTGCTGAGAGAGGGGAGAGACTGAGCAGTGGGCGATAGTGTTGTTTACTGAGAGAGGGTAGAGCCAGAGCGGTGGGGGATAGTGTTGCGCGGTGAGAGGGGAGAGACTGAGCGGTGGGCTATAATGTTTTGTGCCTTGACAGGGAAGAACCTGAGCGTTGGGCGATACAGTGTTGTGTGCTGATGGGAGAAACGGAGCGGTGGGTAATAGAGTGTTGTGTGCTGATGGGAGAAATTGAGCGGTGGGCGATACAGTGTTGTGTGCTGATGGGAGAAATTGAGCGGTGGGCGATACAGTGTTGTGTGCTGATGGGAGATACTGAGCGGTGGGCGATAATGTTGTGTACTGAGATGGAGAAACTGAGTAGCGGGCGATAGTGTTGTGTGGTGAGAGATGGTAGAAATTGTGCGGTGAGCGATAGAGATGTGTGCTGAAAGAGGGGAGAATCTGAGCGGTGGGCGAAAGAGTGTTCTGTTTTGAGATAGGAGTGAAAATGTGCGGTTGGCGATAGTGTTATGTGCTGAGAGAGGGTAGAAATTGTGCGGTGGGCGGTAGTGTTGTGTAGTGAGAGAAGGAAGCGCCTGAGCTGTGGGAGATACAACGTTGTGTGCTGATAGAGGAGAGAAACAGTGCGGTGGGCGATACATTGTTTTGTGCTGAGAGAGGTGAGAAACTGTGCGGTAGGCGATAGAGGTTTGTGTGCTGAGACGGGGAAGAAACTGAGCGGTGGGCGGTACAGTGTTGTGTGCTGATAGATGGGAGAAACTGAGCTGTGGGCTGAAATGTTTTGTGGTGAGAGGGGGTGGAATCTCATCGGTGGGCGATATAGTGTTATGTGCTGATAGAGGGAGAAACTGAGCAATGGGCGATACAGCGGTGTGTTGAGAGAGGGAAGAATTTGTGCGGTGGGCGATGCAGTGTTGAGTGCTGATGAAGGGGAAAAACTGAGCGGTGGGCGATACAGTGTTGTATTCTGACAGAGGGGAGATACTGAGCAGTGAGCGATACAGTAGTGTGTTGAGAGAGGGGAGAAATTGTGCGGTGGTCGATAGTGTAGTGTGGTGAGGTAGGGGAGAAACTTAGCAGTGGGCCATACAGTGGTGTGTTGAGAGAGCGGAGAATTATTGCTTTGGGCGATTGTGTTATATGCTGATAGGGGGAAGAATCTGGGCAGTGGTCTATGGAATGTTTTGTGCTGAGAGAGTGGAGGTACTCTTCGTTAGGCGATAGAGTGTTATGTGCTGATAGAGGGGTGAAACTTAGCATTGGGCGATACAGTGTTTTGTGTTGAGAGAGGGGGAATCTTTGCGGTGGGCGATAGTGTAGTGTGGTGAGAGGGGAGAAATTGAGCGGTGGTCGATACAGTGTTGTCTGCTGAGCGAGGGAAAAACTGGGCGGTGGGCGGTGCAGTGTTTTGTGTTGAGATAGATGAGGAACAGAGCGGTGGGCGATAGTGTTATGTGCAGGGAGAGGGGAGAGACTGAGCGGTGGGCGATACAGTATTGAATGCTGAGAGAGAGGAGAACCTGAGCGGTGGTCAATACAGTTTTGTGTGCTGAGACAGGGAACAAACTGAGCGGTGGGCGATACAGTGTTGTGTGCTGTAGATAGGGGAAAACCTGAGCGGTTGGCCTAACAGTATTTGTGTTGAGAGAGGGGGAATCATAGCGGTGGGTGGTAGAGTGTTGTGTGCTGATAGAGGTGAGAAACTGATCGGTGGGCGGTAGGGTGTTGAGTGCTGTTAGAAGGGAGAATCTGAGCGGTGGGCGATACAGTGTTGTATGCTGATAGAGGGGAGAAACTGAGCGGTGGGCGTTAGAGTGTTGAGTGCTGAGAGAAGGGAGAATCTGAGCGGTGGGCGATACAGTGTTGTATGCTGATAGAGGGGAGAAACTGAGCGGTGGGTGTTAGAGTGTTGAGTGCTGAGAGAAGGGAGAATCTGAGCGGTGGGCGATACAGTGTTGTGTGCTGATAGAGGGGAGAAACTGAGCAGTGGGCGTTAGAGTGTTGTGTGCTGAGAGAGGGGAGAGCCTAAGCGGTGGGCTTTGCATTGCTGCGTGCTGAGAGAGGGGAGAACGTGAGTGGAGGGCGATATAGTGTTGTGTGCTGAGGGAGGGAAAAATTATGCGGTGGGCGTTACAGTGTTGTATTCTGAGAGAGGGGAGAAATTGAAGGGTGGGCGATACAGTGTTGTGGGCTGAGAGAGGTGAGAAATTGAGTGGAGGGCGATACAGTATTGTGTGCTGAGGGAGGGGAGAAAATGTTCTGGGGCGATACAGTTTTGTGTGTTGGTAGAGGGGAGAGACTGAGAGGTGGGCGATACAGTATTTTCTGCAGAGAGAGCGAATAAAGTCGGTGGGCGATGCAGTGTAGTGCGCTGAGAGGGGGTGAATCTGAGTGGTGGGCGATACAGTTTTATGTGCTGAGAGAGGTTAGAAACTGGGCGTTGGGCGGTGCAGTTTTGTGTGTTACGACAGTGGAAATACTGATCAGTGAGCGGTGCAGTGTTGTGTGCTGAGAGAGGAGAGGAACTGAGCGGTGGGCGATACAGTGTTTTGTGCTGAGAGTAGGGGGAAACTGAGCGGTGGGCGATATTGTTGTGTCGTGAGAGAGGGGAGAAATTGATCGGTGGGCGATACGTAATGAAGGGAAATTATTACCTGCGTTGAAGGTGTCGACATTGAATACGGCTCCTGTAACGACGTCAAGCAGAGGCATGATACCGCAGTTGCTATAGCAACGCATTACGGGCTGGACTGTCTGGGGGCAGCTTGACTTTAACCACCCACCCCTCTGTAGGGACGAGGCTAAACAGACAGTACAGTTATACTGCTACTGCCTTCTGGTGCTGCATGTAG
>Ga0136643_10020083_pt1 | contig 10099 bp, 10 predicted proteins | sample TergutLab28metaG_FD_96883 | JGI IMG/M metagenome (GOLD analysis project Ga0136643, IMG submission 96883) | Labiotermes labralis P1 segment gut microbial communities from Petit-Saut dam, French Guiana - Lab288 P1 (version 3) (version 3) | ecosystem: Host-associated > Arthropoda: Insects >... | reverse complement strand
GAGTTCATGAAACAAAAGGCTATTTTGACCAACACTTTATTTGAAAACAACCCCAACTAACTGCGCCGCTTCTGTACAAAATTTAAGCGCCATATTCGTACATTTTCATCCCGCCATTGACACCACCGAGGGGCAACAACGGCTTGACAATCATACTGATAAACTGCTGAACTATATCCGTTATTGGCAAGCGTCCGGCGAGAGCATCAAAACATCTATACGGACGAAAACACGCATGGGACAGATCGCACAAGCGGGACTATATTTCGGCGGCAAAGTCGCTTATGGGTATAGGCTAGTCAAAAAAGGGCGTATGAACAAAAAGGGATATGAGATACACGACATAGAAGTCAATCCCTGTGAAGCCGAAACCGTAAAGCAGATATTCAGCAAATACGTCTATGAGGGTTACGGCTTACAACGTCTAAGTCGCTTTCTGATTGATAGCGGCATACGCAAAGCCAACGGAGAGCGCATCACACTTTCGGCGGTTCGTGGCATCCTGCGAAACACCTTGTATATCGGTGTGATAACCTGCGGCGAGGTCTGTTCTGACGTAATCCCAGAATTACGGATTGTTGAGGATGATCTATTCCAACAAGCGCAGAAACTGCGAGAAGAACGCGCAACGGCCGTAGAAGCGACCAAAACTCGAACGCTACCGCTAAACACTAAAGGACAATCTCTATTGGCAGGGAATGTGTTTTGCGCTTGTTGCGGCGGTAGGCTTACCCTCTCGGTCGGCAAACAATCTTACACCAGAAAGAAAGATGGTGTTTTGGTAGAGAAAAAGCAAATCCGCTATGTTTGCACTGGGAAGCTACGCAAAATACGCGACTGCAACGGACAGTCTACCTACAGTATGAAAAAACTAGATGGCATTGTTTCGCAGTTGCTCTCGAACCTGTTTCAGAACGTACAGGGGGCATCTGAAAGCGAGTTGATAGAAAAAAGCTATTTGGGTGAACTAGAGAGCTATAAGGCAAAGCTGAAAGGCGCAAAGGCTGAACTTGTGAAGCAGAGTGCCAGTCTCAAAACCTTGCAGGGTGAGGTCGTGGGCGCAATTCAAGGCACAAGCCGATTTGATCCTGAATTGCTGAATGACCTGATCCGGCAGACAAAGGAGCAGGTTGACGCTACCACGGCAGAGATAACCCGCCTTGAATCAGACTTGGAAAACAAGCAACAGTATTTTACAGCGATTCAAGCAAATTATGAAAAACTCATTAGCTGGTCTGAACTGTTCCAAGATGCAAGCATTGAAACAAGGAAGATGATAACGGCATACCTCATTGATAATGTCAAGGTAGGGCGTGGGTACGAACTGAACTTACAATTTAGTGTTTCCTTTGAACAGTTTTTCAGCGCGGCATAAGACGTAAATTCATCCGATGTGTGTAGCCGATATTTTTAGGGTGCGTAACCGTGTGGTTATGCACCCCTTAGAGCATAGCACTGAGGTGGCAGGCGAAGCCTGACGGAGGATTCAATCTTACAGAAAGCCTGCAAAGGTCAAGGGCAATCCTCAGTCCGCTTCGCGGACAGCTCCTTTGAAAAAGGAGCCGAAGGCGGCGTCCTCTACAAAATACCATCTTGACAACACCAGTCTAACATGTTAGACTGGTGTTGGTTTATAAACCCAGACCAAGGAGGCGCACGATGGATAAACAACTAATTCTCACCACCGCAGAAGAGCGGCTCGCACGGCTCATCTGGCGGGCGGCGCCGCTGACCTCACCAGAGCTTGTCACGCTAGCGGAAGGCGAGCTGGACTGGAAAAAATCTACAACCTATACTGTCTTGAAAAAACTCTGCGACAAGGGTGCTTTCAAAAATGAAAACGCAATGGTATCCGTTGTCCTTGCACAAGAGACTTTCGTTAAGCAACAAAGCCGCCGCTATATGGACGATGTGTTCGGCGGATCCCTGCCTCGGTTCATCGCCGCAGTAATGGGTGGCAGGAAGATCTCACCAGAGCAGGCGGAAGAACTCAAGCAGTTGATTGAACAACATGAGGGGGAAAGCGATGGATAGACTATTTCTCACCATCTTAAACATGAGCCTCACAGGGGCTTTCGTCATCGCTGTGATTTGCTTGGCGCGCTTGCCCCTTAGAAGGGTTCCAAAAATCATCTCCTACTGTCTGTGGGCGGTTGCAGGTTTTCGCTTAGCTTTCCCCTTTACCATTGAGCGCGTGTGGAGCCTAATCCCCTTCCGAACCACACCCATTCCAACCCATATCACCCCACAACCCGCCTTGCCCCTAGAGATCTATCTCCCGGCAGCAGAAAATACGGTAAGCGGCACAATTCCGGGCATACCAAACAATTTGCCCTCCGCAGGTATCCCAGACATTGGCGCGGCGGAGATCGGAGTGATTGCAAACGATGGAAGTCTGTTGCAAAATCTAACCACCCTAGGTGCAGCTGTGTGGCTGATCGGCCTGATCTTGATGCTCTCCTATGCAGTGGTATCGTATCTAGTCCTTGCACACAAAATGCAAGATGCCATTTTGCTCCAGGCCAACATCTATGAAGCAGAGACTGTCCAAACACCCTTTGTGCTCGGTATTTTCGCGCCCAAAATCTATCTGCCGCCGGATCTCAGCGAAAGCGAGTATCGCTATATCGTCCTCCACGAGCAAACCCACATCCGGCGGCGTGACTACCTTGTGAAGATTGCAGCTTATTTAATCTTGTGTCTCCACTGGTTTAATCCCCTCGCTTGGATCGCCTTTGGACTTATGAGTACAGACATGGAAATGTCCTGTGACGAAAAGGTGCTCAAACGATTGGGGTCAAACATCAAATCAGACTACTCGCGCACACTGCTTACCTTGGCAACCGATTGGCGCATATGCGCCCCCACACCACTCGCCTTCAGCGAAGGCGGCGTAAAAAGGAGGATACAGCATATTATGAAATTCAAAAAAGCATCCAGATTCGCCAGTGTGATCGCCGTGGTTCTGGTCATCACATTGAGCATAGGTTTTGCGGTCTCACAAACCGACGAGATAGCAGATGAGATGCCAGAACCTACTGTCATGAGCGAAGTTTCCGCACCAGAACCCGTCCAAACACCCGAAATACCGGAAGTGACACCAGCTCCTATCCCGGCAGAGTTTGTAGCACCCCAGCTCACAGTGGAAGAAGATTGGCACGGCGATCGCCCCACCCATGCAGATACGCTGTCTCCAGAGGAAGCGGCGCAGATTGGCGCACAGTATATCTGGACCATGTTCGGGGAGAGCATCGATGGGAAAACTGTTCGTATGACGTATTTGGCACCGGAGTGGTCTGTCAGAACCTATTGGCGCGGTACCGTGATAGATTTTGAAGTAGGTCCCCCTTGGAGGTTGTTCTTCGAGTTTGAAATCGACGCACTTTCCGGTGAATGGCTCGCACTTTCAAATGAACTTGTGCTCAATTACCTCATAGGCAGCATCTACGTAGAAACCGATGAACCGGTGTGGCACAATCCCCCTGATCCAGAGCGTGGTTTCCTTGTGACAGAAGAGGAATGGGAAGAAATACAGCATATGATCTCGACCGGTGTAAACTTGACAGATGAAGAGATTGAGTTCTATGCAGAACGCGCAATGAAATTTGCCGCACGGCATTTCCAAGACAGCAGTGTGGCTACCGTTTCCCCCTTCGCGCTTGCAATCCCTTTCCTTTTTTCTTGGGACGAGGATGGAACTCTGATTGTCGCCATCCACATGGTATCCGCTGAGGCTACGGACGATATGGGTCGCACTATAACACTCGTACTTTGCTCCAAAACCCACCAACTGCTCCAGATCGTAACGGTAAGCGAAATCACATCGGGCTGGGAGTACGACGGCCCGCTAGGCGTAGGGTAAGAGATACGGCGGCACCATTGTAGGGGACGCTGTCCTCAGCGTCCCGCCCCTTTCAACACAACCTGCGAATGCAAAATACCCTTCGTAGGGGCGAACTGTGTTCGCCCGCATGTTTCAATTCTGCGCAAACCGCCAATCATGCGGCATAAACCACAACCACGGGCGAACACCGCACCTAAAAACCCGCACGAGCCAAAGCCTCCTTTTCCAACTGACGCCCCAAGAGCGAAGCGATTGGCTTGGCGGAAGGAGTGCCTGTGGTGCAAAGGAGGTGGCAGGCGAAGCCTAAGGTCGGATTCAAATCCGATCACACACCAAAAGAGAGAAGTTCGCCCAAACTTGAGCGAACTTCTCTCTTCTCCATAGTCTGCAAGAACCTTACACATCCACAGCCCACAGCCCATGCAAATTACAATACTCATACACCGTAAGCGGCCCATCACTCACAGCAAAACACGCCTCCGGCGCTTCACCGGGAGAGAGTTGTACCCGTGTTGTCCGCGTACCGTCTGCAACTGCGATCCACATGATGTAATGCTCCGGTAACATCGGATGGGGAACACTGCCGACTGTGACATAAAGCTGATCCCCTTCCCGCCGTGCGACCGGGACATGTTTTTCCTGTGCTGCGTCCTCGGTGTTGGGCTTCAGCATCTCCATCAGCTGCCCACAGCAGATGATGGGAGTACCGGTGTCGTGAATGAAGCCGATCAAGTTATGGCAAATATGGCATACAAGGAACTCTCTGTTGTTTTTCATAGGGATACCCTTCCTTTCGTTGAAAGCGGTCATGTCCAAGCAATGTATTATCTGCATCGTATAACATTCTACCAACTGTGTCAAGCTATTTCGCGAATTGTTTGTTCAACTTTCACATCAAAACAAGCCTAGCACACGCAGAATCGTAAGCGCCGGTACAATGGTAAAGATCGCCATAGCATTGGAAAAGACAAGGCAACTAGCGGCTAAATCACTGTCACCGCCCATTTCAACGGCAACCGCATAGGTCATAGCCCCTGTGGGAGAGAGGGCGACCATCGACAGGATCGCAAGCTCCACCCCCCGAAATCCCAGCAGAACCGCCGGAACAATAAAGACGACGGGAAGAATTAGATTCTTCACAATCATCGCCGCAGCCGCCAACTTAAAGTATTGACGCACCTTCTCCATCCGAAGCACACCGCCAATGGCAAGCAAAACAGCAGGCGCCGCCATATCAGCGACGGAACTGATGCTCCGATCGATTGTGACCGGCAAAGAAAGCCCTAGGATGTTTGCAAGAAGACCAAGCAAGACCGCAATCACCATCGGGAGCTTGATAATCCCCCAAAGCACACCCCTGATGCGCGCAAATCCTGAAATACCTCCGTCCATCCCGGTGACCGTGAATATAAGGGTGGTCATGATGTTATTTACTGTGACCACAAAAGGCACCATGAGAGCCGTTTTCGGCAGGGCATAGTCCCCGAGTAAAAACACAATAATCGCCATTGCCAAAACCACATAATTACTGCGGTTTGCAGCCTGCACAAAGACACCGAGCTGTTGTTTGTTCAAGAATCTCGCGCCGATTGCCCAAGAGAGCAGATATCCGCTCACACTAATCGCCACAAAATAACCCACAAGTGCCGGATCAAAGGCATAGGATAAATCCGCCTGATAAATGCTCAGAAACAGGGTTGCGGGGAAGAAGTAAGTAAAGGCCAGCTTGTTGATCCCGGCAAGAAACTTGTCACCCACAAGTTTTAGCCGAACTGCGAGCCATCCAAAAAACATGATAAGGAAAAATGGCGCAACGGAATTAAAGCTGAGTACAAACTGTGTCATAATATGTTCGATGACAGGTTCCCCCCTAGTGCAAGTTTACACGATTAGCTCAACTATATCCCGAAACAAGGATTCTTGCAAGTCTATTTTATCCTTGCATAATGTCCAGCCTAGTGTTACGCTAATGAGGCAACAACGATTACTTACTTGAGGTTGATATCATGGAAAAGCATTTTTGTACCTGCCATGTGCAGGATTGTCCCGACCACCCCAGGAACCATACCGAGGGCTGTGATCCCTGCATCAAGAAAAACCTGCGACTAGGCGAAATCCCCGCCTGCTTCTGGCTGAACCTGCCGAAGATCCAAGGCGAAACAGAGTGGAGTGCGGAGAATTTCGCAAAGTTTGTCCTAGAGGAACGAGCCTAAGCACAAAAAGCGTGGGTAAATTGCATTGCTTTGTAGGGGCGATCGCCCCTACATGTGCCACTGTGCCGTATCAACGCGTTTGTCCAAACCCAGCACGAATCTATGGTTGATTTCGTCTGCCTGAGCCTGTATGATAAAGTAAGCTATTTTTGAGAGGAGCATACCTAGATGGATATCCGATATTCCGCACACCCCCGCGATGTGAAGCGCTACACAACAGACGAACTGCGAGATGAGTTCCTCATCACAGACCTCTACCGCCCCGATCAAGTTGTCCCCGTCTATTCCCACGTAGACCGCATGGTCGTACTGGGGATCATGCCTGTGAACGAGACGCTCCCGATGGACAAAGGCATTGATATCATGAAAAATTTCGGCACAAGCTATTTCCTAGAACGCCGAGAGGCCGGTTTCTTCAACCTCGGCGGTTCCGGTGTCTGCACCGTAGACGGCACAGCCTATCCCATGGGACTGAAAGACTGTATCTACATCACAAAAGGCGCGAAAGAGGTTACATTTAAAAGCGACAATCCAAAGGAACCCGCCCGCTTCTACGGCGTCTCCGCCCCTGCCCACAAATCTTTTGAAACAAAGCTCCTGACCATAGCCGAAGCCGCAAAAGCCCCAGTGGGAGAAGCGGAAACCTGTAACAAGCGAGTCATCAACCAATTCATCCACCCAGATGTGCTGGAAACCTGCCAGCTTCTCATGGGTCTCACCGTGCTAGATTCCGGCAGTGTATGGAATACCATGCCCGCCCATACCCACGAACGCCGGATGGAAGTCTACACCTATTTCGACATCCCGGAGGGACAAACGGTATTCCATCTAATGGGGCAGCAAGAAGAGACGCGGCACATTACCATGCAAAACTATGACGCAGTAATCTCCCCAAGCTGGAGCATCCACTCCGGTTGCGGAACAGCAAACTACGCCTTCATCTGGGCCATGGGCGGAGAGAATCAGACCTTTACGGATATGGATGTAATTCCTACCCAGGATTTGAAGTAGGGACAGCAGCAATCTCTATACAAAGTGCCGATAAGCAATTTGCTTGTCGGCCTTGTTTCTCCTTATCCCCCGACTCATTCACTCTGTTCGATCCCGATCTGATATAATAAGCGTAGAAACCGCAGTCCCGCATCCCTCCATTTTTCATACAAAACGCAAAAAATTCCAAGAAAAAACAAGGGCGGAACAAAATGAAGATAAAGCATCTGCAAAATAAACGAAACTTTGATAAAATCGAACTTTTGAAAAGAAAATAATACGAAAGTTCCCTCCAAAACAAGTGCAAAAGGGGAAAAAAAGGGGCTTCTATAGCATCATTTTCCCCCATAATAGGAACACATGGGGAACCGGAATCATAAAAAGACAATCGCTACACAAAGAGGTGAGCAGATGAGCAAATACATACTCGCACTGGATCAAGGCACCACCAGTTCCCGCGCTGTCTTGTTTGATCGGGCGCAAAACATCGTGGGTCTCTGCCAGAGAGAATATCCCCAGCTCTACCCCCAAGACGGTTGGGTCGAACAAAACCCCATGGAGATTTACGCCTCTGAGTACGCAGTAATGATGGAAGTCCTTGCGGTAAGCGGCGTACAGGCCTCTGATCTAGCGGCAATCGGGATCGCCAACCAGCGGGAGACCACGATCCTCTGGGAGCGGGACACAGGCCGCCCAATCTATAACGCCATCGTCTGGCAATGCAGACGGACAGCGCCGATGGTGGACAAGCTCGTGGCAGACGGTTTAGGAGATCACATCCGGCAACGAACAGGCCTCCACCCAGACGCCTATTTCTCCGCAACCAAAATCGCATGGATACTCGACCACGTAGACGGTGCCAGAGATCGTGCCCAGAGAGGCGAACTGCTCTTTGGTACTGTAGATACTTGGCTCACTTGGAAGCTCACAGACGGACAAGTCCACGCGACAGATTACACCAACGCCTCCCGGACAATGCTCTATGACATCCACAAGCTCGACTGGGACGAGATACTCCTTGGGGCTCTAGACATCCCCCGCGCCATCCTCCCGGAAGTACGCCCTTCTTCAGCACAGTACGGAACTGTAGACGTGCAGGGGGCAAAAATCCCCATCACGGGGATTGCCGGCGATCAACAGGCTTCTCTCTTCGGGCATTGTTGTTTTGCACCCGGCGAGGTGAAGAATACCTATGGAACAGGCTGCTTCCTCCTCATGCACACAGGAGAGAAGGCCTGTCTGAGCCAAAACGGCCTCCTCACAACCCTAGCGGCGGGGATAAACGAACGTCCCCAGTATGCCTTAGAGGGCAGCATATTTGTCGGCGGCGCTGTCGTCCAGTGGCTCCGAGACGGACTCCGTTTATTTCCGGACAGTCAAGACGCGGAATACTACGCAAGCAAGGTAGAGGACACAGGCGGCGTATATCTCGTCCCCGCATTCACAGGCCTCGGCGCACCCTATTGGGATCCCTATGCCCGGGGGTGTCTCATCGGCATTACACGCAGTACCCGCCAAGAACACGTGATCCGCGCGGGTCTGGAGGCGATTGCTTATCAAAGCAACGAGCTAATCGGCGCCATGGAGCGAGACGCCCGCCAAGTTGTAACCCAGCTCAACGTAGACGGCGGCGCATCTCGGAACCGCCTGCTCATGCAATTCCAAGCAGACATCTCAAACAAAACCGTCCGCCGCCCCTTAGTAAGCGAGACCACAGCCCTAGGGGCAGCCTACCTAGCAGGCCTAGCAGTCGGCTCCTGGGCTGATCTCGCAGAGATCAAAACACTCTGGAGCGAGGACGCAGCGTTTATGCCCAAGATGGACAAGACCCAGCGAGAGGCATTGAAGGCCGGTTGGAACAAAGCTGTCGGCCGAAGTTTGGACTGGGTCCGGTGAGAGGTATAGAAAGACACTGATGTATCAGTGCAATATCTTTGCTCTGCACTATTTAGCAAGACTCTGCTCTATAGTATTTAATTGCACTTGCCACCAGCCAATGGCGTTTCTGATTAGATAGCGGACATCCTGCTTATCAAAAACTTCATCACTGGATAGAGGGCGATACAAATCAGCTAGGTTAAAAACTCCAATCTCATCATCGCTCATATAAACAACCGGTTTTTCCACAAGTGTAGCTTACCTCCCCGATATTCAAACATTAACTCTAGCCGCTTATATCTTACAGTAGACAAATGGCTTGAAATGTGTCGTAGTGCACCATACACCTTGCTTTTCTACGGATAGAAAAGAGATGTTGCTATAAGATTTTCAAATCCTATAACAACATCTCCAACGGCGGGCTACAATCATCCAAATGCGAACCCCTAAAATCGTCTATTTGCAATATATTCCCGGCTTTTGCGCTTATCCCCGGCCGCCCGATCAGCGACCTCAAGCTCTGCAAACGTCACGGTTTTTGTGCCATCCTTCCAGTTGAACGTGATGACGATCTTGTCCTCAAAGAGTAAAATCGAATTGACGAAAATGTCCACCATGTCCTCGCGATAGGCAGGGTCATCAATGTCTCCGTCGTTGAACCGACTGATCCAGAAGACGATTTCTTCCTTTGTGAGTAAGGGATTTTCAATTTTCTCCTGCGCGAGGGCGATTTCTACATCCGCCTCTAAGTCATTGAGCCGCTGTTTGATTGAGGCATTGGCAAGACCTCCCTCAATGGAATTTACTAAATTGCCGATCCACTTGCCAATATCGTCAAGTCTCTTCTGGAGGAATGGTATCATCACATTCTCTTTTTTCTGAATTGCCACGATCGCATTAGCTGCTTGGTCAATTATGCTATCCTGTAGAACAAAATCGCGTGTCACTTGCGCCATATGACGCGCTACCCAGGCGTTTCTGCCGGTTTTCTTATAAACTATCCTGTCAGTGGCGGTGATAAAATGGCCAAAAGCGGCGGTTAAAAAATGTACAAAGATGGCTCTGGGGTGCTACACTATTTCTAGCGAGAAATCGATGGGAAGGTGTAGAGATGAAAGGAGACATTTGGATGGAAATCAGATCAGATAAACAAAAAGGCTTAAGCTACACAGAG
>Ga0136643_10020082_pt1 | contig 10099 bp, 9 predicted proteins | sample TergutLab28metaG_FD_96883 | JGI IMG/M metagenome (GOLD analysis project Ga0136643, IMG submission 96883) | Labiotermes labralis P1 segment gut microbial communities from Petit-Saut dam, French Guiana - Lab288 P1 (version 3) (version 3) | ecosystem: Host-associated > Arthropoda: Insects >... | reverse complement strand
CCTCTGGGAAAAGAGATCCAAGAGCTGTCTATATTTCAATGCATTGTGGGATCCCACAATGCATTGAAATATAGACAGCTCTTGGATCTCTTTTCCCAGAGGGCCTGAAGATGACCTAATAAAGGTCGAAACATGTCGCCTTGACAATATATTATTTTTATTGTGTATAAAATAAAGTGTTGTGTTATTGACTGACACGTTGTATTTGTGGGATGGAAAACATTAAATTAAAAAAAAACATAAAAAGATTCTTTGGATTAATCATTCTAAGACAGTTGCTAACGACAGCTGTGAAAGCTCCTTATTGTTTGAAATCTGACAATGTGACATGGGTCTTCCAGAAGACTGGGATATCAGGAGAACAGACTGCTAGATGTAAATAACAACAATCCGGATAAATGCCCTAAAAGTCTCAAAAATACCGATTTGCTCAAAAAAGGATCGCCAATTCCAACTCCATTTTGACATTGATCTTCTTGTCTTCCACTAACATCAATAAAGCCCGGCCCGAATTTACGAAATCTTGCCCCCCCCACCAAACAGCCCACTAATACTATGAAAATGTTTCCGGAAACGGAAAAAAAAAAGAGAGACCAATTTCTCAAGAAGGAAGTGTAAATAAGGAAGTGGTTTAAGTTGACTTCACACACGTGGGACAGGCCGCTCAGTAGACAATAGACCGGCAACACAGAATAAATGCGGAAGAACACTCTTCACACCGTTTACAGACATAATAATAATAATATTAATATTATAAATACATTTCACAATCGTAATAAAAATAATACAGAAAGGGGAAAGTTTTTTATGTATATTGGAGCGTGCATCATCTTGATAGTTGAATAAAGAGAGACCAACTTGATGTCACTTGCTTTAGTATTTCATTATTTAATGCTCAGCATGTTTCGGATGTTAATGCATCCATCTTCAGGAACTTGCGACTTATTTGTTGAGTTGTTTCATGGGTTGTATTGCTCTGGTTCGATGTGTGTTGGCGTTACGTTGTAGTTTGGCTGTGGTGGTGTGGTATCCTTATGCAGGCATCCGGATACCACACCACATCACACCAGCCAAACCACAACGTAACACCAACGTACATCGAACCAGAACAATGCAACCCATGAAATAACTGAACAAATAAGTCGCAAGCTCCTGAAGATGGATGTATTAACAACCGAAACATGTTAAGCAGTAAATAATGAAATAAAAAAGCAAGTGACATCAAGTTGGTCTCTCTTTATTCAAAAGGGGAAAGTTTATTTTACGTTTTTTGAACTGTATTTTGTGATATTCATATGTACTAAGAACCAGCAAAATGGACACTTTTTCTTTGAGGATTTTATTCAATTATAGTGTCTTCGACATGTTTCGAACATCCAGGTGTTCATCCACAGGAAGACTTGTACATGCACTTTTATGGTATTTCTTCATGCGTCCATATAAGCAGTCTGGTCGATGGCAGGATATATTTGATATTTATACATAGGAACATAAAAGAAAAATTGTACAAAACTAAAAACAGTATCAAATAGCACATCCTGACATCGACCAGACTGCTTATACGGACGCATGAAGGAAATAACATAAACCTGCATGCACAAGTCTCCCTGAGGATGAACACTTGGATGATCGAAACATGTCTAAGACGCTATAATTAAATTAAATCATTAATGAAAAAGTGTTCATTATTTGGTTCTTATTACATATGTAGGGAAGACTTATATTGACCGCAAGTTTAATATTGTTTAATCCAGTATCGATATCGAAGTAATATTACATGATGGGTGGGTGTTATGCCTCATTTGTGCTGCGTCCTTCTTCAATAAACAGCGCCATGCTAATTTCAGTCTTCAGGGTGCAAGGGTAAATTCATTTCAGTTTATCGCGCCCTATTTCTGTAAGACCCAATTTAAATCGTCCTTCAACATATGCAAAAGCTTTGCAAGTTTCCTTTTCCTTCTGTTTCCCGAACGAACTGCTGTGTTAGATACAAGTACCTTGATGGTAAACTCAGTTACAGATAAAAATTGGGAAAATTTAAAAATTGTTGACGTCTGTTTCCCTGAACATAAACCACAAGGAAATATGTCTGAAACAAAAAATTATCCATCTTAATGAATTTTGAAAAAGCAGCCTACGTCAAAAGACTAATCGATATTGAGAAAATTTGGTAAGGTAAATTAAATTTGAAATAATGAAATCAGTCAATCACGCGAAAACACGCCTCTTCCCTCTCCTCCAGGAAAAAAAATCGTCGAAATTGGTCTAGTAAGTCTTCGATATGAGAAATATTACGATAGACAATATCTCCCTATTATGCGTTTATTTTATCAGGCCATGGGAAATATATGTAAAAATGCTGAGGCGCTGTGCGTCGTGTTCAGCTCCCTAAATATAAAGGTAAAGTTAAAGTGATCCCGTTACAGGCTCGGTGTGGCCCAGAGGGTGGGTAGAAGTATAGCTCTACTCTTCCATGACCGCGGCACTAGAAGTTGGTGAGTGGTCAGCAGCACGTCACGGCCGCACTTTACCCCGGGAAAGACCCGGTACCCGTTTTACAGGAGACTGGTTGGGCCCAGGGCTGGTCTGGACGGGCGGAAATACTCGTCCCCACGGGGATTCGATCCCGGACCATCCAGTCCGTAGTCAGTCGCTAAACCGACTGAGCTACCGGGCCCACAGCTCCCTAAATATATGAGTGTCAACAAAATTCAGTCTAATTAACCTTTTGACGCCTAATGTCAACTACAGTGGTCGTAACGCACCGCTAACCTCTAAAGTTGCATTTTATATATTTATTCAACAAATATAGGTACCGAATATTTTAAACATGGTTTATACTCTCCATTTCTTTCTCTTCAAAATGCAGTTGTTTCATAATTCTAACGTATTTGGTTCCTGTGTTATTCACATTTTATATACAGGGTGTGCTAAAATTAAAAAAATAATTCCGGCGCCAAAAGGTTAATTAACAGTGAATCTTGATATTTGTACTAACAACATTCACTTTTCACTTACAAGCGGAAGTGACATTTTGTCGTCCTCATACAAAAACAAGCTCTTTTTTTTCGTTCTGATGTTTCAAAATATGTTTAGGAAACATTTTTAAGTCTTTAACAATAACCCCGCTGCATTCACTCAGACACAACAAGTGCCTAGCAAGGAGAGAGATACTTTCTGGAGTACAAAATGAGACGAAAGTTCGTGCAATTGGGAACAGCAAAGAGAAATGAACAGTTCATCTTCATAGTCATCATCGCGAGCCTCGGCTTGTTAGATCGTTCTGGCCAGTTGCCATGAATCTCAGGACGATCGTGATACATACTAAGTCATTTAGGACGTCCTTAGACCAGACGCCACAGCCCACAGTGCGTATAAAATTGAAATATTGCACGATAAAATTATTATGAATAAAAAATATTTAAAGAGTGTATATTTTGGTGCAGAGCCGCGGTAGCTCAGTCGCTATAGCGACTGACTACGGGCTAGACGGTTCGGGATCGAATCCCGGTGGAATCGAGTTTTTCCGCCCGTCCAGACCGATCCTGGAGCCCACCCAGCCTCCTGTACAATGGGTACTGAATCTTTCCCGGGGGTAGAGGCGGCCGGGGCGTAGGGCTGACCCCCCCACCCCATTTAGTGTGCCAAGGTCCTAAAAAGAGTAGAGCTATACCTCTACTCACCCTAAGGGCCTTCATGGCCTATAAAAAGGGTGAAAACCTGCTATATTTTGGTGCAAATAAATTACACATTAATGACTTCCAGTTGAAATTCAATTATTCTCAACTTCATCGCGCTAAACACGCAACAAAACAGAAATAAATAGATAAGTATAAAATATGCGGTGTTTATAAGTACATTAGGCATTAATGACTACCAAATATGTTACAATATTTATCAAGAGAATTAAATAGAAAGGGAGACAATCTACAGGGTGTTTGTCTATCCTTCTGCGTGTATATAAATGTCACAAATTAGTCACAACTGCTATATGAAGAGGCACAAAAATTTCTCTACAGTTATTCTTTTCACTTTTGACATGGTTGTTCTCAGGCATGTATGTACGTGGAACACACATTTTTTGACGAAAGTTTCCGAAACTTAGCAGACAAATTCTTTCCTCCTTTACCCAGAAAACCTGCAGGACGACTGGATACGAACTGAGCACTGACATGTGATTAGACCTTTCATTTTATTCTCTCGAGATGACTCAAGATCGTTTCTTTTCCTGTAAATTTCTGTGGGCCTTTCATCCTTCTTCAAGCAGTAGTACAGTCAACGCAGCTGGCTCAATGATTTTTGCTCCGTATCATAATAACTTATGAACACTTCCGGCCATGTAATGTCAGCTGCAGACATGAACACAAAGAATAATTATTTCCTTGGCGTATCGATCAAAATCTTCGCTGTCAGTAGGAAATCCACTGCGCAATGCCTTTGATACTGTTGCAAAGCTAGCAGCTTTTATTTCATTTATATCCATAATTGTTCGCTAACATTGAGGGAGGAACGTAGGCTGAGGGTGTTTGAGAATAGAGTCGTGAGGAGAATATTTGGGCCTACGAGGGACGAGGTAATAGGGGAGTGGAGGAAACTACATAATTAGGACCTTAATTATCTGTACTCCTCACCCAAAATTTTTCGGATCAAATCGTGAAGAATGAGATGGCCGGAACATGTAGCACGTATGGGGAAGAGGAGAGGTGTATACACGGTTTTGGTGGGGAAACCTGAAGGAAAGAGACCACTTGGGAGACCCAGACGTAGATGGGAGGGTGATATTAAGATGGATCTTCAGGAAGTGGGACGTGGAGGTATGGACTGGATCGAGCTGGCTTAGGATAGAGACATTTGGCGGGTATTTGTGACTGCGGTAATGAACCTTCAGGTTCCATAAAATGCGGGGAATTTCTTGATTAGCTGAAGACCTGTTAGCTTCTCAAGAAGGACTCTGCTACATGGATTGAGTGAGTGTGGAGTAAGTAAATGTTGGAAATAAAGACGGTATTGCATTATCACGTGCTGTTTCAGTCCTTTTCCAAGATTCTGTGAGGTCCGCTACTAAAAGAATTTCTGGATAAACTTTCAGATGCCAGCTGCCCGAAAGCCAAAAATGACTCACACCCCTGTCAAGACTTTCACAAATTACAGTAATAATACGTGTAAACTGATCGCCACGTTCCATCCAACACAACACTTCTTCTCAGATGCAACTCACTCTATTGCAACGGACAGGTTTCATATCAGATGGTTCATGCTCTAGGGTTCAGTATTTAGACCGATACTGAAGATTGATAGCATGTGGATGGTGTACGAGGTCATTAAAATGAACAAATTGAATTCTTGATTTCAAACTTGCGCCGTGTTCTGAATGTTGTATGTTTTTTTCTGGGTAATTTCCCGGCGTCTGAATTTTATATGTCGACGTTTCGGAACACTTTGTCTGTTTCATCTTCATAGGCAGGTAGGTATGAAGAATGTCTAGGTTGGGACATGTTGGGGTATTTATATGGGAAAAGGTTTGGCTTGAAAATAGCCTGAGCCATTGGCTCAGGCTATTTTCAAGCCAAACCTTTATATATAAATACCCCAACATATCCCAACCTAGACATTCTTCATACCTACCTGCCTATGAAAATGGAACAGACAAAGTGTTCCGAAACGTCGGCATATAAAATTCAGACCCTGGTGGAATTACCCAGAAAAAAAGCATAAAAGAAACTGAAGCTTCAATTCAGTGCGATATAATAAAATTTAAAAGAATCAGTTCAGATATTTCGCCATTTATCGTTAACCCTACACTTTTTATTCACAGTACGTGTGTGTTCAGCCTACATTATCATCCTTCTGAGCAGCTACAGCTATTTAGCTTATGTCTATACCATCAAGTTAGGCCGGATAGCTCAGTCGGTATAGCGACTAGCTACGGGCTGGGCGGTCCGCGGATCAAATCTCGGTGCGGGGCGAGATATTCCGCACCTGTCCAGACCGGCCCTGGGGTCCACCCAACCTCCTGTACAATGGGTACCGGGTCTTTCCCAGGGGTAAAGAGCGGCCAGGGCGTAACGCTGACCCATCACCCGCTTCTAGTGCCGTAGGCAAGATACAGTATAGCTGTACCTCTATTCCCCCTATGGGCCGTACGGCCTGTACAGAGCCTCAGAACCTGCACAAGGGGTGCACTTTACACTTCACTGTTTATTCATATTATCTGGTGTTTACGCGTGTTCACAAAATTTCGAAAAACCACTGTTAGCTTCGTCATGTCCCTCCGTCCGTCTGCATGGAACAACTCGGCTCCTACTGGATGAATTTTCGTGAAATTTGATAACACGATTTTTTTTTTCGAAAACATGTCGAGAAAATTCAAATTTAATTAAAATCTGACAAGAATTGCAGGTAATTGACATAACGATCAATACGCATTTTGAATCGTATCTCGCTCAGTTCTTCTTAGACTGACAAATGTTTCACACAAATTTTCAGAGTGAATCAAAATACACATTCTATTTTCAGGGACCTTTTTTTTCACGTAAATCGTATCTCTTATGACATAGTCTAATGTGGAAAAATATGTTACAGCCGGACAGGCCACAGATGACAATGTGTAGCATGCGCTGTGCACGCTGGATACCTAAGGCTACAAACACACACTCAGAACATATAATACTTATTGCTTTTCCACTGCAACAGTGATTACAGGAACGCGCCTCAATGTTAAGTTATACGCACATTACCTGTCTTGGTTCCCCTATCTGTGTACGCTTTCATATTGCCCTTTACACTTACTTGCACTTTGTAACGCTGTGACCTTTTCCACGTCCATACATAATGCATACTTTCGGTTCCTATAGGAGCTTCCTTCCACATTTTCAGTTTTATTCACGCCAATACAGTGCTGTGTATTGTTATTCTATAATTCTTGTCTGTCCAGTGAAGATGTTTTATCGACCTGGTCGTGTGCCGGAAGAACGATCCGTCGTGTCTTTTTTATTGATCGTGGTTTCGGTTACACAGGTCTGAATCTCCAATAACGACGATAACAGTTTCCTGGTCATGTTCCATGGCACTGTGAGAGACACTGACCCACGTTACGTTTATTATTCAGCTGATCTTGACAGTCGGATAAGATGCAATACTGTACAAGTCAGGCATGAATAATAAATCATCAGTCACGTATCCAATACTATAAGCCTCAACCAAAAAACAAGTTTTCATTGTACAGTGTGGTATTCTCGCTCCGTTAGCCCCCCTCTCAGGCGGAAGAGTCGGACGCTCCTCCATTCAAGTCGGCCGAATACGTAACACATCAGTTAAATTCACGGCTGATTTGTTTGCGAAATTCGCCATAAGTTGCGCATCGATTCCTCATCTGACCACCGTCGTGTCTTAGCCGCATTTGGTGTATCACGACTTGATCCACAAGGAGATGAAGAGCTGCTGGCAACACGACTTCCAAGGATGTATCGGAATACGGGCTTCAAAATATAAATCACAATAACGGCAAAATTATTACGAGAAATACGTGCCACATATTATTTCACTCTATGAGAATTAACTTTTCATTATAAGCTAGCTTCTTCTGGCTGAAGATTTTAGGTTGTCCTAATTTTCTCACTTGCACAAATAATTTGGACCATGCATCACGCAAGCCGTTGCCCGCTTATCATTGCACTATCAATGCTTCTTCTGCCGTTCTGTGATGCTAAATACATCTGAAGTCCAGGTAACCGTGCATCGTGATAAATTATATAATAAAACCAACTAGATGCACTAGTTTCTCAAATTTAGTTTTGGAATAAAACTCTACATGTTTCGGACATTTACTCTGTTCATCATCAGGAGTTTTTTAATGTACACACAGCAATGGTGTATGTCTTACAGGTTTGCTGACAGCTTGCGAGCAAAATCAGGACGGACTTCCGGCCTGATCCTGCTCGCAAGCTGTCAGCAAAACTGTATGACATATATCATTGCTGTGTGTACAGTACAGTTGGTTTTATTACATGAAGAGAATGCTAAATGCAATTACTATGATATTCAGTACAAAAACACAAGTTATTTCTGAATGAAGTAAACATATCGTGAAATATTACCAGCTAAAGAAGCAATGTAAATTTCAAACGGCAGCATATCATTACAGTCATTTTCTGCGGCACACTGGCCCAAAGCGGATCCACGCCCCCTCAATTTCGAGTTTTCCAAATCACACACAATTACAGACACGCTCAGTAGGACTCCTCTGAACGAGTGATCAGCCCGTCGCAGATGCCGCTACCTACACACGACACAACAAACACAAGAGACGAACATCCATGCCCTCAGCGGGATTAGAAGCCGCGATCCCAAAAATGAAGCGGCATTAGACCTATGCCCTAGACCGCGCGGCCATCGGGATCGGCTTGCGGTGTCTACAGTGCCTGCATATTAGACTGATGTTAGAGCAGGTTTTCAACTGGCAGCGTCGTCAAGGAGCAGACGCACTGTGTGGCAAGATGAAGATAATCCTATTTTGCGAGCACGTGGTACAAATACAGCTGTCCATGGATATGCCATGGAGATAGGGTGGAATTGGAGATATGATCCCACTCATTCTTTGTCTCACCACTAAATAGGATTAAGAGCTTCACGCCTCAGCCATCTTACCCCCCGAGAAATAGGTTGTGATAACAAACTGAATAAATTAAAGTTTTTTATTATAATACTAACAAAAGCACATGTAAATACTGTCAAATTAACAATAAAATTTCTCTACATGTTTCGGTGTAAGAATACCGAAACATGTCGGAGAAATGTGAATGTTAATTTTAAACTACTTACATGTGCATCTGTTGGTATAATAATAAACATTAATCAAAATACACGGTATGAACATAAAAATAAACTGAATGAGTTGATGGGTGGTCACCTCAGCCACTCTGGACGCTCGAGGAAGAGATACACCACTTGCTGACGTCAAGAATCTAATCACGACTCACCGAGAGTCCAGCCAGTAGGCCTGTCACTATGGTGACTGAGCTATCCCGGCTCCCTACAGCACGTGATACATATACAGCCATCTTTTGAAGTTACTTCGTAATGTGTTCCATACATGCGTCCTAAGTATACGAGTAGATACGGTGCTGAAGTGGGAAGGGTGGATCCAGACAATCAACTTTGACCAAGAAGAAAGGTGTAGGCACATTCATGAACAAGACAGACCATGTACTTGTTATGTAACGTAAAAGAACTTCCGTGTAACCATTATTGCAGTGGACAAGCAATAAGTTTTATATACTCTGAGTTTATGTATGTGGCCTTAGGTATTCAACATGAAATGCGCATGTGCCATATTGTCATTTGTGGCCTGTCTGGTTCTACCATTTTTTTCCACATTACTCATAAACGGCACGGTTTTCGATAAAAAGGTTTTCAACATAATATGTGTGTTGTGATTTTCTCTACAGATTTTGTCTGAAATATTTCTCATTAGAAGAAGAACTGAGCGAGAAATTATCATTAACGTACATTGATCTTCATGTAAAGTACGCTCTATTCTTGTCAGTTTCTAATTAAACAGTGTTCTCGATAGATTTTCGAAAAATATTCAAATATCATATTTAGTGATAATTCGCCCAGTGCGAGCTGAGTAGTTTCATACGGAAGGACGGACAGGCAGACATACATAGAGACGAACCGACACGACGACACTAATAGTCGCTTTTCGCAATTTTGTGAACGCACCTAAGAAATTACAAAATTATGCAATCTGACAAAGAAATGGCAGCGTAAGTAGGAGGTACTTTCTCTTGAACTGCAGGCTTGTCATCTGGACCATAATATCCGGTGTCCAGCAATGCAGGTGGCGATGCACGGGTCCCTGAAAATGACTTGAAGAAATGCAGCACTGAAGTCTGGTGAGACAGAACTCTTCTTCACCTTCAGAAGCTCCTCACAGCCAGCAAGCATCCTCACAATTCCCTGTCCAGTTGTTGCTGCTCGCTGCTCGTTCCAGTCACTGTACTCAGCTCGCTGCTCGTTCCAGTCACTGTACTCAGCTCGCTGCTCGTTCCAGTCACTGTACTCAGCTCGCTGCTCGTTCCAGTCACTGTACTCAGCT
>Ga0136643_10020078_pt1 | contig 10100 bp, 8 predicted proteins | sample TergutLab28metaG_FD_96883 | JGI IMG/M metagenome (GOLD analysis project Ga0136643, IMG submission 96883) | Labiotermes labralis P1 segment gut microbial communities from Petit-Saut dam, French Guiana - Lab288 P1 (version 3) (version 3) | ecosystem: Host-associated > Arthropoda: Insects >... | reverse complement strand
TGTGGTGTTTGGGATGTTGTGTTTGTGTTGGTGGGTGGGATGTTGGGTAAGGGGGGGGTACAATAAACATGTAGGTTTGTGAGTTCTTTGGACACCTTGTTCTGGAAAGTTCTGTTTCTTGTTCATATCATCCATATGTATGTTTACCTACAAAGTGTTTCTTGTATAATAAGAACATTTAGTGTGTGTCTTTATGCTCTGTACTTGTGATGTATGATCAATAATGCGTATCATACAGTTATTCATGGCAAATAAAATGTAGGTTAATTTTGTTGTGTATGTATACCAGTTATGGTTTAGAAGCACGAAATGACTATGAAGATTTAACAGAAACTTTGTACAGACTGAATAAACAGCTTTGCACTGCTGGTGTACTGTTAATAAAACAACGTTAACATAAGTGACGTGTACAGATTTATTTCAAGTAAATTAAGTTTATGAATTTGTAAGTGTACAGAAGAATTTTGAGGGTCTTGGTTTTCGCTTACTGGATTGCAGTGTGAGCCACACTGGTGACACACAAAAATGGTAATCATTCCCGTGCCAAACATTGGACAACATTTGTGTGTGCCGATTTACAGTCACATGAAATGCAAATTGTGGGTGTATCAAGATACTGAGGCACCAGGTGCATGGACTGTCTCATGATGTATCTCCATAAAAAAAAAAGGCTAATCAAATTATTTCGAGGGGCATAGGGATCCACTGTTGGCATGCCTGTCTGTCACTTTATCTCTCTGGGAAATTACTGTTGAGAAATTCTGTCACACAGATAAAAATTGGGACACTGGACAATTTTGTTTGAAGAAGAAAATGATACTTTTGTATTTCGCAAAGTGTGGCATCATCCATACTTCTATCACATCATAGTGTGAGTGCCTGTAATTGCTGTAGCTGAACATTTTTTATGTATTTGTTTCATAGGTTTGCTGGCGTCAGTTACAGACAGTTCATAGCCATACGGTTTGGGTTTAATCTGTCAACATATATTCAAAACCATTGGCGACAGGTAGGAGGGGAGAGATTTAAATGGTGAAACGACTGGGAGCAGTTATTGGATGCTAGCAATCCAGTGCGAAAGCAGTCATGTACGAGTGTGGTGTAAGTGGGAGTACAGAGATGTGACTGTGTCAGTTTCCTAGAAATGATCTAGTTGTTTAACTGGATATAGAGCTACATTATTTTATATCAAGAATAAAATAAATAAATAAACCGTAATTAAAAAAGAAAATCACTAAAACTAAATGTGATTCGGTGAACCACAACCTGTTTCCCAAAAGAGTATCACCTACGAGACTGAGCACCTGGGGACAACCAATTTAAAAAGGGTGATCGTGTAGATTGCCCATACTGTGATAAGGAAGGACTTCGTTACTGGATATGGCTTAGGACACATTTACCTTTGGGCTGTCTGTGGCATGCGGTGTTGCTGCAGGATATATGCCAGGCTTCATCCATAAACGCAACATGGGACAAGGAGTCATTGCTGACAGAAATATTGTTTATCATTTCAGGACAAAATGTAGGACACTATACACCATCGTGAGATTTAATTTGCTGAAAAATTTGTGATTTATAACACTGCAGTTACAAATGTTTCCTGCCAGTCTGCCTGTGGAATGCTGAGTTCCTGGCTAGCACATCTTGTCATCTCTGTCTATATTCACTTTAGTAGCAGTGAAGCATCCTGAACTTTTTTCTTTGCTGCAGAGACAGTCATTGCCTATCTGCTGTTTCTCCCAAGCATAAGTGGATGGTCGTGGACATGTGTCTTGCGCTCTCCACTTTCCAAGTATTATCACATATAGGTTACGTTCCGTTGTCTGCCATCGATTAAAGTTGGATGGCCAAACTCAATATTTCAATGTAAAACTGAGTGTTATGTAAAAAATTAAGATGTTAAGCCTCCTAATCAAGCTGTGATTTGGGGGCATCAGAGATTTCAATGAGAACTGCACCTAACTCTGTGGTGATATGATGCACGGTCCAGAGTATGGTATTTAACACTAGCATGAGCTGATTCAGTCTCGGGCTGTTTACTTAAGGTCCAGTTTAATACTGGTCACTCGCACCAATGGCTCTCTCACGAGGTCAGCCCAGTGACGAAGAGGACCAGCTCCTGATGATGGGTGTCAACACCCGAAACATGTAGAGCTGCCTACAGAAATGTAATAAACTGAATACAGTCACATTTTGTTGGGCAGTTATTAAATACATGATGCATGGACCCATGTATATTTAAAAAAAAATGATCTAGGGTTCGAATCTTTGCAGGATCAAGAAATACAGCTTGTCTCCAAAATGTCCATACTGGCTCTAAGGCACATTTAGCCACCTATTCAGTGGGTACTGTGCAGTGGCGTATCCAGGAATTTTGTTCGGGAGGGGGGGGGTTCAACAAATTCAGTTGCGGACAGAGGACAGGGATCTGGGGGTGGCAGCCCCCTAGTCAGGGGTTCTGGAGGCAGCTGTATAGTAAAGTTTTCTTAAGTTTTGGTACTTTTAAGACTATTTATGATGACAACCAATTTATTTGTCATTGCTAATGTAAAACAATTGTGAACCGGCGGTAGTTTTAGAATTTTACTGCCTTTTCTCCAAACATCTTGCGGTGTTGGCATCCTAAATTCAGTAACTTTTAACAGTTTTCACAATCAGGTTGAGTTTGGCACGATTTTGGAGGGCCTTCGGAATTTCGGGGAGGGGAGAGTGTTTGAACCCCCCCCCTTCGGTACACCACTGGTACTGTGGCCTCCTTCCCTGGCGGTAAAGTGGTCCAGGTGTGAAATTAACCCATCACCACCATAATTTTAAAGATGTTCAACCCTGTTGCATTCTCACTACAATCACAGGTGTAGCAGAGGAAAGAAGAACGAAACATCAGTCAAAACACAATTTATATTCTCATTTGTAGGCTTTGGCCATGTATCTTGGATTGAATCAGTTCACCATCATGCCCTTATACACGATAAATAGCAAGTAAAATGTAATGAAATGTCAACATATGGTACTTTTAGTCTTTTTTTCTAACAACTTGATGCACAAATTCCTTATATTAATACATTTATTACATTCCTCTACATGTTTCGAGCACTATTGTGCTCATCTTCAGGAGGACAATTATATTAACACAGCATCTGGTATTGTCACTCTGGAAACAAGTGAGTGGTCTTACTTACTAAAATATATACTATATACTTTATATATAGTGTATATATATATATATATATATATATATATATGTATACTATATACATAGGTTATTTGGAAAGTAAGTACCGTCTGCGCATATCTCTCGTGCATCCTCGGGACTGTCACTTTGCGCATGTGCAACTGAGAAGCCACAGACGCCATTTCGTGAAATTCGTGTTATGTTTATGTTTGTTCCTGCGCTTTAAACATGTTTAAGACAATTGAAGGGGCCACCGACTGTGAAGTACGGTCTGTAATTTGTTTTTTTGAATGCTAGGAATGTGCTACCAAGTGAGATTCATCACCAGATCTGTCAAGTGTATGGTGACAATGCGATGAGTGATGGCATGGTTAGGAGATGGGTTCGGATGTTCAATGACGGACGAGAGAACGTGCACGATGAGGCGCAAGGTGGGCGTCCATCTCTGGTTAATGATGATTTGGTGCGTAAGGTCAACGAAAGAGTGCGTGACGACAGACGTTTCACAATTTCTGATCTGTCCCTGCACTTTTCTCAGATTTCAAGGACTCTACCCTATGACACTGTCAGTAGTGGCTAACATCACAGGAGGCCGCATTCTATGAGGGTATACAAAAACTTGTGCCCCACTATGACAAGTGCCTCAATAATGGCGGTGAATATGTGGAAAAATAGTTTGAAGAATGTAGAATCTGATAACAATAAAATTTTATATGAAACTTTGATTTTTTTTTTACAGCGAAACGGTACTAACTTTCTGAATAAGCCTCGTATATACTATATATTTTATATATAGTGTATGTATGTATATATATACTATATATTTCAGTAATTTAGACCACTCATTTCCAGAATGACAACACCAGATGCTGTGTTAATACAACTGACCTACTGAAGATGAGCACGGTAGTGCTCGAAACATGTAGAGGAATGTAATAAATGTATTAAAATAAAGAATTTGTGCATCAAGTTGGTAAAAAAAAAGATTGTCATCATATTAGGATGCACAGTCAACAAAATGTAAAAACACGGTACTTTTGTTGTGTTTTTTTTATGGGATCCCACATCACATTATTATAATGATAATTATAATGTGTGTGTGTCTCCATACAGTACTTTTGATTTGGTATAATCTTGATTAAAATGGTTACATTTGATGCTGTACTTCTCTCATGTTAGTAAATATATATATATATATCTGCTCATATATTCATCATTTCTCGCCCAATTTCAATAACACTCGGCACGAGATGTCTCCATGCAATACTATCATGTAACTATGGGTGTCATTAAAATCTCTGCATATTAAGCTGTGCTGTACTCAAAGACATAAGTAGATGAAGTGCTGGTGTTTCTATGTTTCTCGCCAAATTTCGATAAGACGGGGAATATAATTTGTCTATACAGTACTCTTCAGTTGCTGTGGTTTTCATTACAGTGGGTGAATTGAATGCTGTACTTTCCTCATGTGTAAATAGATATTTGCTGCTATTTTCTACGTATCTTGCCCGATTTCAAACACTCGGTGTGCAATTTCTTCATACAGTGGTCTTGAACCCATGATGTTCATCAAAATCAGTTCGTAGAAAGCCGACATGTACACGGTGAGCAAGAAGTCACCATAAAATGACCAACACGCTACCATAATTTGATCCACCCATCCTGTTTGTAGTGTGTATTTTTCAGCTTCCGCAATCCTCTTACAGTATGAAGATGATGGTGTTGGTGGTGGTGATGGTTGTGATGATGTGAGTGGACAATTAGTTGCTGCCTGGGACAGTGGCAAGGAAGTATAAAACAGTACAGCCATACTTTCCAAGTTTAATAGTAACAACACACCAGCACAGTGACACATTGGTCACTGGATGTAAAATATCCTTTTCTATAAATTAAAAAAAAAAACCGCAGGCCTGAAGGGGACGTTGTGTACAACTATTCAGAGGTTATAATAAGGTCACCATAACCTTTATGCTACAAGCATTACAGTTTTCTCTCCCAAATCTTCCCGCATGTACGTCTCAATCTATTGAGGCACACGCCCATACTGTTAGCTGCAACTTCACAGCAAGCTGTGGCATGGCTCGGGATGTTAATCACCTGCCACTCACTGAACAAACCTTGGTTCAATCCCAGGCTAGTCCATGTGGAATTTGTCATGGAAAAGGTAGCAGTGGGTCAGGGGTTTTTTTTTTCTTTTTTTGAGTACTTTGGTTCTCTACTGTCAGTATCACTTCACCAAATCTAAATACTCCCATTTCATTCATCTACCACCAACACTACATAATCTCAGCAATCGACACCACTGTTATATAAAATATCTCTTTCATTGCTTCAGAGCCGCTGACACAGAACGTTCCCTGCCTCTCTTACGGTTTATTAAACTTCAGCAACCATTTCATTAAAACCATATTCAATCAATAAAATAACTTTGCAATGGCTCCAATTCAATATTACAAACTGCCCCAGAAAACCAGTTACAATACCGTACTGTCACAACAAAGATTTCCTTTGAGATGCTCTTCAAGGTATTCCAATACTTTCTGAAAGTTTCTTCTGACCCCACCCCCCCCAAAAAAAAAAAAACCCACATGATCATCCTTGCTCTTTCTTGAACAAAATAAAATTCCTCAAAATTTATTCACCAATTGACATACTGTTGATTTCAAATTAAATAAAACAGTGGGAAACTTACATCTACATTTCCTGTGATACTTTTTACAGAATTATTTCTTATATAGGTTCCTACAATAAACACCCTCTGTGTTACATTGGATTTCATACTCACGAACAACAATTTACTTATGCTGTACAGAACACGCGAAACTGGACCGTCCTGAAGTCTTGTCAACGAATGTCAATACACCTTTACTTGATGCTATGTAACAGGACATACAGCAACCACATGACCAGAAATGAGCGACACATGGCCAACCAGCTACCTGCTAATGTGGGATCCACACTAAATGGTATTTGTTGCAGAAGTATACACCTGACTCAGAAGAAATTATCTCATTAAGATCCCACGATGACGAGTGAACCAAATTTTGTAACAGATTTCATGTTTATCATAAATTTGTAATGAAGCAGAACTTCGATCCCATCAAACAGCACTAATGCGAATTATATGCTTTATTGTGGCAACATGTTTAACATAACTCAGTCATTTTCAGGCCATCAGTACACAGTTCAAAGAAGTATTTTATTTAAAATGTTGAAAGAAATGCTTATTATTTAAGGATTCATATGTTGTGCATCTACAGCATGTGTCAAAGGAAACAAAATACAGCCTTTTGCAAACATATGCCTTACACACACACCCTTGCAGACCAGTGTTTCTCAACCGCCGAGCCGCGGCCCAGCGCCGGGCCTTGGCATCAATTATACCGGGCCACAAGAGGTTCTCCTGGAATTTGTCACTTTAGTTTTCAAAGCAATTTTCATGAATAAATGTTTTATAGTGGAAGTATTCTGAGAAGAACAATATTCGTGAATGTGTCGAAAAACTCAGACCCAGATGCTGGCCTGAGGAAATAATATGCTACAAGATTTAATTAGTCCAGTGATTGATCATCAACATAAACATCAAGGATTGGACCCTTTGATCCATTCTGTCTCCAGAGTTACAGCTGCTCACGCCAACACTTCTTCGGTCTTCCAATTGTTCTCCTTCCTTGTGGTCTGTAGTGGTATGATTTCAAAGGGATTCGGTTTTGTGGCATTCTTTGCAAGTGTGAAAGACAATTCCATCTGCATTCATCTATCTTGTCTAGTATGCCTGTAATCCGTAGCTCGTGGTGTATGTAGTGCCAGTGATTGATAAATAAGTTAAATGTAATTTTATATTTGTCAACATGCCACACTATATACGTAAGTGTACTAATACTCTTTATGATTTTGCCATAATTAATTATTAATATTTATGTTAGTTTAATGTATGAACTTAAAAAAGAATGGAAAGTTATTTACAAGTAAATTTGTTGGGACTGGGCCCTCGTCTTATGAAAAAAGTATTTACCAGGTTGCGGTCTCACAAAGGTTGAGAAACACTGGTGTAGGCATTCCGTATGTAGTTGTTTTGTGTGTATTCCATTTTAATTACTGTAATTAATATTATATTACAGAAGGAGTCAATTTCATTTAACCTTTATGATACAAGTTTTACTTCCTTGTTACGGTCTGGTGTTTGAATGAGTTTGATCTGGTGATAATCTCTCAAATAGTGACAAAGAACATTATGTCAACACATCAGCGCCAGTGCCTCGTATTCAAATCCAATAATCTTCTATGACACCAGATACAGGCACACAACATACACATCCGCCACAAAAAATGAGTGATCGACACTGTAACAGGCAACAGTGTCATTTTAAAATAGAGATTTCAATTATTAATATCCACTAATACCACTGGATATGATCAAATTAGGTCAAAACAAGTTGCCACCATGCTGTATATAACATGTATTAGTTGTGTCTGATGGTGACGAAATCCTTCTTTGTGCCAGTGATAAAACTAAATGTAGTGATCAGTCTGGCATCACCCTGTATACAGTCCATCTACACACACATATTAAACAGGAGTCTCAGTTCCACACTCCATATTATAATGCAATAAATAATAATAAAATCCGGAATCATTGTAGAACCAAAGCCCCGTCTCTGAACAGATCATAAGTGAGCATATGCAAACCTTACAGTCAGGTATACAGGCCTCCAATAATGGTCTGTACCCACATACAAATGTGAATGGAAAATGAAAATACCCATAACTCAGCACACTGTAATGCCTGAAGTCTATGCTTATAGCATTCAGCAAGTGATGATGAAGTTGGCATGACATGTTAAGTGTTATGACCCATCACAAACTTTACAACGGGAAGGACAGGTGTCCTGATCTACCAGATGCGTTCGTAGAAGAGCAGATAGGCTTGGCTGCGAAGAACTCTTTCCTCACCCACTTCACTGACGCGAGAATCGCTCACAAAGTACCACTTCCCCGCAGGAGCTTCCGCAGTGCCACCACAGTCCTCGTCTGCCATTTTACGGGGCATCTGACGATCCGACGGGAGGAACGACCATCGGGGATCTTTGTCCTGAACAGGAGCACGCACCTACCACACACACAACAGCATTATCACTCACCATCAAAGGCAGCTACGTTACAAACACCACCCATGACACAAGGCTTACCTTCACATAAGCAACATAGTGACCCCCATGAAGTGTGCCACTGTGTTCAACCACACCATAGAGCGCATACAGCACCTGATTGTGTCCAGGCTTCATCATCAATGATTCCTGTAATGCATAAACAACAGAAATACAACTTGACTTCTGTAAAGACCAGCAGATTTCAAGACGCAGTACAGTCATGCTTTACTTAACAATGGGGATACGTTTTAAGAAATGCGTCATTACACGATTTCATCGCTGTGCGAACGTCATAGAATGTACTTACACAAACCTAGATAGTACAGCTTAATACACACCTAGGTTATATGGTAAAGCCTATTGCTCCTAGGCTACAAACCTGTACAACATGTTACTGTACTGAATACTGCAGGCAATTGTAACACATTGGTAAGTATTATATTATAATCTTATGGGACCGTCGTATATGAGGTCCATCACTGACCAAAACGATGTTACGTGGCGCATGACTGTAATTAATTTGTTATTACAAAGTTCATTTTTAACACAGTTCAAACTAATTAGTTAACAGCTGCAGCCAGTGTAGCTTAGGTTCTGCACATCCTGCAACACAGGCTAAACCTTCACATTGTTAACCCACATGTGCAGCAAGTGGCCCAATAAAACTGTGTTGAAGTTGTATGATCTGAGGGTCTCACAGCAGTACTGCTGACAATTCCAGTCATGTTGTCTGTGATGTGGTGTTGCATGGGCTTGGGAAACAAAGGTGGTACAATCCTTCAAGACGTCAGGAATCACTTGCCTGACGACACAGGATCACAGGCCATGACACTTGACTCCTGTACTGAAGTTCTAATTAAATTAACAGTGACAGTGGTAATGAAAGGACATCGTTAAAAGACTGTGACACTGTACACATGTCCTTCAGTACTTTTTAATATTTCGTGAAGCAAGCACCAAAGTAATAACAAAGTTCCTAACATATTAACAAACCACCTTGTTTTGTTAATGCAGTTCCCATGTACATTCTTAATTCTATCGAATTAATACTGTCTATCACTGTACCAAATGAATGGCAAACAATGCAGTTCACAGAAATGGAACCTGACCTCACAATCTTACATAAGTCATATAAATACAGTTGCTACCAAAGCTGAAGTACATGCTCATGATTTCACATTCTTGACTCCCATGACATCATCCTAGGTTCACTGACCAACATCAGGGACTTCATGGAAACAATTCTTACTGTACACAGATTTATGTTTTGCCGATATTTCCTTCCTTCTTCAAGACAAAAAAAAGATGGTTCAGAGCACTCAATTCATGATATTTACATTCTATCTGGGGCTTCCAAGATAGCATTTTGTAGAACAAGTTCCAAAATATGTGGGGAAAAAGCATCCCTTTGTTCAGCCGACAGTAAACTGGAAAACACACCAAATCTACAAATGTGCCTGAGATATCGGTGCATTTGAAATAAAGAGTTGTGAAATAAGTCCTCTAGTTTTGCTAATTTTGTCTGTCAGCATATAAAAGCTCAAAAACTGCTCCTTACACCAAAATAATATTCATGACAACAGCTTTAATAAAACAGGTCAAATCACACTCTTGGGTAGCTGTGTGCTGGGCAGCTTGCTTAGGGGAGCTGTGTGCTGGGTAGCTTGCTTAGGGTAGATGTGTGCTGGGCAGCTTGCTTAGGGTAGCTGTGTGCTGGGTAGCTTGTTTAGGGTAGCTGTGTGCTGGGCAGCTTGCTTAGGGGAGCTGTGTGCTGAGTA
>Ga0136643_10020076_pt1 | contig 10101 bp, 8 predicted proteins | sample TergutLab28metaG_FD_96883 | JGI IMG/M metagenome (GOLD analysis project Ga0136643, IMG submission 96883) | Labiotermes labralis P1 segment gut microbial communities from Petit-Saut dam, French Guiana - Lab288 P1 (version 3) (version 3) | ecosystem: Host-associated > Arthropoda: Insects >... | reverse complement strand
AGAGACAGGTGGCGGACGCTTGTGAGTGCGGTAATGAACCTTCGGGTTCCGTGAAATGCGGGGAATTTCTTGACTAGCTGCAAACCAATTAACTTCTCAAGAAGGACTCTGCACCATGGAGTAAGTAAGTAAGTAAGTAAGTTATTGTAGAGGCATATCACTTTTGCTAACTTTGTACAAATTTTATCCAACATCCTGCTATCAAGTTTAACTCCATATGCAGAGGAAATTACTGGGGATCATCAGTGTGGATTTTGACGCAGCAGGTCAACAACTGATCACATATTCTGCATTCGTCAAATGCGTGAGAAAAATGGGAATGCAGTGAAGTAGTGCGTCAGCTGTTTATAGACTTATAGAAGGTTTATGGTTCAGTTAGGAGGGAGGTCTTGTATAATATTCTCATCGAGTTTCGTATCACCATGAAACTGGTAAACTAATAAATATGCATCTGAATGAAGCCTAGAAGAGTCCGAGTAGGAAAGCATTTGTCCGACACGGTTCCTTTTAAGAATGATTTGAAACAAGGAGATGCTTTATCGCCATTGCTTTTCGCCTTTTCTGTAGAGTACGCCTTATGGACTGTTCAGGCAAACCAAGACGGCTTGAAATTGAAAGTTACACATCAGTTTCCAATTTATGCTAATGATGTCAACATATTGGGCAGATGGTTAATTACTGCAAAGAAAAACACAGAAGCGTTAGTAGTCGCTAGTAAGGAGATTGGTCTATAAGTGATTGCTGGTGAAACTAAGTACATGGTCATGTCTCGAGAGCAGAATGCAGGACAAAGTCACAATATGACGATTGAAAATAGCTCCTTTGAAAAGGTGGAAGAGTTCAGATATTTGGGAACAACCGTAACGAATCATAACAATATTCAGGAAGAAATTAAGAGCACGTGGAAGTCAGGGAATGCTTATATTATTCGGTGCAGAATCTTTTGTCTTCCGGTTTGCTAACCAAATATATAAAGATTAAGATATACAGAAATATAATTTTGTCTGTTCTTTTGCATGGGTGTGAAACTTGGTCGTTCGTATTGAGGGAGGAACGTAGGCTGATGGTGTTTGAGAAAAGGATATTGAGGAGAATATTTGGGCCTAAGAGGGACGAGGTGACAGGGGAGTGGAGAAAACTGCATAATTAGGAGCTTAATGATCTGTACTCCTCCCTCGCTATTGTTCGGGTGATAAAATCGAGAAGAATGAGGTGAGTGGAGCATGTAGCACGTATGGGGAGAGGAGAGGTGTATGCAGAGTTTTGGTGGGGAAAACTGAGGGAAAGAGACAACTTGGAAGAACCAGACGTAAATGGAAGGATAATATTAATATGGATCTTCATAAATTGGAATGTGGTGGCATGGACTGGATCGATCTGGCTGAGGATAGGGACAGGTGGCGGGCACTTGTGAATGCGGTAATGAACCTTCATATTCCATAAAATGCGGGGAATTTATTGAGTAGCTTAAAACCGGTTAGCTTTTCAAGAAGAACTCTGCTTCCTTTTTACGTGATAGTGTTTGATAATAGTGAGTGCATTTCTGACTTAATCAATTAATTATGGCATCTCTTAGAAAGCATTTGGTTTTGAAATAAAATATCATTTTATCTCAAGTGAAACTAAACGAAAATAAAAGGTAAGTTTGAGTACTCTTAGGGTGATGAATTATTGAAGCTGAAAACATATTATGGCTTTTAGTTTCCGTTGTATTCTGTCTCGTACATCAACGTTTTGCTTCCATCATGATGTCTAGATACTCACCAGTCATTTGCAGAGTCTGCTAGAATCAATACCTGTTCCCTGAAACCGGCTCAGCCTGGCCCGGCGCGGCGGATTTCCTCGTAAATAATTCAGAAGGAGAAAGGGACAGATGAACAGGATCCATAATGGTTGGCAAGTAGCAGAAAGTGTTGCTTCGCTTCCAGAAAACTATTATCAAAGAGAAAGTCTGTAATGATCAGTTGGCCCCTTCTTGTGACTCTCAAATAGAGGCGTAGAGTAGAGTAGAGATGGGATTATCTCCAGTGTACTGCTAGTACATTTTTATGGTGTACCAAACCAGTTAATTAATTTTGCGTGATTTTATTAATTTATTTATGGTTTATTCTGTGATGTTGTCGATACATCGATCGGCTTAGCAATGATTTGTTGGACGAATGGCGAGTGATTAATTGGAAAGATATGTGAAGAGTTCTCTGGGTTTTCTTGGAAGGATAACACAATCACAGCCTGGATTCCAAATTGCCATATCCCGATTGACCCGAGCTGAGCACAACTTGCTTATTACGAATTAATTTTTTCCCCCCCCCCCCAATGGCGCAACAACCGCTAGTGGGTCAGGGCCTCCTTATTTTCGAGGCTTCACGATCACACTCAGGCACGCCACACTTAGTAGACTACCGTAGACGAGTGATCAGACTGGCGCAGAGACCTCCAACATTTCGGATGTATGTATTGCCTCCAAATTTGGTATAGAAGAGAGTGAGTTTGGAATGGGGAAGCAATCAAAATTTCACACGATTAGAGACAGACTTGTAATTGTTTTGATCAAGCAGTAAACTGAAGATTTAAAAGCCACTGTTGAATTGAAAATGAAACCATTTTAGCCGCGCTTTGTAAAATTGCGAAAAGCGACTATTAGCTTCGTCATGTCTGTCCGTCCGTCGTTCCGTCTGTCTTCGTGGAACAACTCGTGTCCCACTGGACGAATTTCCATGAAGTTTGGTATTTGAGTATTTTAGGAAAATATTTCGAGAAAATTCAAGCTTCCTTAAAATCGGACCAGAATAAAGGGTACTTTATACGAAGACCAATAGAAATTTTTGATCATATCTTATTCATTGCTTCTTAGAATAAAAACTGTTTCAGACGAAAGTTGCACACGAAGTCGAAACACACATTTTGTGTTCAATAAAGTTTTTTTTTTAAAAAAGTGCCTTTATGAGGTAATGTGGAAAAATATGTTAGAGCAGGGCAGGCCACAGATGACAATATGGAGCATGCGCATTGCATTCTGGATACCTAAAACTACATATACACACACTCAGTTTGTGTAATAATAATTGATTTTCCACTGCAACAATGGCTGCATGAACGCACCTGATGTTACGTCATACGTACTTTGCCTGCCTTGCTGTTAGTTGTAAAGTGTCTTATGTTTCATATTTTATAAATTTCACGTCTTAATTTTAATTTTGATATTTTTACGATTTCCAGAAAGTCTGCACCTCTCAAACCCATATTATTGTCTGCATCTCTTCCCCATATTTATTTTTTCATAATATCTTATCACACAGCACAAAAAACCGTGCCAGTTACTTTGTTGTTTGGTTACATTTACCGTGTTAAGCGCTTTAGATATTATGAGCGACTCAATAATTAGCAATAAAATAAGATTAACCCTTACAAGATTGAGACTAAATGCTTCCCCCCCACCCTCCTTGTCGCGAAAGCCTCTAGCGGGCCAGGACCACCTCATTACCGAGGCTTCACGATCGCGTTCAGCTATACACGCCACACGCAGTAGGACTCCTCTAGACGAGTGATCAGCCGACTCAGAGTTCTCTACCTGACAGCATACAGCTCTCTCAAGAGACAGAAATCCATGCCCCCGGAGGAATTCAAACCCGCAATCCCAGCAAGCAAGCAACAGCAGACATACGCCTTAGATCGCGCGGCCCCTGGGAGCGGCAAGAATAAGTACTGCTCTGAACATCACAGTGAACAGTCCGTTTTGTTGGCGCCCCCGCCCCCCCACCCCCCCCCCTGATCTTCTCATTGCCAACACACTAAAATTCTTGGTATATACAGTGTATTAAAAGATTAAGGAAAGCCGCGGTACCTTTCAGAATTATAGTATCCGTCGGTTTACTTCCGTCTTTACCATCTTTAATTTTTTTTTGCCAGAGTACCTTCAAATGATTGGTTATTTGACGAATGAATTTGTGGTAAAACCGTAGAGCCGGACAATCCGTATTCTCGCTAAATGAGATCGGATGATACACGTTCGGTCGCAACAGTGCCTAACTACAAATACCCAGTTTCTCTACGCGGTATATCAAGTAAAGATTTCGAAGTAAAGTGTGTGTCACAGACTGTTGACATTAAGAGATTGAATTTGGGTCTAGCTATTCAGAAATGGATATTCCATGTCTTAAATCAAGCAATGGTACCTTACCGTAGAACACGTTATCAACTCCTACTACATAATTCATGAAAACGATGGTTATTCAATTAACCTAGTGTTGTGTAGGCTTTATGTGAAGCGTTTTATGTTGAACTTTTTATGTGAAGCGTTTTATGTTGAACTTTTTTTTAATTCCAGGTGAATTATTAACACTTGCGAATGTCTTTAAAAATGATTGTTATGTTCAGAATTCATGTTACCTAGGCGATAGATATATAAATTATGATCATATGGGCTGTGACACCGCTCAGATTGTATCTGCCTCCTCCGTCTTCAGGGTTGGCATCTCCCCCGAAACACTGGTACCCACCTTCCATCCTGCACTGAAGTATGAGTAATAATACTGGCATACGAAGGCTTGTCTGTTACATAGAATTACTAAATCAGTAAAAATATTTTAGAAAGTCACAATCATTCAAATCCGAGCTACAATATTAGGTTGCAAGTAATTATTGGTGCACTATCAGCCTATTTAGCTACAGAGCAATGTGCGGTGTATCTGATAATGTCTGTGAAGTTAATGTGAGGGTATCCTCATGTGAGGATGAACGAAAAAATTTACAGTGCATTGAAATTAAGTATTCTTATTATATTATTTCCTTTTTGCAGACGAAATGTGACATGAGGTCATATCAACTCCTTGACTGAGTCCGACTTAGCATACTGCACTGTGTTATCAGTAGCGATTGTTCATAACTTGATCCAAAATTAGACAGAAGTTGTGCCCTGTGACTATCCTGGACGTGAGTGGGATGCCTTAGGGAAAGAAACTTTATCATTGTATATCCAGTTAAAAAAAAAGTGTAGCGAACTGACGAAGAGTAAAGAAGTTCATACGAGCGAAAAGACTAAACACTGGTTTCAGTAATTAACTGACTGACTGCACGTTCTTTGAAAACGGATATAATAAAGTTTGACCCAGTCAACGAGCGTTGTTTGATTTTGGAATGGTACTTAATTAGTAGCGTAAGAGTCGTCAAATTTCATTCCTGGGTTTTGGGCGCATTCGAAAAATTTCTAAAAGAGATTATGAACTTCGTCATGTGTCTGCCTGGCTGTCCGCCCACCCGTCTGTCCGTCCGCATGGGCCAACTCGTCTCCCACTGAAAATATTTGCATGAAATTTTATATTTGAGAATTTTTCGAAAATCTGTGGATAAAGTTAAGCTTTCGTAAAAATAACAAAATAACTGTCACCCTACACGAAGACCTGCGTACATTTATCACATGTTGTTGAAATCTTCTTAGAATTAGAAACGTTTAAAAAAAAAAGTTGTAGAGAAAATCAAAACACTGTTTTAACAAGTAGCTTTTTTTAAAAAATCGTGCTGTTTATGAGAAAATGTGGAAAAAAAAATGATAGAGCCACACAGGCAGCATATGACAATACTGCGCAGTAAAGGTGCGATTGGTCTGCAGGGTAACTAAGGGAAGAATATATACACACACTCATAATACTGAATACTTATTGCTTCTACAAGGCAACAGTGGTTACGCGAACACGCCCGAGTGTCATGTTGTAAATGCATTGTCTGTCTTGTTTGAATTATAATTCACCACGCAGTGGATTTGCTCAAGGGCACGTAATGAGAACTACATGTACTCTCTACAGTCGAACACTCTGTGGAACGAACTGTGCTTGGTTAAATTTTCTCCTTTTCTCTGACTGACGAATATCACGCTGTAGCTTTTGGCATTCCTTTATTTGTACGGGAGTTGTCAGAATCGAATCGTCGTCCGACGAACAATTATATCAAATGAGGATTTGTCTCCATTGCCTCCAGAAAAATTCGAGGACATTACATCAATACATGTCACACATCTTCCTTATAATACCTAATTGTTTATTCTTTTTTATTTGGATTTGATGACATATAGAGTATAACACTTAAGACGCCCTTCTAAAATCCAAGAATTTAACTGTCATCTACTGAATTAATTCTGTAAATATTCTGAACGAAATTACTTGGTGTACCGTTTACAGGGGGACCGCGGTAGCACAGTGGTTAAGGTGCTGTGTTACAAATCGGAAGGTCGCTGGTTCGATCCCAGTTGGTGTCAGTGGATTTTTCATTGACATAAAATACTTCCGATCGCACTATGGCCCTGGGGTCGACTCAACCTCCAACAGAAATTAGTACCAGGATCATTTTCTGGGGGCAAAGGCGGCCGGTGCGTAAGGCCGACAACCTACCACCATCCTGCGCCGTTGTTACGAAATCTGGGAACTTTAACTTTCTAAGAACCCTCTGGGCCTGTCCAGACCTATTAATGGAGCTGCTTTACCTTTTTACCGTTTACCGATACATGAATATTTCAGCAAAATACCAAAATCAAATCAGTCAGTACCCCAAATATATTCTGATAATTTTAAAGTTAGTCATCCTGTTGTATTTTCTTGTAATTATTTAACCTTTTTTACTTATTAACTAATTATATTCTTATACCTTTTCCGTTGACTCATTAAATTATTTACACCATTTTTCTCAAAGTAAACAGAAGCCAGTGAAGTAAGAGGAGTTTTCTGATGCTTCCATCTGTTCCTTGAAAGTTTTCGGAGCGTCTTACCTTTAAACAGCATTTTGGCCTGAATAGAAAGTTCCATGTATCTAGGAGTACTTCGGAAGGGAGTGGCTACGAGCTTATCATTTCGCTTACAGTGTTCCTATAGTAACACATGTAATCAGGTTTAAAAGCAATTTGCAGATACTGTGACAACAGCTGATCTTGTTATGTCCGGTTGTTGGTATAAAAACACGATCAACTGTATTTCCACCCTAGAGGATTTTAGGACAGCTACACGGAGTACTGCTCAGCCTCTTGTCTTGACTCATGTAAAATGTTTCTACGAAGTTTATTCAAAATGCTAATTTGCTTTCATTATCTATTATTTGTTCATCAGCTACAGCGTTTCCTCTCTCTTTACAAGCATTAATTTTGCTTCTTGGTAACTTTTACTCTTTACCCTTGAATTTACAATGTACAAGAAACGTAATTTAGTTTACAGAAGAGCGCTCGATTATCTTGAATGAGAATGTCTGTGTTCTTCAGTCCATCCAGAAAAAAATTATGTTATAGCCTTAATATAGGTGACTACTACTCCCTTCCACAATCGTAATTTATAATTCGTTAATATATGGCCACATAAAATTTCACACATTTTTTCTCGCATTTTTTTTTTGTGAATTTGATTTTCTGTTGTTCAGATGTGAATTTAATTAGGGTTAGCATAAATTTTACACCTTGCCCATCTAAAACTCTACAATTACAGCCTTTCTCAAAACGCTGGTTTGTCGCTTGTCTCCCTAAGATATCCCAGTTTTACACTTCTGTTTTCACAGAATCCTGCAGTTTTACAATGTCGGGAACCAGTCCACTCCCTGACGCCCATTTGACTGAGTGTCGTGTAACCACAAAGAAATGTTTACCGACAGCGTTGTAAGTTTTCTAATGTCTTTCGAGGAATGATGCAGTAAATTTGAAAAGAAAATTTATGGGGTACATCTGGAAGTGGGGTGGGAGGAGCGTAAGGAATGGGTTGTGATCCCAGTGAAATACTTTCGAGTCAGTTGAAGCATGTCTACACACTGCTGATACTGTTTTGGGCATTATAAACCTGCATCTGCTTGTAGGATTACTTGATTTATAAACTTCCTTCCGAGTCTTCTATTAAATAAACAAGACAAATTGTTGGATACTCGATCTGTTCCTATCCTTAGTTGAAAGGGTAGAGAGACATCTACTGAGTTACGTACGACAGAAAGAGCTACATTCATTCTGGACCAAAGCGAGACGTCAGGGCAGTTTTACAAGATCTCTCTTCACCATAAAAATAAAGTGACGTTACGATAGAGAGGCTCATTGTAACATATATGAGGAAAATACAATGTAAATAAAATCATTATACTACAAAAAATTGCCGTGCTAGGCTGTTTTTTAAAAATACATTTTATCAAAGTGAACTCTGGTGCACGGTGAGAAAAGACACTCTTTTAAAGTGAATCTTATATTTATTGGACCGTGCATCATTGTAATAGTTGAAGAATAAAAGACCTTGTTGCAGAGCCTGCAACACGGACACTACTCAAACCCAGCCGCACCAAATTTCCAACACACAACGAACCGAGAAGAAAACGACCGATGTGGTAATTCAACAGCACAGTCGCAAGCTCATGATAATGGATAGATTCATGTCCGAAACATGTTGAGCACATAAGAAGTGAAATAAAATAGCAAGTGACATCAAGTTGGTCTTGTATTCATCAATCTTTCAAAGTATTTCCCGACAGTTGCTCCATTACGAATACGAGAGGGCGGACATGAAAGGAGGCCCAGTTCTTGTCTCAATGTAACTTTGATGTCACTGTTAAGAATTAACCGGTGTCCTTGGCCGAGCAGTTTCTAACCTCTACAAACTGTTGACTGGATGTAGGTTATTCTTTACTCTATGTTCTCGTGATATTCATTCTTAATATTATTTTGGGGCTTTCTTGGGGATCATGTTTATAGCAATTGTCGTCAAAATACCACCTACATGGACGGTAAATTGGGTGCATGCAATCACAAAAATAAAGGTAACGATATTCTGGGAATGACAGTGCAAATTTATGTGTACAGTGAGGTCGTGTTGGTGCAGTTGGCATGTGTAGCGCTTTTTAAAACTATGTTAAAGAGTCGAGTGTGGGTATGTCAACAGCTACACCACGATAACTAGCCTTCGTAGAAGGGACTATAATTGTGCTTATGTAAAGCCACAGTTATGTCAAATATAAAGGAATATACTCTACATAATACACACAAGAGAATGGAAGGTGTAAGCGGGAAATTTCCAGTGAAGTCAATAAACAAGGGGAAGAACAAAGGGAAATCAGGATAGATTTCTGAAATATTTTAGTCTCATGTTTTCGTGGAATACAGTAGAGAAACACCGGTCCGTATATCTGTTTTACTTGCGGAAGTGTAAATTTGGAGACCGATATGGTTAAATATTAATGGTTTGGAGCTTGGGAAAATACGGCATGAAGCCGTGTGGACAGCGGCTGAAGAACGTATGTTTTGGGAGCTGCTCAACCGGTGACACGCAGGCCGTTTCCGGTTCACAGATTCCACCTAATGTTGTATGTGGCGAACTTCACGGTAGCTGCAAAGATTAATATAAATGGCGATATTTTCCGTTTGTCTTTTCCCTTTAACGACCAACCAGTTCTGTTGATCCTTACTGTTTCCTTGCTTTCTCTTTTCGGTATTTGTTTGTGTGACGAAGCGAATGCTGAGCTGAGGACAAGGAATTTTTGTGGTTGCTTGTTGGTTCCACCACGCGTGGGGTTACGTGAAGTTGTAATTCCATGGTCATTGGGAATATGGATATGATGGGGCACACTGTTTAAAACGATAGCTTTGTGTGAGCAATATGAAGCACCTTGGACTTTAAAGTCACGTGAGTTAAGTATCTTGCAGATAAACACGCTAGTAGTAAAATATTATTTATTCCTTGTATTATTTAATAATACTAATTATACTAAGCAACCGAATGCACAATATATCTATGTAAGTTTATATTTAAAGTTTAGAACATAACATCTCCAGCATATTCCGACTCTTCATGTTTTACACATATCTAATTGACTTATACGTTCTCTCCGATGGTGACTCATAAATGTTTTAAATTCTAAACATAAACTTACATTAATACATTTTGTATTTAGTTGGTGATTAACCCTTTAAAAACGAAACACAGACTGCTTTATTTAAAGACCCAGTCCGTACCGCGCTGTAAACACTTTTCATCTCGGTTATAAAAACCAGTCAGCTTATGCTGTAAGTGGCACAAGTCGCTGTTTGTTCTCAGATAAATACAAAACACACAAATACAGTGTGGGCAGAGCGTAGAGTTGTTGAATGTTAAACTTGTT
>Ga0136643_10020075_pt1 | contig 10101 bp, 8 predicted proteins | sample TergutLab28metaG_FD_96883 | JGI IMG/M metagenome (GOLD analysis project Ga0136643, IMG submission 96883) | Labiotermes labralis P1 segment gut microbial communities from Petit-Saut dam, French Guiana - Lab288 P1 (version 3) (version 3) | ecosystem: Host-associated > Arthropoda: Insects >... | reverse complement strand
TTGTTTGAGTTCTTGAATAGCCATGATACGCCTCCGGAACACACGGTCTTTCAGGAACCCCCATAAGAAAATATCTGGTACAGTAAGGTCGGGCGACCGAGCAGGCAAAGCGATGTCGCCGAAACTACGAACACAGGTAACACGTTGTTGCACGTTCCAACGCTCCATTGCGACGGACCATATGAAATGGCGTCCTCTCCTCTACCGTTCCCCTTCCCGCCAACCTCGACAAGCTATCGCGCCGGCGCAGTATTTAAATTTGAAATGTGTCAGTCGGCTCCGCGCTACCCTGTATGTGTGTGTTTTTGTGTGTGTGTCTTTCGGCGTCACATCATCCTCAGGGACCTCTACACCAAGATTTGAAAGTAGTAGAGCTCCTTGAGGACGGAATAACATCGAAACGTGTAGCAGTGATGTAAGACTGTATGAATGAACAGTTTAATTCAATCGAAATTCACGGAATAAATAATGTCAAAATCGTTATAAGTAGGACTTTTCAAGAAGAATATAACACATCCAGAAATGTATTACTAGGTGACCGAGTATTGTATGAACATGTGGTCGAAACCAGTTTGTAAAGGAACTCCCACAGCTCCTTCGTAATCTTACAGATGCTCAGTATTCGCCCCCCTCGTGTCACACGGCACACGTCAGTTGTGTAGTTCATTTCAACTGATTATGGTTGGCACAGCAGCCACGACACGTTCCTTCATTTCCACAAGGTTGCGTGAAAGAGGTGGTACGAATACAATGTCCTTGACATCCTCACAAGAATAAAATCTCGTGGTGTGATATATGGGGATGTGGGTGTTCATTTCTTTTTGAATGACACTGTATATGCCTGTGAATCGAATGAAAACCGTAAAATTCGAAAATCAAGACGTCACTGTGCAGCTGTCTGCACAGTGATTCGCCACCGCGGGGGTAGAAGACTTTTCATGTGTGTGGTAGATGTGACGGCAGACCGCGCAAAAGCGATTGCTCTGTTTGGAAAGAGGAACACCCGTCTGTCGTACGTTCCTCTGCTAACGAGGGTAAAGACCTGTCGAAATCCATTAGCGTTTGAAGTTGCAGTGGGACATTGCGTGCGTATCTATGCAGCAATGTGTAGGAATGTAGTAGGAAGTTGAACAGTGGGATGCCCAGCGTCACGAATGCCGCGGGACCTGACCCAGCCCACAGATCCATAATGCCGTAGGCAATTAGGGAGGCGGAACGCGTCGTTAGGGGAAACCGTCGCTGTAAAGGTGAACGAAAATGGTCGACATATTGGACGGTCAGCTGTGGATCGTTGCGCCACATCATCCAAGACGTGGTTCAGTTACACGAAGTATCCGTTACGTTGACACCTGAAGCAAAGCCTGGCGGAGGCATGCCAGGAACCGAAACGATACGAAACAAAAGGTGACTGCTTCCAGCGCATAGTGACTGGTTATTAAAGATGGGGTCACTACTTCAACCCGAAACGAAGAGGGCGAGCAAAGATTGTCACCAGTACAGTGGCCCAAGCCCCCCAGAAATACCCCTTGCGTTGGCATCTGCTGTAAAATTGATGTAAGGTTGTTCTGGGCTCGTTTGCACAACTCTGCACGTCCAAACGGACCGCTGTCGCCAGTGCCTCGTACTGTAACTTCCTTAGGATTTATCTTGAGCATTTCCATCCTCGGCTGCTGAGTGCTATGATCGCTAAGACAAGAACATCATCTCGAATGTCTTTCTCGTCCTCCATACTCGCCCGAAATTTGGGCCACTCAGGAAGGCTGTTAGTGGGAAGACTTCCTTATTCAATGGAGCAGTGCAGGAGGCGTTGTGTGATAGGCTGCACATCTAGTCAAAGGATTTTCTTTTCCACGAGAAATCCAGGCGTTGTTGGAGGGTCGAATGACATTTAACGCAGGGGGATTGTGTTGAAGAATTACTTTACTTTGCCGAACCTCTCAAACTGAGTTGTTTGAAGAGTTTCACTTTATCTTCTGTTTACATTGGTCTCGTCCATCATTTTGCTACCGATACTGTAGCAGGCCTGTCACCTTGGAGGCCGGGGTTCTATCCATGGCCACTGGAATGTCGGATTAGTGGTGAGGTAAATCCATGGCCACTGGAATGTCGGATTAGTGGTGAGGTAAGTGGGCATTTGGGCATGGTTTTCTCCGAGTATTTCGGATATCTCTTTTAGTATCATTCCACCAACAGTACTCCATTCATGTACCACCTGCTTTATAATCTTAGCCACGACGTTTGCTCATTCTGCTACATTACTGTTGTTACTGTACCATTAAAATCTTTCATTTTGTATCAAGCGGTCTCTGTAGAGGCCTTTTGCAGCCCCGTAGGTTTCCAGGGGTTGATGCCTCCGGATTTCTAGACAGTGGGCACCTAAAGGCGGTAACGTCAGCCCTACGCACCGGCCGTCTGTACCCCTCAGGCCATATTCCTGGTACTCATTTCTGTTAGAGGCTGAGTCGAGTCCAAGGCCATAGTGCGGCCGGAAATATTATACCAATGAAAGATCGCAGTGACATGATCGGGAATGGAACTCGCGACCTTCCGGCTTGTAGCGCGGTGAGTGAATCAGTTGCGTCGCTGCGTACCATTTTTCTTTTCTGCCCAGCAGTTTTCGCCGTTTCTTATTTTGTTCCCCTGTGGCATTCCGTCAGGGTTGTGTCTTGCTGGTTTATTTTTATTTTTTATTTTTTTGTATCTGTAACCACGACTGAATACATAAATGAATTATATTGTCTGGTAAATCATAAGTGCTTGTCTTCAGAGTTTCACATTGGGCTACAAATGTATTTCTATAGGTACAGCCGGCGCGCATGCGTTATTTTTTTAAACCTTGTTGCAATGGCATTTACTTTATAGATGTGTATAGCTCATTTCCCCCCAGCTTCCACACGGGACGATGAACGATTGGTTCGTGGTGGTTTTGGATGAGGCGGAAAGTGGAGCCGATGAGATAGGCGTGGTGTAATTCGGTTTTAACATTTCGAGAAGCGAGAGAGTAAGTTCCTTTCTCCTAGTGCGTGCACACTACTTCACTTGCTATATGCGCCTGGGGGATTTGGGGGAAGCCTCATATGTATAAACTTCTGTAACGTATGGAATAGACTTTCGGGCCATGCTGGAGATATACAGACTGCCTAATCAGAGTAATGATGTGCATCAGTCTTTCGTTCCTAGTGGTGAGTGTATTGGCCCGTACGTGTCTGAGGTGGTCTGATTGTTGTGTAATTAAATGGAACTGGGGGAAATATCAGTCGTGGCTTAACTTGATATTACTGTTTTTTTAACGCCTTAGTGAGTATTGCAGTATTTGCAGCAAGTGATGTCGCCCGCTCTACGGCGCGCAGTGCTGTGTTGTCGCAGGACTAACTACTAGAGAGCTGGAGACGTCATCGGTCGCTTTGCAGCAAGTGATGTCGTCCGCTCTACGGCGCGCAGTGCTGTGTTGTCGCAGGACTGAGTACTGGAGAGCTGGAGACGTCATCGGTGGCTTTGCAGCTTGTAGACTTCATAAGCAGATACCGCAGTCAGCTGAACACCATGTATTAGCCCAGCATTTGAATGGGGAAGCTGAGAAAGACCCCAATAACATTTTAAAATGCCCTTTTGTTCGGGGGCGAGATTTGAACCCGGAGCCCCCCGATTACAACCATGTGTTCTAACTATCCGGATGGACGTTCGGTACGAAGAACTTTAAGTGATTTCGAATGGGCCGAGTGCGGTTCTGGTGTTGGAAAGATCGCGGGTTCATTACCAGCCGTCGCCAGTAATATTGAAAGTAATACGTACGTAAAGAGTTCTTATGAAATCTGTCGCTACAGTGACAACGAACCATCGGAAGGCGCACATGGACCCGACTGCCGAAACGTCGGCGTGTAGGCCTGCCTATGTCGTATATCAGGTATGCCTCAGGTAGTGGACTGCCAAGCGATGAGCTGATTGTCACTGGCCCTTTATGTAACAACTGGCCTGAAGACTAGCGGACATGAGTGGCGTATAGAACGCTTATATTAAGTTCAGGTATCGGAGACAGTCATCCCACAGGTTAGTAATAAACGCGTCTAAACTGAACGCCGTAACGTGTAGAGAGCGCTCCAGTGTTAGTGTTTGATGTTTTTGTTCACAAAAGTACCTGATGCTGACATATGCTTCTTTCCTTTCGTTTGACGCTTGCATTGGATATTAGACATATTATTAAGACCTCTGCCATGAAATTTGTATGGTTCTGCAAAACGATATTTCCTTCTAATATTGCTTTAGATTAGGCAGGTTTGTGGTTTCAGCTAACTCGCTATAACCAGCAAGTTGCCTGTCGAATCAGCAAATTGTATTAGGAAATCCTACTGCCGCCATGTAGGCTGTGGTACAGTGGTACATACGTGTGCAGGAATCGTGGAGCCATGTGTGTGTGTGTGTGTGATTTTTTTCTTCCCCATAATGCACCGTTTTCTGTCCTAAGACGACGCGAAACTGACATCTGTTGGTGCGTTCATTCATGCATACGTACCAACCTACAGTCGCAGATCAAGAAGCCGCGTATCTCAGCATGAAATGAAACTCCGAAGGGAATTTTGTCAGTGTAGTCACGTTTCAGTGTATCATACTATTTCATTCTGCAGTTAAAAGCTTCGGTGTGCCTGGCACAGGGCTTTCTGATCGTGACTTCGGCTTGCCAGAATACTAGGCATCACGTCTCGCAAGGCTGTAACCAAAATTGTTACAGTTAGTTTCTGAGAATGATTCTGATTTGATTCACTCGAAATACACGTCGAAGTCACAAGCATTACACACTCACTCACTCACTTACTTAGTACTTACTTACTTACTTTCTTTCTTACTTACTTACCCCATGCAGCAGAGTCCTTCTTGAGAAGCTATCGGTTTTCAGCTAGTCAAGAAATTCCCCATTTTATGTAACCCGAAGGTTCATTACCGCATTCACAAGTGCCCGCCACCTGTCCCTATCCTGACCGAACTCGATCCAGTCATACCCCTACATCCCACTTCCTGAAGATCCATCTTGATATTATCCTCTCATCTACGCCTGGGTCTCCCAAGTGGTCTCTTACCCTCAGGTTTCCCCACCAAAACCCTGTATACGCCTCTCCTCTCCCCCATCCCCGCTACAAGCCCCGCCCATCACATTCATCTCGATTTTATCACCCGAACAATATTGGGTGAAGAGTACAGATCATTAAGCTCCTCATTATGTAGTTTTCTCCACTCCCGGAAGTCACAAATCACACAATATATAAGAGCGACATTGTTCATGCAGTAGCTATATTTTTTGCACCGGCTTCACACAAAGCACCCACTGTGACACAGAAATGTACTGTGTTCAGTCCTGCCAGGTCATTACCAGGCCTTGAACGCCTGTATTCATTAAAGACTACCAGTCGTATTTGCTGTGTGTCACTCATGTCAGTACGTGATAGAGTTAAATTAAAATTGAAACGTTTTTTATTGAGCCTATTTTGTATTCCGTCGCTAGGTCCGCCCATCCTTCCGTTCAGTATGTATTGGGGTTTCCCCAGTGGAAAGCGGCGCGGATTGAAACTGACACATTTCGTCAATTCAGTGCTAAGGTTAAGAGTGAGGAGCCGCACTTTATGTTCCTAAATGGCATGCGCAGGGACGGCTTTAATTGTTTTTTAATTTTAAGGTTACGTGTACCGTGCATAGTGTAGAAACCAAATTTTTTTTTTTTGCACGGTGCATTGTAATATAATTATACAATATAAACCAACAGAATGCACCTTTTCTAAATTAATATATCAATTTTGAATTTTTGCTGTCTTCTGTATGTTTCGAATCCAAGGGTTCATCTTCAGGAAGACGGTTGTATATACAGGGATGGTATAGTGTGTTTTATATGCTGAAATTACAGTAAAAGGCTTCTATAAGATATATAAGTATTAAATATTTGAACTTTTTAAATATATCGGTTTGAACCTAAAACACAGTACTTGAATTGGATTGTTTCCATCCCGTTGTGTACATGTAACAAATTTATTAAGTGGAACCGCCTTTACACAACATACAAATAACAGCTGCAAATCTACATCTGGTTAATTAAACAACATGTTTCGGCCTTGTTCGGCCATCATCATGCTTACAAATGATGGTGTTACTTTCGTTCGCTATGCCGATGGGATCCCATGGTTTACATTGGTCTGTATGTCTTTTTAAAAATTGTTTACTATTGATTAACGATATAATACAATAAAATGTATAATGTTATGCAATTTTAATATCCTAGCAGGGATGGACGTAAGTTATGCGGTCGAAAGTGGATCCACTTGATTGCCTGCTTTTATAAGGGGTACTCGAGGCAATCGTTCGTAATGTTTTCAGTGGGGCTTAGTTGTTTCCTGGGTTCGTATGAAATTGTACACTTATGTTCTATATTTAAAACACAGCAGTTGAATCTCATGTTATAAAAAACTTAAAAAAAGACGGGAATATAAAACCGTAAAATGTTACATTAAAAGTTTTTCAAGAAATGCAAAACTTTTAATATAGCATCTGTATCCTCTTCAGACCTTATGCAGGTCTCGCATTTCAGCGTCCCCTTAGAATCTCTGTCCACTGCATCTAACCCATCTCCCTCTGGGCCTTCCAACTTGTTCTTTCCCTTCTGTGTCGCCGCTTTCTGGGAACCCTTTCATCCTGCATCATTACGTTACCCACCCAACGGAGTCTTCTCTAACTGATACTCCTGGTTACCTCCATTTCCTTGTGTAATTGGTAAATTTCATGATAATACCTATTTCGCCACTGCCCATTAAACAACAGGTCCGTAGATTCTCCTTAAGACTTTCCTCTGAAATGCATTAAGCATTTCTTCTGCAGTCTGCGACAATGTCCACCTCCCGCTGCCCCACCACAATACAGACCCTATTAGTGTTCTAAATAGCTTTGTCTTGGTTTGCTGTGTACCTGACTTGACTTCACTGTTGGGAGTGGGGACTGCTATGCATTGTGGGCCAGTCCTATACTTCTCCTTATATGTCATTTCACATCTATGTTTTATGATGCATGTTCCTAGGTAGACAAATTCATCTGCTACTTCAATCGTGTCTCCTATCTTCATTTCCTTTCCAATATGTGTGTCGCATCAGGATTGTGCCATTATTTTCGTTTTATTTACGTTGAGATATAATCCCACCTCTTTGGCCGCTCTTTTCAAATCCTATGAAGTTTGTTTCATTGCCTCCTCCTTTCTACCGATTATGCATTTGCAGTATCATCTCCATATACAGCTCCCTGTATTAGTGTGTACTGTAATTTGTCATTTCTGTCAGCTGTGACTTTCCTCACCCCAAGTTCCATTATGAGGTTGAACAGAAGTGGTGCCAGGCCATCTCTGTTTCAAACCAACTCTAATTTCAAAGAACTCCGTCATTTCTGTTTGTACTTCAACTTTTGCCACGCCTGTTGTGAAACAAGCACATAAAAATGTACATCCATTAAGTGAACTTTTATTCGGCTCGATAATTTACAGTTCGGCGCATAAAATCTAATATTTTCGTTAAAATGTCCATTTTGATGCCGCGCGGGGAGGCTGCACCACTCTCCCACCCGCACCCCCTTCCTGCAAGGGCACTAGTCGGAAAATGCGGGGTGAAGAGGTCAAGGTAGGATAATACTGAAGTTGTCTGGTGTGACTTTACTTTGAGGTAGGGTCGTTTTGTTAGCTGCTGAGAGTAGTGTCATAAAACAGAGTGCCTCAAAAGGCGGCGAATATCGCCAAAGGCCTCTCCAGAAATACCGAGTTCTTGCAGTCAGAACATGCCTGATAGAAATGTTTTCTTTTTTGTATAGTTCGTTTTTTTAATTTGACTAAACTGCTGAGAGGTTGTAATAATATAAACAGCCAACTAGATTATCGCCCGAAACATGTTGAACTGATTGAAATTATTAATAAAATTATTATTGTTGCATCTAGTTGGCTGTTTATATTATTGTACCAATGATGCACGGTCACACAAACATCAAATTTACTGAGGTTGTGTGGCTTCGAGGTAGGCAGGGTGAGCTATCGTATCTCGAGGAGAGCATCGGACAGAACGACAGTTGTCTGAGAGTCTTAAGGGTCATTCCTGTCGCCATTTGCCAACAGGCACGTCAGAGAAATCGTTGGGAAGTGCCACTCATGGCACCGTTGTCTAAAAGAAACAAAGGAAATTCGGAAGAGTTATTTTTCTAAAGGACCTAGACACGAATCCTGAAGTCTCGTGTGCGTCGACCATTTTCCGAGAAAACTGCACTAAACCGGGAAAGTCTGTTGTCCAACATACGAAACGTGGAACATTTCACTACGAATCACAGTTTCTGATTGTACGGCGGCAAACAGCGGTCCATTTATTACGAATTGCGATGCCCGTCACTTACTGTTGCGATGTGTACAGCGGTAGGAATCATGTGCATGCACACAACGTGTCTGCAGTCGACAGCACCCCGCTGTTTACGCACGGATACACAAGGTGTAAATTTCCCATCTGCAGTGTAACACGTAGTTGGGTCCCGAAACTGTGCATATGCCAACAGTATGGAGCGTACGATTTAGGCACGTTCGCAGCATTTCGAAAAGTGGTTGTTAGCCTCTTCATGTCTGTATATTCTTTATTTCAAATTTTTCGCCATTTTCTGAATGTTGTATTCTTTCTTTTTGGGTGATTACCCGGCGTCTGAAATTTATGTGCCGACGTTTCGGAACACTCTGTGGTGTAAGCAGGGAGAATATATATGTCTGTCAGTCCTTGTGGAACAGCTCGACTCACAGTGGACAGATTTTCGTGCAGTTCGACATTTGAGGATAGTTCGAAAATCTATCGAGAAAATTTGAAGTTCGATTAAAATCTATTAAGAATAATAGGTACCGGAATGCTGATAAGTCCTTAGCCTGTCCAGGAAGTAAACAAGCTCGGAAGCATGTCAGGGATGCGCGCGATTTCAACAAAATCGAGACGCGAGCTGACGTAAAGTTTGTTTCCCTGCAAGGCAAAGCGCCGAAGGAAATTCACGCCATTCTGACAGAAACATTAGCTTGTTTCCTTCCTGGTCGGGCTAAGGACTTAACAGCACCACCGTACTTCACACGAAGACCTATGTACTTTTATTATATCAATTCTGGATGGTTCCCGGCAGCCATGACACGTGTGGACGACGGCCCATCAAATGAAAGGTATCCCTCGTCATTACGCAAGTAAGACACAAAGACGTGAGAAACGTCTAGGACTGTACCAGTATTTAACAAGACAGGCAATGTGCATAAAACGTAACATTGAGGCGCGTTCGCATAACCATTGTTGCCGTGGAAAAGCAATAAATAATACATATTGTGTGTGTGTGTGTGTGTACCCGTATTGTCATTGCGGGCCTGTCCGGTGGTACAGATTTTTACCACATCACAGAAACGGTACGATTGTCGGGGGAGAAAAAAAAACTACTGAACGTAAAATGTGTTGTTTTTTTTCTACAAGTTTTGGCTGATACATTTTTCATTCTAAGAAGAACTGGGCGAGATAGGATCAAAAATACGCATCAGTCTTCATGTATAAAGTACCCGTTATTTTTGTCATACAGGGTGGGGCAAAATAACCTCCCTAAATTTTAAGGTGAATAACAAAAAACTATTCGAGATACAGAAATTTTATTTTTGGATTCTGAAACTACAACATGGGAAGTTTTAAATCACATAGTCTTAAAAAGAATATCTTCCAAGTGGTGGCCGTTGTTTGCGTGGTGTTTGCGAGCAGAGCGCCTGGGAGACTGCAAAACGGACCGTCTGACAGCCTCGATGCTCTCTGGTGTTCGAGAGGTCCGTGGTCGCCCTCATCTTTTTTCAGACACACTTCCCGTTTCCCTGAAGTTCTCAACCCACAACGGAATGGATTTTTGGTCCGGTACTCGGTCCCGAAGGGGTATTTGGTAGCGAGTACGGAACGCACGCTGCACCGCTACGATAGAGTTACTTTGCGAAAAGTAGGTTTCGACGGCAAATGCGCGCTGCTCGTTGGACCACACCATCTTTACGACTGCGGAGTGTTGTAACGGGAACTTCCCAACTACCTGCACCTTTCGAGCCCAACCCCA
>Ga0136643_10020070_pt1 | contig 10102 bp, 4 predicted proteins | sample TergutLab28metaG_FD_96883 | JGI IMG/M metagenome (GOLD analysis project Ga0136643, IMG submission 96883) | Labiotermes labralis P1 segment gut microbial communities from Petit-Saut dam, French Guiana - Lab288 P1 (version 3) (version 3) | ecosystem: Host-associated > Arthropoda: Insects >... | reverse complement strand
TTTGTGAATAGGTGAGAAAATTAAAGGTTTCAAAAAAAAATTTGTTACTGCGCCGTTTGGGGGTCGACCCCCCGCAAAAATAACAACACCCAGCCTCCGAAATACTAACTGAACAAAAAAAAAAAAAAAAATCCGGCTAGTTCAAAGTCATTGCCCTCTGACGAAAACAGTGTGGTACTGTGTATCGGAACTGGACCTAGTGGAACCTGTTTGGTGTGTGCGCCAGGTAGGTCATTCTAGAAGAGTAGTTCCCAGTCTGGGGTTCACGGTTCAGTAGCGCAAAGTTCCGTGAATTCTGACCCGTGAGAAAGAAAGGGAGAAAAGAGAGATAAAATGGAGAATAAACGGAAGAAAAGCAGACAGTAGAGAAATGGGGGAAAAGTGATGAAAGAAAATGAAAGAGAAGATAGAAAACAGGAAAAAAAAAATTTTAATGGCCACAACCTGCAATGCCATTAACCCTTCAAAATCCAGCTGTAACTACAGATATGTATCATGAGTTCTTTTAATAGAACCAACTATATGCAAGGTTGAAGAAATCCAACGAGATGCAACAGTATGCAGATATTTATTTACTGATAAAATTACGAGTAATTTTATCAGTGAATAAATATGTACATAATGTTGCATCTCGTTGGATTTCTTCAACCTAGAATCACGATGCACAGAACAACGAATATAAAATTTATCAACTACGCGTAGATGCACTAATGTCTAAAAAAATTTATTTTTTGAATAAAACTCTACTTGTTTCGGGCAGTTGTATGACATATACCATTGCTGTGTGTACAGTGAAAAACTCCTGATGGTGGACAGAGGAACTGTCAGAAACATGTAGAGTTTTATTCCAAAAATAAATTTTTTAGACATTAGTGCATCTAGTTGGTTTTATTATAAGAATTTATCACGATGCACGGTTACCTGAACGTCAAATGTATCATTAGCTTTAAAGTTGAACGGCAGTACTTTCGGCCCACACAGAGCATTTACATATTTTGTACAGTTCTCAAGATAGATTAATGCCACAAATGCAAAAAAAAATTGCTATTTGCTGCAATTATTTCTCTTTGTAGCATTAATTTCATGGTTTTTTTGTTACCGAGAAGAGTTGTGTTTACTGCGCGGTACGAACTGAGTCTTTAATCGAGGTTAAGCGTAGTCTGTAAAGGTTTAAGTGGATCTTGTAACTTCACAGAACTTAAAACTTTACACCAAAAACCCGGTCAACAGCAGTACGGTCCAATTCTGCTCTTCATTTAGGAAGGAACTCTCTCTATCCGTGAACCGAGAGGTTAGTTATTTGCAAAAGTGGGTCAAAATCCGAATTCCTTGGCATTGTGGCCCCAAACAGGCCTCCTGTGCCCTCTGTACATAAACAATCAGGTGCTTAAAATTTCCAATTTCGAAACCATAAATTACGTCAGCGGACAGCTGGCGGTATACAGACAACCATTTGTAATTTTCTTGTACTTTTACGTTTGAGAGTTTTATCTACTTTCCGCGAATTACAGCTGTTTGAGCCCGATATTTATTAAGCAAAAACAAAATATAAGCGCTTCACTAAAAAAAAAAAAACACGAACGAACTTTAAAATAACTTTGTCGAGATGAGTAAGCAGTTTCCTATAGGCGACTGATTGTGTACCAACGAATATGGATGTACAAGCCAAATACAATCTTCACCTTTATGCTGCCGTCATAGCTCTTAATGTGTCTACCACATCTCTTCGATACCTGAGTTGCAACATTCCACGAGTTTGATGCGCGTTGCAATATAAGACCATAACAGTAGATCCTTACGTAAAAATGGCGAGATATAACTGATAAGGTGCGACCCAAGTGCTAGCAGAAAACCCTGCCGCAGTAACAATTTGCCCAATACAAATCCCATACTAAATAACTTGGGATTAAACATTTTTTACCGTCTCGTTTATTGTACCACCAGTCTATTACAGACTATAAGTACTCTTAACCTTACATCCTACGCTGATATCACATGACCTGTGGAGTAATATTCCACTGAATATCCTCACATCAGATATTCTCGTACCTGTGTACGGTACTTGTGAGAACCTTGTGGTTAGTTCAGTTGGTTTGAAACGTTTTAATCTTCTTGGTTCTTCTTCGTCTAGTAGAGCGGGTATGAGTTCGTTGGGACGTGTGATTAGCTTCTGTCGGTATTTGGTGCTGAAGTTAGTTATTTCTGCTTTAACTGTGGGCATCTGTAGATCGGTGTGTAAAATAGTGTTCGGTACATACCATGGAGCGTTGACGATTGATCTGAGGACTTTATTTTGAAATATTTGCAGTATTTCGATGTTAGAATTACTTGCGGTACTCCAAAGGGGAATGCCGTACGTCCAGATGAGCTTTAGGATAGTTTTGTATATTAATAATTTATTTTCTAGTGACAGCTTCGACTTTCTTCCTATGATCCAGTACATGCGGTGGAGTTGCAATCCGAGCTGTTTTCTTCTCGTAAAGATGTGTTTTTGCCATGTCAGCCTGCGGTCAAGGTGAATGCCTAAGTATTTGGCAGTTTCTCTCTGTGGGATATGTTGTCCATTTAATGTTACAGTGGGACAGGTTTCACGTTTCAAGGGGAAAGTAATATGGGTCGATTTATTTTCATTTGTTTTTATACGCCATCGTTTTAATCACGTTTCGAACTGATTAAGGCGGTGTTGAAGGTTTGATGAAGCAGTAATGGGATTGTGGTGTGAGGCTAGAATTTCTGTAACATCGGCGTAGCTGGCTGTCATCGTTTGCTCAATTTTCGGCAAGTCTGCTCTGTATATTGAATAGACTATGGGTCCGAGGATACCACCCTGTGGTACTCCAGATTGTATGGTGTGGAGTGCAGTGTACTCTTCTTGATACCGTACTTGGAAAGTCCTGTCGGTGAGATACGACTTCAGTATCATGTATGCCGGGTGTGGGAATGCACGTTTTAGTTTGTAGAATAAGCCCGTGTGCCAAACTTTGTGGGATTAAACATAGTCGTCTGGGCTTTAAAGTCATCAAACAAACAGCTTAAGTTGTACCAAGGCCATTCGAGTGTTTGGGGTATATATTAGACACTGTTTTATCCAATGAGGAACAGTGACACACGATGGCAGCTCACAGCACACGTAGCAAACCGCACTTGCGTTCAACAAGTTACGGTACGAAGTTCACAAAATACACCAGCCACCCTACCCGAGTTAAAGCCTTGGTCTTTTTCCACAGTCCTTCCATGTGAAAGTAATTACGAGGATCCTCAAACACTGGTTCCTCCATACTCCACCATAGTGGATCACACCGCCGCTTGACTCGAGGCCGCGGGAGCACGATTGGATAGGTTACTGTGACTTGGCACATACATCTCATTCCGTTCGTATTTTTCAGTACGTGGTGGGCTTGTAGTCACGTGTTACTGGCTCTGAATAAACGAAAATGAGTACTTTAACCACGGTACCTGGGGCCCACCCGGCCTACTATACAATGGGTACCGGTTCTCTTTCCCGGGGATAAACCGGCCGGAGAGTTGAGTTGGTCGCCCATCCCCATCTAGCGCCGAGGTTAAAGAAAAAGTAGAGCTATATTTATATTATCCCTCTGGGTCTTCATGGCTTGTTCCGGGGTGAACTTTGCCTTTTACGATGATCTGAATGTTAAAATAACGAATACAAGGGGCTATAATAAAATAATTCAGTAAATGGAAACATAAAACATATATTAATACCTAACCAACTCGATGTGACAAATGTTTTGAAAAGTTAATACACAATAAGACTATGATTTCCTTGGGAGTACGGAGTCTAAATGTCCATCACCGGCTTCACAAAAGCCCAAAAATGAACACTACATTGAAACACTTCAACCTACCCACACAGCACTTCTACAATACTTGTGTCAACACTGCATTTACAATTTTTGCGTGGGTCCCTAAGTGGTCTTTTCAATTCCGGTTACCCGCTAAATATTTCACACGAATTTCCCATTTCCTTACGTGTGCTTCATTTCCCCCTCACCAAATCCTCGCCCATTTAATCACTATAACTACAAAGGCCAGCAGTATACAATTATGAAGCTGTCTCAACCAGTCCCAACTTCCTCTCCATATCTATGACGAACCCCCGACATGTAATCTCACAACTTGAAGTTCAGCATTACACGTGGTCGCGTCTCTTTAGAAGGGACATCGGATTTGAAACATCACGAGCTTAATATTAACGAGTACAGCACTTGAAGAATTCAATTTTATTTTAGTTTGTTTCGAGGGTAAAACGACCGGTGCGTGAGGTTGGCCATTCAGCAGCACCTGGTGCTGATGTTAGAATACGTGAAGCTATACATGTACGTGCACTTCCCCCGTATCCCTTCATGGTGTGGACAGACACAATTTTGCCTTCACTTTTTATCTTTGTTCCCTCCATTCATCTATCTGGGAGGACGGAACAGCTCTGTGTATACAGTTACCAGCTTACTGGCTGGATGGCAGCAGCAAGCGATTTTTCTGTTCCCTTAACCTTTTGGCACCGGAATTATTTTTTTTAATTTTAGCACACCCTGTATATAAAATGTGAATAATACAGGAACCAAATTCGTCAGAATTATGAAACAAACTGCATTTTGAAGAGAAAAAAATTGAGAGTATATACCATGTTTAAAATATTCAGTACCTATATTTGTTGAATAAATATATAAAATACAACTTTAGAGGTTAGCGGTGCGGTACGATCACTATAGTTGACATTAGGCGTCAAAAGGTTAGGCGTCCGCACCGGCTATGGGGTCCACGAAGCCTTCCATTCAACAAGCACCGGGGACCTTGCATCTGGATAAATGTGGCCGTGGGCGTGAATGTGATCCCCTACCCTCATCACGTTCCGAGGGTAAGACTTCAACTAGCTCTAACCGCACTTTTCCTTACGCCTCTGTGGCGTGCAAAGAGGCAACATCGCCTTTACCATTCCCACACTTCGAATCTGGCACACGGAGGGGCACTACAATTATTAAAATAGGTAAATAATGATTGCAAGGTATGAAATAGCACTTTACGATGCCGGGGCTTGAAACCAAGTCTCGATTGAACTTTGCGGTATGCTTGAAAGGAATCTGTTGTTTCCACGTCTTTGTATCGATAAATATGAGCTTGGATTCTGTACGACACAATTCTTCGACCTTGGCTTGACTCGATCCTAACTTGGAAGATCAATTACTTACGTCTATTGAGAACTGCAGAAGCATAAGTTCTGCCAATTTATATTCTACTTTCCCTACCTACAGAAAAAAGAACACCAAGTTTAATACCAAACAGCCCAGAATGCATCAGCAACTACGTAAAAGCATTAATTCTGTTTTGTACAAGTGTTTCCGGGCGTTGCACTGCCGAAGTCCTCTGATCTGTGGAAATTTGTTAATTCATTTCAACTCGAACAAAACTTCCAGTGCTAATGAATTTTCAACGGGATTCTTAGATAGCGCAACTTGGTATCTTGATGGCATTCTTTACAACCTGAATGTACTCGAGATATAGTTAAGGAAAAGACAGTCATGCGCTATCGGTACCAGATAATATCGATGATTTAAAGCTGACATTATCGTCGTGGAAACGACGAAATATCTCAGACTTTGTCCCAACTACTAACTGTCGCAGCTGACAGTGCTTAAAATAATGCTGTGTTCAAATGAAGCTAGTTCTGGTACAAAAACTAAACTTTCGGGACCGAAATTTAAGCGCCATGTTCCTCACAACTCCGGAAGAAAATTTACGGAATTACAAACGGATCACAAGGCCGATCGTTCTAGTAATATGGTAAGACGCACTCTGTCAAATTTGAAACTAGTGGAGATTTACAATGAAGCAATGAACAATACAGAGCTCAACAGCGAGACGCTTTACTCAGCATCGAAACAGGCAGTCACAAATCATTTCATATGATGTAGATTCGTAGGTTGACACCGCGTTTCGGAGAAACGGTCTGCCTCCGTCTTCATGACGGATGCCAAGCAAACAGGAAAAAAAATCCCCGATCTATGTTTTCTCCCCTTTCAGTGGTTCCGATAGTCACATTGCTTGCATCTCCCACCTTTTAACCACCTTAACGTCTGTCTACGTCGTAATTCATCGACCCAGACACGGAGGCAGCACATTGCCCTTTCCTGCGGAAGTTCCATACCAACATGCGAACATACACGGTGTCAAACTACAAGGCTATACGGTGTCACAAGTCAGAAGACCACCACGTGAACAACGCAGTGAAATGGAAAGGCGTACAGACAAATATGCTTTGATGCTAAAGTGATTCGCTGAACTTACCGTCAGGCGTAATGTTACACGTGCATGTTTCCACATCGGCGCCAGAGGTATTAAGTTCCCTTGCACTCTCCGGCTCCTCAACAGACACAACGATATCCGGGACTGTAGGAGAAGGCAGTTCCTCTTCAACTGATGACACATTTTCCGTCTCCAGTACGTCATCCGGCGTGTCACCAGGAAGACTTTCGTTTTTCACCCAGCATTTTATCTTCTTGGCACGGACGGTCTGATTTTCTATGATACGTCGACGCTCACGTTCAATATCTTCCAGTGTGGCGTTAACGTCCAGAAGGCTAACGTCCGGTAAGGTCTCACGAAGTTTCTGCATCTTTTCGTCATAGTTTTCCATGATCTGAGCACCTATGTTTCGAGGCATGCCATCGCCTCTAACAGCCCCACTCTCTTGTTTCATTGGCTTATCGCCTGTAACAGCCGCACTCTCTTGTTTCATTGGCTTGACGCTTGCTACAGGACAGTTCACGTAATACTGCGAGCCGTAATTCGTCACCACCGACTCCACCGTCCGGTCAACCGCACACAAGAACTCCGGCTCTTCAGCACTGTGACTCTGATCTTCCTGTCTCACTTGACTCAGCTCTGCAGGGGGCACTCTCTTCGTTTCCCATGTGCCATCTTCAGAGATTTCAATGACCGATGCCCCTTCAAGGTCTACGTCTTCTACAACTGTGCAGTCTATCTGAGAAACGTCACTCATTTTACTTTCTGATTCGTTATCTAAATTATTCCCACTTATCGCTGGGGATTGTGAAGATTCTTCTCTAAGAGAATGTGAAATCGCATCCGATAAAGAACATTTTTCTTCCGCAGCTCCACCATTGTCAGAGCTGTCTCCACTGATAATTGTGGTGGCCTGTTTCTCGGTATGGTTTTTGGGGTCCCCAGAGAACGATAAGATTTTATCGACGTTAGCATACACTGCATTATCTTCACTAGACGCTAGGCGAATATTGATCGATTCGGTTTGATATTCAACAGTTTTACCTTGGACATCACCGGTGTTTTCATTATCTTCAAGAGAAGTTACAAAAGTATCTACCTTGTTATCGATCGATTCATTTCCATAGGAATTTACGCAGTTGCGGTCTTCAATGAGTTTATCAGCATCTCCGCAAGAATTTAGGCACTGGTCGACTTTTGTGTCCATTAAATCGTCTTCGCAGTCAGTTTTGCATTTATCCAGTTGAACGCCGTCTATATTGCTTCCCAAAGCTCCAACGTTATGAGTCTTAGCACTGAGTATCTTTCCTTCACATGTATTGAAGACATTATCATTTATTCTGATCATTTCGTCTACAGAGGGATCAACACAGTTATTACCTTTACCATCGAGTGGATTTTCTCCAGATGAGTTGAAAGAGCTATCGAAACTAACGTCGTGCGAACTGTCTTCATTGTCATCGGCTTTAGTGTCATTAGAATTATTTTGAAAGTAAACAACACTACCATCGATCTTGTAATCTATTATATTGCCTCTGGAGGTAACATCATTGTCAAAGTCTTCAGTGCGATCAGAAACACGTTCGCTGGAAGTTTCACATCCGCCATTCTTGGCATGTTTCTCCATGTTCCCCGTCACATAATAACCATTCACACCACTCACACTATTACTTTCCACGTCTCTAGTAGCACTCATTTCGACAGTTTTTCCTTCTACATTCTTCAGCCCAACATACGTATCTTCATACAACATGGCAGAGATATGAGGTCTGCACCTTCTGCGCTTTGGTTTCACAACTGTAGAATATATCACTTCAACTGGGAGAGGAAAAATCTCGTCACCAAAGTCTGTCTGTGGGTCCCAGCACACGTTCTCGTAGTCTTGGAAGCCTTTCGGTGGTTTTACTTTCCCCGCATCAGGTTCTTCGAAGCTGACGAAATTTGAATTGAAGATTGCTCCGGGAGGGACTTCGTAAATGTTTGGATCTGGACTTATTGTTTCAGTATCACTCTGGAGTAAACCCAAAAAGACATTTACTGGGCTCTGACATGAAACGTGTTCATAGATATGCTCTTTGTCATAGTCACTCACAGGAACCGCGCAATTCTCATACAATGGCTCCTCAGAATTTGTGTTTTCGTAGAGGTGCTCGTCCTCAACATCTTGAGACCTGGAAATTAGACAGAACACATTACGAGCCCATATCACTACTAAATCAGAATAGGGATATTAAAAATACCTTCCTGTGGGTTGTGACGCCCTGCACCCCGGTAGAAAGGGAACATTGACGCCACCAACTTCACTAACTTGCACCAATGTTAATTCAAATATTGGTACCTTCTATTAGACCACATGGCGTCACGTTTCAGATGGAAATGCTGTCATATTCGCCCACGTGATAGAGTTCAATCTCTCAGAAGGATGCTAAGTTACAAACCACAAAATTTGAATAAGATTGCCTCTAAGCCCATGTTATTTTAAACGATTTGCACCATTATTTTTTAGTTTTTTTATTTGGTTTATAAACTTCTTCTCTTTTATCTCATGTTTTGTATTGTAGGGTTTGTTGTTTTCACGTTGTTTAAATAAATGTTTTATGTAATGTGCTACTTGATGACATATATGTTCTTGTTCGAAAGTATGTAATTGGTTTATTGTTGTTTCGGCTTTTAAGGCTAAAGTTCTATTCCAATTTTTGTGTTGGTGATTGAAGTTGTAATTGAGGCCTGCATTGAGAAATAGTAATTCATCATTAGAGAAAATTATGTCAATATTATTGATGATTCGACGGTGGAAGTTTTCTGTATTATCAGGTTTTTCTGTTTGAGTGGTTATTAGTTTTTTTTTAGGTCTAAGTCCATGGTACAAAGTCCGTGATTGGCTAACAAGTCCTCAGGCATTCATTTCCTTGCAACTTATGGCACTCGAAGTTCCAATGTCATATCCACAGTTCACAGCTGTTTCCACTCGTCCCCGTCCTGAGCCAGACGAATCCAGTCCACATTTAATGCACCAACCAACAATTTAACTTAATAAAATACAATTCATAACAAGCAGCAAACTCCTACATGTTTCGGCACCGGGGTGCTAGAGTTTATTACTACAGGTTATTAGATTCGTAGCTATCTACTGTATTTTATTAAGTGCATTTATTGTTTGATGCATTAATTATGAGAATTTGCACTGTATGAATAATACAAAAAAAAATGCTCCAACTTATCTCTCCCTAATTCTCTGAGTTTCATTTTCAATATTATCCTGAAATTTACTAAATTGGATAGTTTCCATCCCGTTGTGTATAGGTAACAATATATTAGTTAAACCGTCTTTACACAACAATATAATAACAGTTGCAAATTATTAATACAACATTCAACTAAGCAACATGTTTCGGCCTTACTCGGCCATCATCAGGTGATGATGGCCGAGTAAGGCCGAAACATGTTGCTTAGTTGAATGTTGTATTAATAATTTGCAACTGTTATTATATTGTTGTGTAAAGACGGTTTAACTAATACACTGAATTTTACGGTTAAATCTTCCAGGCGGTTGTTTTCCTTCCAATTTTCCCACAAAAATCTCTATGGCTATATGCATTTCCCTGCTGTCCCATGCGTGCTACATGCCCCGTCATCTCACCCTTCATAAATTGACCACTATATAATACATGGCTTTTCATTGTTCGCCTTTCTCCTGCCTGCGGTCACATCATGACTCTCATGTCCAAACATTTTCTTCAGCACTCTCTTCCCCAACACCCTCAATCACTTTTCCATAAAGCCAGACACCACATGTCACGCAAAAATAAAATGCGGAGTGACACTTCAATGGCGGATAGGA
>Ga0136643_10020069_pt1 | contig 10103 bp, 3 predicted proteins | sample TergutLab28metaG_FD_96883 | JGI IMG/M metagenome (GOLD analysis project Ga0136643, IMG submission 96883) | Labiotermes labralis P1 segment gut microbial communities from Petit-Saut dam, French Guiana - Lab288 P1 (version 3) (version 3) | ecosystem: Host-associated > Arthropoda: Insects >... | reverse complement strand
CTTAAACTTACCTCAATTAACATAACCTAAACTAACCTAACCTAACTTAAAATAACATATCCTATCCTAAATTAACCTAACGTAATCTACACTAAACTTAACCAACCTAACCTAAACTAACACGTCCTAAATTAATCTAACCTAACATAAATTAACCTAACATGAACTAACCTAAATTAACATAACATAAGCTAACATAACAATATCTAACTGTAAGCAACCGAACCAAAATTCATCTCAATTAATCCAACATAAACAAACCAAATAAAACTCAATGTAACCAAACTAACCCAACCCAATCCAACATATCCCAACGTAACCCAACATTACCTAACCGAACCCAACCTAATCTCAATTAACGTAATAAAATATAACTTAACAGAACATATCCTACCAAAACCTAACTTAATTTAACCTAGCGTAATGTAATCTAACGTAACCTAACATACGCTAACCTAATCTGAACTAACCTAACCTTACCTACACTAACTTAACCTAACCCAAACCAAGCAAATATAACTCAACATAACGTACAGTAACCTAACCGAACATAACTTCACTTAACGTAACCTAATCTAACATATTTTAACCTAAACTCATCTAGACTTAACTAGCATAGCCTAGCCTAGAATAGCCTTACCCAGCTTAGCCTAAACTAAATTAACCTAACCTAACCTATCTCAATCTAAACTAAAATAACCCAACCTAACCACACCTAACGTAACCTACTCTTATCTAAACTATCCTAAACTAACCTAAACTAACATAATCCAACCACATTTAACCTAGCCTAGCCTAGCCTATCCTAGCTTAGTCTAGCCTAGACTAGGCTAAATTAAACCATCATAACCTAACCTAACATAAACTAATATAACATAACGTAATAAAACATAAATCAACCCAAAACAACCCAACCAAACACAACCCAACCAAACACTACCTAAACTAACTTTACCTACCCTAACGTAACTTAATCTAATCTAATCTAATCTAACATAACTTAACCCACACTAACATAACCCAAACTATCCTAACCTAACATATCCTAATATAGCTGCACTTAAACTAATCTAACATTACCTAAATTAACAAAACGTAACCTATCATATCGCAACTAAACCCAACCCAACACAACCCAAACACAAAACAACCTAACCCAAACCAACCTAACATAAACTAACCTAACACAAACTAACCCAACACGACATAACCCAACCGAACCTAACCCAAACCAAAATAACCTAAACTAAACTAACCCAAAACAAACCAACCCAAATCAACACAGCCCAACCCAACAAAATGAAACCCAACCCAACACAACCTAACCTTACCTAACCTAACAAAACCTAACCTAAACTAACCAAACCTCAACTAACTTAACCTAACCTAACATAACCTAACCTAACCTAACCTATCCAAAATTAACTTAACCTAACCCAACCCAACCTGACCTAAACTAAACTAACCTAACCTAACCTAACATAACCTAACCTAACTTAACCTACCCTAACATAGCCCAATCTAACCCAACCTAACCTAACCTAATCTAACCTAACTTAAACCAACTTAAACAAATCTAACTTAACCTAACCTATCCTAACCTAACCTAACCTAACCTAAACTAACCTAACCCAACATAACCTAACCCAACCTAACCTAACCCAAGCTAAACTAAACCAACTTAACTTAACCCAAACCAGCTTAACATAACCCCACACTACCTAACCTAACCTAACTTAACCCAACCTAACCAAACACAAACTAACCCAACCCAACCTAACCAAACCCAACGCAACCCAACCCAACCTAACCTAACCTAACCTAACCCAACCAAACCTAACCCAACCCAACCTAACTTAACCTAACCTAAAATAAACTAACCTAACCTAACACAACCTAACCTAATCTAACCTATCCTAAACTAAACTAACTTAACATAAAATAACCTAATATAATATTAACTATCCTAACCTGCGCTAACGAAACATATACTAACCTAAACTAACTTAACCTAACCTAATCTAACCTAACCTAACCTAACGTAGCCTAACGTAACGCAACGTAACCTAACCTAACCTAACCTAACATAACCTAACATAACATACCCTAACCTAACCTAACCTAAAGAAACCAAATTTAACCTAACCTAACCTAACCTAACCGAACGTAACTTCACCATATCCAACCTAACCTAAACCAACCTAACGTAACACAACCCAACCTAAACCAACCCAACCTAATTTAACCTAACCCAACCTAAACCAACCCAAACCAACCCAAACTAACCCAAATCAACCCAACTAAATACAAACAAAACCAACCCAACCTAACCTTACCCAACTTAACTTATGCGAACCTAACATAACCCAGCCTAATACAACCCCACCTAACCCAAACCAACCTAACCTAACCTAACCTAACCAAACCTAACCTAACAAAACCTAACCCAACCTAACCCAACTTAACGTAACCTAACCTAACCCAACCCAACTGAATTTACATAAACTAACCTTACCAAACCCAGCCTAACCTAAGCGAAACAAACCCAACCCAACATATCCGAACCCTACATAACCCAAACCAAACTAACCTAACCTAACCCAAACTATTCTAACTCAACCCAACCTAACATAACCTAATATATCCTAACTGAATTTTTCCTAATCTAAATTCACCTAACTTGAACTAACCTAACATACACTAACCTAACATAACATTAATTAACCTAACCTACGCTAACGTAACCTAACCTATCATAACCTAACCTAACCCAACCTAACCTAAACCAAACTAACCTAAACCAACCTAACCTAAATCAACCCAACCTAATCTAACCGAACCCAAATTATCCTAATCTAACCTCACCCAACCTAACCTAAATCAACATAAACCAAACCAACCTAACCCAACCCAACACAACCTTACAAAAACCAACCAAACATAACCTAACCTAACCCAACCCAACCTAACCCAACTCAATCCAACACAACCCAACATAACTTAATCTAACCTAACCTAACCTAACCTAAACTAATCTAACCTGACCTAACCTAACTTAACATAGACTAACCTAATCCTATTTAACGTAACCCAACATAACCTAACAAAACCCAACTCAAACCAAACCAATACAACTCAACCCAAACCAACACAACCCAACTCAACCCAACCCAACACAACCCAACGCAAACCAACACAACACAACCCAACCTAACCTAACCTAACCTAACCTAAATAACCCTAACCTAACCTAACATAACTTAAATTAACCCACCCAAATCTAACCTAACCTTACCTTACCTAACCTAAACCAACCTAACCAAACCTAAATTAAATAACCTAAGCTAACCTAACCTTAGTTAACCTAACCTAACCCAAACCATCCCAACCCAATCCAACCCATATCAACCCAACCCAACACAACCTAACCCTACCTAACCTAACCGAACATAAACTAACCTAAGCTAAACTAACCCAAGTAACCTAACCTAACCTAACCTAACCTAACCTAACATAATTTTTCTTAACGTAACCCAACCTAACCTAACCCAACGTAACCTATCCCAACTTAACCTAATGTAACCCAACCCAACCTAAACTAACTTAACTTAACCCAACCCAACATAACCCATCACAACACAACCTAATCTAACCTAATCTAAACTAAACTTAACAAACCTAACCTAACTTAACCTAACGTATCCTAACCTAACCTAACCTAATATAACCCAACCTAACCTAACCCAACCTAACCTAACCCAACTTAAACTTACGTAACCTAACCTAAACTAACCTAACCTAAACTAACTTAACCTAACTCAACATAACCTAACCCAATAAAACCTAACCCATTATAACCTAAACCAACCCAAACTAACCTAACCCAACATATCACAAACAAACCCAACACAACATAACCTAAGCTAACCAAACCAAATCTAACTTAACCTAACCTAACATAACCCAACACAAACTAATCCAACCCAACCTAACCTAACTTAACTAAACCCAACACAAAGCAACCCAACTCAACCCAACCCAACCCAACCAAACCTAACCTTACCTACCATACGAAAATCTAACATAACGTGACCTAACCTAAACTAAACTAAATTAACTAACCTAACCTAACCTAACCTATCATAACAAAACCTAACCTAACATAACCTAACTTTACATAATCTAACATAACCTAACCTAACATAACTTAAATTACCCTAACCTAACCTAACATAACCTAACCAAACTTAACCTAATCAAACATAACATAACCTAACCAAACCTAACCAAATCAAACCTATCCTAACGTAACCTAACCTATCGTAATCCAAACTAACCTAGGCCAACCTAACGTAACCCAACTCAAACTAACCTAACCCAACACAACCTAACCTAACCTAACTTAACCCAAACTAACCTAACACAAAATTACCTAAAACAATCTAACCCAACCTAACTTAACACAACCCAAACTAAACTAACCTAACCTAACCCAACCCAAACTAACCCAAACCAAGTTAAACTAACCTGAACTAACCTAACATAACCTAACCCAACCTAACCTAATCTAACCTAATCTAACCTAAACGAACTTAAAATAACCTACAATAAACTAACCTAAAAAAATATTAACTAACCTAACCTACGCTAACGTAACCTATACTAAACTAAACTAACCTAATCTAACCTAACCTAAACTAACTTAACCTAAACTAACTTAACCTAAAATAACCTAACCTAAACTAACGTAACCTAACCTAACGTAACGTAACCTAACCTAACCTAACCTAAATTAATCTAACCTAACCTAACCTAACCTAAACACATCTAATCCAAAGTAACTTAATCTAACCAAACCTAACGTTAACTGACATAATCTAACCTAAACTAATCTACCCTAAACTAAACTAACCTAAACTATCCTAACCTAACCTAACCTAACACAACCTAAACTAACCTAACATAACCCAACCCAACCAAACCCAACCCAACCTAACCTAACCTAACCTAACCTAACCAAATCAAACATAACCCAATCTAATTTAACCTATCCAAATCTAACCTAACGTAAACTAACTTAACATAATATTAACTATCCTAAACTACGCTAACGTAACCTACACTAGACTAACATAAGATAACCTAACCTAAACTAAACTAACCGAACCTAAACTAATCTAACGTAACCTAACATTAGGTTACCTAACCTAACTTAACTTAACCTAACCTAACGTAAACTAACCTAACCTAAATTAACCTAATCTAACCTAACCTAAACTAACCTAAACAAACCTAAACTAACATAACCTAACCTAACCTAACGTAACCTAACCTAACACAAACTAGCCTAAACCAACCTAACCTAACCCAACACAACCAAAACTAAATCAACCCAACCTAAAATAACCCAACCCAAACTATCCTAACCCAACCTAACCCAACATAAACCAAACCAACCTAACCCAACCCAACAAAACCTAACCAAAACCAACCTAACCTAACCTAACCCAACCCAACCTAACCCAACTCAACCCAACACAACACAACCTAACCTAATCTAAACTAACCTAAACTAACCTAAACTAATCTAACCTAACCTATCTGAACTTAAACTAAACTAACATAACCTAAACCAACTTAACCTAAACCAACTTAACCTAACCCAACCTAACCTAACACAACCCAACACAACCCAAGCCAATTCAATTCAACTCAACCCAAACCAACACAACCCAAACCAACCCAACCCAACACAACACAACACAACATAACCCAAACCAACATAATCTAACCTAACATAACCTAACCTAACCTAACCTAACCTAAATAAACCTAACCTAAGCTAACCTAAATTAACCCAACCTAACATAACCTAACTTTACCTAACCTAACCTAACCCAACCTAAACTAACCTAACTTAACTAACATAAGCTAACCTAACCTAACCTAACCTAACTTAACCAAACCCAACCCATCCCAACACAACCAATACCAACCCAACCCAACCAAACTCATCCCAACCCAAACTAAACTTCCCTAACCTAACCGAACATAACCGAACCTAAACTAACCTAATGTAACCTAACCTAACCTAACATAACTTTACCTAACCTAACACACCCTAACCTAACCTAACCTAACCCAACGTAACCTAACCTAACTTACCCCAACCCAACCCAACATAACCCAAAACAACACAACCGAACCTAAACTTACCTAACTTAACTTTTCCTAAACTATCCTAACCTAACCCAACGTAACCTAACCTAACCTATCTTACCCGAACCTACCCTAAACTAACTTCACCTAACCTAACCTAACCTAAACTAACCAAACCTAAACTAATATAAAATAACCTAACCAAACCTAACCCATCACAACCACACTCAAGCCAACACAAACCAACAAAACAAACCCAACCTAACCTGATCTAACTTAAACTAACCTAGCATAAATTAACCTAACCTAAACTAACCTAACCTAACCTAACCTAAATTAACCTAACCTAACTTTACCTAAGCAAAACTAACCAAATTTAAATTAACCTAACCCAACCTAACCATACCTAACCTAACCTAACCTAACCTAACGTAATCAAACCTAAACTAACCTAACCTAACCTAACCTAACATAACCCAACCCAACCTAACACAACTCAACCTAACCTAACCTAACCTAACATAACATAACCTAACCCAACCTAACATAACCCCACCTAAATTAACCCAACCTAAGGTAACCCAACACAACCTAACCCTAATTAAACTAACTCAACCTAACTCAACACAACCTATCCCAACCCAACCAAAGCCAACATAACGTAACCTAACCCAACACAAACCAAAACAACACAACCCAAACCAACCCAAACCAACCCATCCTAACCCAACCTAACTTTACCTAGCTTAACCAAACCTAAATTAACTTAACCTAAACTATACCATCCTAACCTAACCTAAACTAACCTACCCTAACCCAACGTAACCTAAACCAACCTAACCTAACCCAACCTAACCAAACCCTAAATAAGCCAACCCAAATCTAACACAAGCCAACCTAACCTTACTTAACCCAACCCAAAACAACCCAACCCAACACAACCCAACTCAAAACAAACCAACCCAACCCAACCCAACGTAACCTAACCTTACCTAATCTAACCATCCCAACCTAATCTAACCTAAATTAACGTAAATTAACCTAACCGAACCGAACCTATCCTAGCGTAAGCTAACCTATCCTATCCTAACGTAACCTAACCTAACCTACCCTGACATACCCTAACCTATCCTGACCTAACCTAACCTAACCTAACCTGATCTAACTTAACATAAACTAACCTAACCTAACCTAACCTAACTTAAATAACTTAACTTAACCTAACCTATCCTAAACTAACCTAACCTAACCTAACCTAACCCAACCTAACCCAACCTAACGTAACCTAACCTAACCCAACCCAACTGAATTTACATAAAACAACCTTACCAAACCCAGTCCAATCTAAGCGAAACTAACCCAACCCAACATATCCGCACCCTACCTAACACAAACCAAACTAACCTAACCTAACCCAACCTATTCTAACTCAACCCAACATAACCAAACGTAACATAACCTAACCGAACTTGTCCTAATCTAAATTCACCTAACTTGAACTAACCTAATATATACTAACCTAACATAACATTAAGTAACCTAACCTACGCTAAGATAACCTATACTAACCTAACTTATCCTAAACTAACCTAACCTAATCTACCGTAACATAACATAACGTAACCTAAGCTAACCAAACCTAACGTAACCTAACTTAACATAACATAACCTATCCTAACCTAAACTTACCTAACGTAACATAACCTAACCTAATATAACCTAAACTAATCTAACCTAACTCAAAAGAAACTAACCCAAACTAACTTAAACCAACCCAACATAACCTTACCCATCGCAACCTAATCAACCATAACCTAACTTTGCCTAACCTAACCTATACTAACCTCACCAAACTTAACCTAACCTAACCTAACCCAACTTAACCTAATCTTACATAACCTAACCTAACCTAACCTAACCTAACACAAACAAACCTAACTTAACCCAAACCAAAACTAACTTATTCTAACCTAACACACCCAACATAAAATAACCCAAATTAAACCAACCCAAAACTAACCTTACCCAACCTAACCTAACCTAACATAACCCAACCCAACCTAACCCATCCCAACCTGTTCTAATCTAACATAACCCAACCCAGCCTAGCCCAACCCAAACTAACCTATCCTAAACTAACCTAATCAAACGTAACCTAACCAGAATTAACCTATCCAAAACTAACCTAACCTAAACTAAATTAACATAATATTAACTAACCTAACCTACGCTAACGTAACCTATACTAAACTAACATAACATAACCTGACCTAAACTAACCTAACCGAACATAAACTAACCTAACGTAACCTAACCTTAGGTAACCTAACTTATCCTAACGGAACCTAACGTTACGGAACTTAACCTAACGTAACGTAACCTAACCTAAATTAACCAAACCTAACCTAACCTAACCACACCTAAACTAACCTAAAGTGAACACACATAAACTAACCTAACCTAACCTAACGTAACCTAACGTAACCCAAACTAACTTAAACCATACTAACCTAAACCAACCTAACATAAAACCAACCCAACCTAAACTAACCCAACCCAAACCATCCTAACCTCACCTAACACAACCTAACCTAAACCAAACTAACCCAATCCAACCTAACCCAACCCAACACAACCTTACAAATACGAAACTAACATAACCTAACCTAACCCAACCCAATCTAACCCAACTCAACCCAACACAACACAACCTAACCTAATCTAACCTAACTCAACATAACCAAACATAACCCAATTTAAACTAACTCTACCATCCTAACACAACCCAACTCAACCCATCCCAATCCAAACCAACCCAAACCAACACAACCCAACACAACCCAAACCAACCTAAATTAAGTTAACCTAACCTTACCTAACCTAACCAAAATAAACCTAACCTAACTTAACATAACCTAAATTAACCCTAACCTAACCTAACCTTACGTAACCTAAACTAAACTAACCTAACCTAACCTAACATAACATAACTTAACCTAACATAACCTTACTTAACATAACCTAACCTCAGCGAACCTAAACTAACCTAACCTAACACAACCTAATATATCCCCAACTAACCTAACCCAACCTAAGTTAACCCAACCCAACCTAACCTAAACCAACACAACCTAACCTAACCTAACCTAATCCAACCTAAACTAAACCAACATAACTCAACCCAACCTAACCCAAAACTAAAAAAGCTAACCAAACATAACATAACCCAACACAAACCAACCCAACACAACACAACAGAACCCAACCTAACTTTAAATAACCTAACCAAACGTAACCTAATCTTACATAACCCAACGCAACCTAACCCAACCTAACCTAACCCAACTTTACATAAACCAACCCAACCCAAACTAACCCAACCGAACCTAACCTAACCCAAACTAAACCAACCTAAACTAACGTAAATAACCCAACCTAACCAAACCCAATATAAGTCAACCCAAACTAACCTAACCCAAACCAAAACAACCCAACCAACCCAAAAAAAACCCAACGCAACCCAACCTAAACTTACCTAATCTAAACAAACCTAACCTAACCTAAACTACCCTACCGAACCTAAACTAACCTAGCCTAACCTAAACTATCCTAACTCAAAGTAACCTAACCTAACCTATCCTGACCTAACCTAACTTATTCTGACCTAACCTAACCTAACCTAACCTAACCTAACCTAACATAATCTAACCTAACATAACCTAACCTATCCTAACCTAACTTCACTAACTTAACTTAAATGAACATATCCTAACCTAACCTAACATAACTTAAACCAACCTAACCTAACCTATCCGAATCCATTCTAACCTAACCCAACCTAATCTAAGCCAACCTAACCTAACCTAACCTAACCTAACCCATCCCAACCTAAACTAACCTAACTTAAACTTACCGAATATAACCTCATCTAAACTAACCTAACT
>Ga0136643_10020067_pt1 | contig 10104 bp, 2 predicted proteins | sample TergutLab28metaG_FD_96883 | JGI IMG/M metagenome (GOLD analysis project Ga0136643, IMG submission 96883) | Labiotermes labralis P1 segment gut microbial communities from Petit-Saut dam, French Guiana - Lab288 P1 (version 3) (version 3) | ecosystem: Host-associated > Arthropoda: Insects >... | reverse complement strand
GACCCTATGACCCCCTCTCCTCACCCATACTCGCCACATTCCCAGCCCATCCCATTCTTTTCGATTTTATCACCCGCACAGTATTGGGTGCGAAGTACAAATCATTTAGCTCCTCGTTATGCAATAGGAAGGTCCGTTACAGGATCGAATTATCAACATGTTTAATGAAATATTAAACCTGCGTGCCAACTATAAATTTGTTAGTACGTTCATAAAGAAAAAGTTATGCAAACCTTGTAAATGAGCAAGAAGTGTGACTTCATATTGAAACAGTTTTTGTAATCCCATAATGTAACATATAACAATATAGTATAACATATAATATATATTACATATTAATAAGGATTATATATAAAATGACAAGATTTTTATAAAATAAGTAGAAAATAAACTGCCGTCAACACGAGTAGTTCTAATAGTAATCCTAATTGTGTTGACGACAATACTAGAACTAGATATGTTGACAAGTTATTTCTCTTTTTGAAACGGTTTTTCTATTTTGAGAAATTTATAACAAAAGTCCTTGTAATTTCAGACGCCCAACCTCGCTACGTTTTCGCTATTGATTGGTCCCAACATCCCACTTGTATTCGTCTCGTCATGGGTTTTCTAGAGGTGATTCTCGTCACTTTATTGTTACTCTCGATCATGACGCGATGCGAGACGAACATCTGTAGACCTGTGAATTTTCAGCTGCTTCTTGTTCTTTCTATGGAAGATGGTATGCCTTGAAAGAAATCTTTTCTAATCTAACGTCGCCCTGCTTTAAGATGGAGAACTTCTTTTTCTTTCCGGACACTGTCTTCCTTAAACAGTCGATCATTTCTGAAGGTGTCTCTTACCGTTTAATGCTAGTCTCCTTAAAAAAAAAACCGGATAAAATGCTTACACTATCGGTGACCAATATTTGTAGATAAAATTCAAGTGTTATTGTAAAAACCATTTCTTCCCTAGTTTTTTCAACTTGATTGGAGAGGCTTAGATTGCAGGCCAGCGCTAAAGTGGGTCTTCAGAAATATGACGCAGATATTGCACTGGATTCAACTGATATAGAACGGCGTCCATTGACTGGTTCTATAAGTCCAATAATGAATCTTGGTGTTGTAAAAAATGAAAACTTGGTGACCATCCGAACAAATGTAACTTTTCAACAAGGGCCCTGATTTATGGTGTTAGTTTTATAAGCTAGTTCCAGTACAGTAAGACAGCGCCAGCGAGTGTCCGTTTTCTCGCAATATTTTATCCGCTTGTTCGCACTGTTCTGCTTATATTGCGGGTTTCGATTTCTTTTCTGCTTCTCGACATTCCCACCCTGGCTATATAAAGTACGTTTATGTTTCTTTTTATTTAAAGCTTAAAGAAAGGCGCTGTATCAATATGAAGTATTCATTTCACTGTATAAATGTTGCATGCGGTTGGTTTTATTAACGATTACTGTACGATGTTTTGGATAGTGGTGACGCTTCGTATTGGAGTTATAAGGGGTTCTTTTCCCAGAATCCGGTTACTCTGTATGAAAATTCGTGGCTTTTCTTAGGCCTGCTAGGGAAACAAGGAAACATATTCACGACCTTTAACAACGTTACCTATCTAATATTACAATTTTTTTATATTTCTTTCTTGTACGTAGTATGAAATCATGAAATTGTGCGAAATTAGAAATATAACAAAATTCCCCAGTATAAATTACCTTTTTATTATCACTTGCTGTTTTCTTATTGTTAATGTTTATAACAATTCTAATAGAAGTCGAGAGTCATAATAAACGTAAAATGCACTTCTACAATTAATGATGTAATTATACTGAATTATTGTGTTATCCAGGTTATGTTCAAATTACAAGGAGATATTTCAGTCTGAGCCGGTTGAAAGAACTAACAACCAATAATTCAGTGAAAGAAGTTAGATTTTCATCACCATCATCATTATCATCCGTCACGATTTAAGCCTTGATAGGCCTGTTTCGGCCTCGTCTAATACTCTTCAAAGGTCTTCAAAGTCGTCTTCGTCCATTTGGTCTATAAGTCAGTCTCAATATAAAGTTGGTTTGTTGGGCAAGCAAACCAACAACCACAGAACACAGATCAATATATTTTCGTTGTCATTATGTATACGCATATTCGTAGTTCTCTTCAGTTCTACATCTGTATGGCCTACATTTTTGCTTATATAAGCCGCGATTGAACAAATGTGCATTAATGCCCTGAATACTTTGGCACGATATGCAGCCTGTATAACTTTGTAAAGAGGTCGTGTGAACAGCAGAATCTGTAGACCGCATAATGTACAGTAGCTGTGTTACGAGGGAAATGTGGTTTAATACATACACATAATTTAGCGTCAAGTTCACAGATCTGTTTGCTGCTAGTTTCGGTGGATAAAGTAGAACTTTCACTCTGGATTCCGCAGAAAAAAATATAAGTTTTCGTCGTTGTTCTTGAAATAAATAGGTTGAGGGCAGGGCTCGCCCGTCTTCTGCTCTGTGAATTCAAACGGAGAAATCATGTGCGGTTGTCTCTGGCTACAGTCGTACTTGGTTACAAGGAGGTGTCGAATGTAACATGAACTGCCGAACGTGTCATTTATACAAATCTGTGATTTAATATGATATTAAATAGTGTACATCTACACAATCACTTTATTACTCAAGGTAATTATAAGGCTACATGTTTCGACTATAGATTAGTCATCCTCAGGCCTATTTTGTCAATTGTGTCACAAGATGCTATGCACACTTTGGGATCCCAATTTGTATAATACATTTTACGAGACAAATGATCCAATTTTATATATCCCACTCTTGTAAACACAATTTGCACGTCACGCCCTTAGAGACAAATGATTTAATTTTATGTATTCCATGGATGTAAACACGATAGGATCCCAAAGTGTGCATAGCATCTTGTGACACAATTGACAAAATAGGCCTGAGGATGACTAATCTATAGTCGAAACATGTAGCCTTGAGTATTAAAGTGATTGTGCTGACGTATACTATTTAATATTACATTACGGTACAAGCACATCGTGATGCTTCCATTGAAATCTGTGATTGTTTTAATTGATGTGATACAAAGTGTTCATAAATTATCCAGTCGTTAATATAAATTCTTTCCCCTGCACGTTACTACCATCAGCATCATCATCATCCGTTCCCCTTTATAAACAGATCTGACTAATGACCTGGTGTAAATTGTACTTACATCAGACCTGCAATTGGTTCGGGACACTTCGACAAAATTTCTACTGCATGCGGGCAACCTGATCTGTACAAAAAATGTAGAATGAATAAGTATACTTACATGTAGTTTTGCCTGTGTATTTTCATATCATATGCAGTAAAATATACCGAAATTAATAGGACAAAAATTTTCGTAAAAATGCATATCAACAACCTAATCTATAGTGTGTATTTTTCGCACTTTTTACAAAACGCATTAAGAATGTAGCGCACGTCTCCATAAATAAACAACTCCCAAGTTTTCAGATGTTTCAACGTTCTAACTCGGCTTTGCCAGCTAAAGGGTTAAAGGATGTTTTCTCACTTGAAATGCCGGAGAGGCGACACACGCTATATCGTGGGCAGTTGCCCGCTGCCTACAGACTGAGCGGCCTGCGTGACATTATAATGTTTTCGATTTTGTGCCTGATGTGTAGTGACGTGTTTCAGTACTCTGCTGGGGGCAACGACAGAATGAGCGTAAAAATTCTCCAATCTGTCCGCTAATCGTTTTCGCCCCTCCCCCCACCTCTCTATACATTCTATAGGCTCTCTCTCTCTCTCTCTCTCTCTCTCTCTCTCTTTCTATATATATATATATATATATATATATATATAACTGCAGATTCGACTTGTACTTTGTTTTGACGTTTTGCTGACCGTGCATCTCAGTATATTTATCTCAGTAATTAACCAACTTGATGCACAAAATTTGTTTCACAATAAGTTTTATTTCATGCCTCTACATGTTTCGAGCACAATACGTTTTATTTCATGCCACTACATGTTTCGAGCACATGTGCTCAAAACATGTAGAGGCATGAAATAAAACTTACTGTGAAACTAATTTTGTGCATCACGTTGGTTAAATACTGAGATAAATTGTACTTTGTTGTTTTGTACAGGCATAGAGAAGCATGAATTGGGAGATCTGCAATTTAGATATGCTGGAAAGGAGAAAACTAACTTTAACTCCCTCTATTGGTGTTCATTCTTTCCCTGACTCGAGTGTAATCCCTATATCAGTCCGGTTATTTAATTGCAAAGTGTCGTACTTCCTGCAAGCTGCAATTGCTTTCACCATATGTTTCTCCCAGCGTATCAAAGGATATCCTCAAGCTCTTTTGTGCGCATGGCACTCCGCATTGCATCACTGTGTTGTTACTGTGAATGTCAAACTGCAAGTCTGAACAACAAGCTTGTTCAAAAAATGTTGTCTGTCTGTCCTTACGTGCACATGAACTCATTAGGGCACAATAAACATGATATGGAATTGTCGTGTTGGCGTGTACGATAAATGTGAATGCATGACGTTTTGTGGGAAGGGAATGGTCTGACAAATACTAGGACAATGTGACTCATCGCATTTCTGCAGGTTTGTAACTCGAAATTGGCGAAATATTCAAACTCTAATCCAAAAAATATAGAAGATCCAAAGTTTTAAGGGTAGACATTTCACTATTTAATCATAAAATTTTGTATTTTATTTTGTTTTTCGAGAAATGCAGAATAAATTTTAAACTCATGGTTCCGTGCATCGTAATTCAATGTTAATAAAAGTCCAACCACATGCAACAGTATGCAGTTATTTATTTACTGCAAAGTCATTCTACATGTTTCGGGTTTCACAGCACCCATCATCAGGAGTACTAAAAACTGTAACCGCATCCTCCGGTACAGGTCACACTGTAAAATGCAAGGATTAACTGGAATGAACTAACAGTGTGTGGGCCAACACAAACTGTTAGTTCATTCCAGTTAATCTTTGTATTTTACAGTATGACCTGTACCGAAGTCTGCGGTTACAGTATTTAGCACTCCTGATGATGGTTGCTGTGAAACCCGAAACATGTAGAGTGACTTTGTAGTAAATAATTATTGAATACTGTTGCATCTGGTTGGATTTTTATTAGCACTGAAATACAGAATATTTGATGACATTTTCCTATAGTGGATTTTGCATCATGTTGACCCTCTTCAAGGAATGGACCATTGACTTGCAATTCTGCAGTTTATCTAGCCTTCTGTGACCGATCTACTGCAGGGAGAGGTCTGATCGTTACCACCGACAATTTCCTCGTTTTACCTTATCTCCTTTCGTCTTCACTCCACACGTCCTCCTTTCATGTCTGTGAGACAGACCAGGATATTGTACCTCCCTTCCCACACCCTTTCACACTTTGCCTTGTCCTCTTTTATCAGTGTAATTTATTTTTATCCCGCCTCTATTCTTTTACTCTCATCTTTCTTCCATGCCATCTCTTTTTACGTATATTTGTAAAAATCTCGGTTAAATTTGCTACGTTCTTTTTACCCTCCGAGGTATAATTTGTATTAAGTGAAGTCATGCACGCTTTCCACGCACAAAGTTATTCTTTAAAAAGTGAGTAAAAAATGGATCTCATCATCCTGGCTTTATGAATACCTTCTTCTGTACATAAGCTTTTTTACGTATCACCTATGGTAAAATGCTCAAAAAGAAATGAAAGTATTACATTTGTACATTTGTATTCGAAACACGACTTGACTTTTCATTATTCTCGTCTTCAAATGAGACACGTTAAATTAACCGAAAATTATCGCTGGTAAAATTATCAGAGAATTATTGTGTTTAATTTCAAATACATGTTAAAATAACATGTATAAATCTGTTAAAATCGAATGGTGTCATTTTTCTTTTTCTCCATCCCATATAAATTCCGTATGTAATAAGGCAAGAAATGGTGATATTTGACTGAACTTCCTTTAGAGGCGGCTACTGTTTCGTCCGTAGAAAAATTTCCTTCTAACTACCTGCCTTATTTGTTTGCTTGGCAGGTAATTTGACGACGTTTCGGCCGATAGCTATATTTAAAGGAGTTGGAAATGATAGGATTATAAACTATGAATTCAAATATAGTATATACAGCTTTTTGTAAATAACGTACGAACCAGTGAGTCAAGAAAAGGCTACAAAGCATTTTGGTCTTTTTTTGTTGCGTGTTCAGGAATTCAAGAGAGAGAACCGAGGGAAATTAATTGATCACATTAAAGATGAAAATTAAAGTGAATTGTAGTTGAAGATCCAAGTCGTACCACGCAGTAAACAGTTACAAGAACTTCACACTTAATGATGTATTTGGAGAAAATCGCTTGTTGTTCTTAGACCCCTACTAAACACACAATTCAGTGTGTGGGCTGAAAGTACGAGTAAGGTTCCTCATTTCTAGTGGTTCATAAAGTTCATAAAATAGCCACACGGCTGGCAAGATTAAGAACTCAGGATAACTGGTACTTCTTTCAAGTTGCGAACAGAATGAGCCTGCCTTTGGAATTGAAATTGGACTTGACGGTGAGCCAGACCATTCGATCTTAACTGTATGGTGAGGTAAATTCAGTTAAAAACACAACTATAAATATATGGCTAAATGATGGTGTTTATTAGCAATAGAAAACCTACATGTTTCGGCCTATAGTGGCTATCTTCAGGTTTCGACAACTTTCTTGCTAAAAGAGTTTTATATAATATGCCTAAACCGCGTTGTGATGTTGAAATCTCATCAATTTACGTGCTGTTGTTAAGCTAAATTTGGTGGGATATCTATTGGGTCAATGAATTTGTAGGTAGCTGGGTGTGGATCTTTCCGGTTGGGTAGGTGTAGGGTTAGGAGATAAATGTGATTGCAGGTGTGGTATCTTAATGCTCCTGCAATCACAGTTTCCTCCTTGAGAGCCGCTGCGTAGGTCGTGTGTACGGTGCCGATGGTGCAGAGGCTAAGAATATATCAATAAAATTACCTAGTTGCATCAAGTTGGCATTTCACTTTATTTCATGAGGAAGATGCACGGTCAAACAACCCTCAAATGGATTAATTATTTCAGTACGGCTTATTCAGGAAAACATTGGGCAAATAACGAAAACGTTTGCTCTCTGATGTAAGGATTATCAGCAATGTAAGGAAGGAGAAACTCACTGCATGCAGGTTATTATTATTATTATTATTATTATATCATCATCATCAGCAATACTATATTTCGCATCAGACAGTAATCTTATAAAAAAAAGAAATGCTTAATACTTTTTTTTTAATTTGCTAACCTACAAAGTGTAATAGGAAATAAACAGTCACACGTCAGCATATAGGCTATACTGAATCAGATTGATTTTAAGTAACTGTTCCGCCACCCACATGTCTTGTACATTGCACTAACGCAATCTTTAACTCTTCAACACCCCTTACAATAATACTTTGCCCGTTCTAAGAAAAAAATATTTACTGCGGGCAATGTATAACGGCTACTGACCGCGAAACAGTTTGGCCTGACTGAGGGCCCGTCACAAAAGGCTGCTGAACATCACTGCACTCACCAAACAGATGTGGTGAAGAATAAAATAATTTGATTCTGGAGACATCGAGATAGAAAAAATCCGACACTCTATTGAGAACTGTCGCTCCTAAAATGGAGACTGTATTTTATACACTCGATAGACGAAATTACGATCCTTTGCTTCAGGAAACGATACAGTGACGGGAAGAAGAGGGGCTCGTTGATAGTATTGAAGGTACTTGTGTCACGAAGAGGACCACTGCTGCCTTTCAAGGATGGTTCCTGGCCTGAAACTTGTGAATCAGAGAAAACAACTTTCCTACAAAGAGTACCATCCAGTTCCACCAAAACTTAATGCGATTGAAATAAATGTGGCACAAATGCTCTGAGACATGGGCTGAGAAGAGTAAGTGCAGGGGGAAGAGTAGGTATATGTCAAATTAGGCACGTACCTTAATAATGTACGTGAACACGATGTTCCAAAACCTTCATCACCTCTAATAAAGTAAGTGATTACGTAGAACAATTGTTACGTCATTAATATAATTATTAACGCCATAGACAAGAATAGGGTACGTGGTGGCTCAGTTGGTTGAGGCATTGCGCTACAAGCCCGAAGGTCGCGGGTTCGATTCCCGATGGTGTCTTTGGAATTTTTCATTGGCATTATCCTTCCGGCCGCACTATGGCCCTGAGGTTGACTCAGCCTCTAACAGAAATGAGTACCATGAATATTTCCTTGGGGTAAAGGCGGTCGGTGCGTAGGGCTGAAAACCTTACCACCTTCATGTGCTGACTGTCTTGAACTCTCGGATCCTCAACCTCCTGGAACCCTCTGGGCATGTTCAGGCCTGTAATGGGATAGCTTTACCTTTTCCATGGACAAGAATCCCTCTCGGGATGCAACCGGTTATTCAGCGAGTCGAGGGACTTCCCGATTCTTGTTGAAAGATAAAGTGCATTATCTCTTTAAAAAAATGGTCTTTAAACTGATTCAGATTAGTCCCGACTATCCCCTCTCATCAGATTTATGAAAAATTCATTATTTAATAACTTCCTGTGTGCTACTAAATATTCCAAGAAGCTCTCTTCCTGCAGATGTTACCAATTCATTCTACGAAATTCATTCTCCAGGAACGAAGACACTTTAGCACGCAAACAAGAATTGAAAAATGTAATAAGAATATGCCGACAGCGTTAACACGTCTTTCAAGTGCTCGAAACGGCAGTCGTTGTTTGGGCGTTTAGCTATCAGTCCGTAACCCTCTCATAACCCGAGTCCATCGACGTCACTTTTTGGTTAGAAATCAAGGTTCTATTCAACACGAATCTAAACAGTGTTCCCCGGAATGGCCACGATAAATTTAATATAACAAATGTGTTTGTTGATGAATTTCACACTTTCTCACTCTTAATAAACTGCATTTTATTGCATTCACTTTCAGTGCCGTTCTTGTCATTGGTATTTGACATGTATAGGAAGAAAACTTGAGCCCCAACAGTACAGTCTTACGTACAGAATTCCAGAAGATCTGAACTACTCGTATTGCACGCTTAATAGAGCATAAAGTTAAAGAGTTTCAAATCCCTAGGGATTCAATGTTAAATGAATGTATCATTTGAAAATGGGCCATCGATATGGCATTTCATGTGAAGTTAGGATCGAGTTCTGAGGTGTGCCATCCCCGTTGTGTTTTTAAACTATATGGTGAGAAAACCATATGCTGCAACTTAACATCTAATGCTCCTGATGATGGGCGTATGTACCCGAAACATGTCGAGCTAAGAATACATTAATAAAATTACCTAGTTTAATCAAGTTGGCATTTCACTTTATTTTAATTAATCCATTCTTTGTATTATAGATGTTCCACTTTGGAAAGCCCTGCCGTTATTACATTTATCATCATGATTAACACAAAATAATTTGCATTTTGTCCACATCCCCTGTTCGTGTGTTCCTTATTATACAACAAGCAACCATTGATTTCCTATACAGCATTCACTGATGAGTCTACGTACTGGAAGAAGAGTCTTTTTCTGCGAGAAACGAAACGAAACGAAACTTAATACAGGTACACATTCACTTCAGTTTTCAAAGGTTTAAAGAACATTTGATTAATACTCTAACTAATGAGTGTTATATTAATCTGAGAATAATCTGTAACCAGTCGTCGTAATTTAAACAGTAAGAGACACTTTAGCCTCATAAATGATGCAAGGAAATGACTGTTGCCAGCTCTTTTGAACTGTGGGATAGCTGTTTCAAAATAATAACCAACACGATGACACATGTGGACTATCCTTTATTTCAGGGGTAGTCGTCATTCACTCTCTACATGTTTCGAGTTTTCGGAAAGCTCATCATCAGGAGTTCATTTTTCCCTGTACAGTCAGCCTCTGGCATAGTGTGTAATCGGGAACAGAACACGTAGGAGAACGGGAGGGTTACAGCAGAAGATTACACACTATACCAGAGGCTGACTGTACAGGGAAAAATGAACTCCTGATGATGAGCTTTCCGAAAACTCGAAACATGTAGAGAGTGAATGACGACTACCCCTGAAATAAAGGAT
>Ga0136643_10020064_pt1 | contig 10104 bp, 3 predicted proteins | sample TergutLab28metaG_FD_96883 | JGI IMG/M metagenome (GOLD analysis project Ga0136643, IMG submission 96883) | Labiotermes labralis P1 segment gut microbial communities from Petit-Saut dam, French Guiana - Lab288 P1 (version 3) (version 3) | ecosystem: Host-associated > Arthropoda: Insects >... | reverse complement strand
ATACGTCTTGTTCTCCTGAAGATGGGCATAATGATGCCCGAAACATGTTGAGAAATTGTTGAAAATAAACATCTAACTGTTGCATCTTGTTGATTTTCTCTCTCACTTCACAATTTGCTCATGATGCACGGTCACCGAAACCTAAAGAATGTCACCTTGGTTTCAGTATAGCACAAACTGTTAAATAAACAGCCAGCATATAAATTTTTAATCTTTATTTGGCCACAGCAGTAAAACAGTATGTGATTTAAGCTGACAAATATTGATCATAAATACTGAAAATAATCAAATTGTATTTTACAGTTTTTGTCAGTCATGTGGAGTATTTCTTTGTGATCTTTCTATCAGCAAAATGTAACACTCTAGCTTCTGTTGCATTAAGTTTTGGGGTGGAAACATATTTAAGTATGTAAGGGTGTAGTGAATATGGGAGAAGAGAACACATTGTAGAGGCTTTGAAGTTTCTGAAATTTATTTTTACTCCTAGTTCTGTTTCATAATTGTTATCACTCTGTGCTCAGATTGAGCTTTAAAAAATTCTGGAAATCAGTGGGACCTTTTGCAACTGGGGTGATCTTAACAACTAGGTACACATAGGACTAAATGATTTTATAAAGGATTGTCATTCGTTTTGTACAGAGTGTCCATGAAGTCCCATATAATTACTTGTAATAATAGTAACACTTTTGTTGTGCATAACTAATTATAAGCGTATATACTATAAGAACACGTGACATTTGGAACACTTTGAGTCCAAAGGTGAGATTACAGAATAATGTTATCTTTGAGGTTCTTGTTGTGACAACTGTGAAGGGTATGACACATTGTTTTTTGTTAGATATTCACCCATATTTTGGAGAAATGTACTGCCCCATCATCCACCTTGAAGATGAAAACTGTAAGTTTCTCCAAGATGCTGATGAATAGCAACCAACCTAAAACAAGCCACAACAATCTTAAAGTCACTTCATGTCAAACCAGTTCGAGATTTTTATTTTACAGTAGAAGAAAATGTAAGGACTTTATGAATATTCTGTATATGAGCTGCATTTTGTTAATATTGGCATTAATATTGGCCTGTACAGTATTTTCCTTAGTCACAAAATGTCTGGTACATATTCTGTGAATATACATGCCCAAAAACTGTTGAGTATGTGGCTGCAATTTGAAATTGAGAGCTTGTCTCACATAACACTGTATATTCTTCTTTTTTCTCTTTCTTAGACACCTCGATTTGGTGTGTCATGTAGTAGTCAAGCCTCTTTGTCTGTCTCTTTCTCCTACATGCTTCCCATGTTCTATCTTCCTTCTGTGTAAATTTTTTGCTAACCTGTTTCATCATGATCTTGGTCTTCCCCATGGTTGTTGTCCTTCTAGTTTCATGTTTAGAACCTACTCTGATATCTTTCATTTATCTTTAGAGTGAATCCATCCTCTGTTGTTTTGGTATATATTAATTTACCTTCCAAGACAGTTATCTTTAGATTTTCTCAAATTATGTACAACATTTTGAACTGTTGATGTTTTGCAGTTAGCATCAGCAGTTCCACATACAGGGCACCATTATGAAACACACGTCTGATTTTTGGCAAATTTAGTACCTCAAAGCATGAAATAAGTTGTGTTGTGGGATTGTCAGACTTTATTTTCCTTTCCGTTCATGAAAAAAGAAATTAATTTTTAAATAATTAAAAACCTGAAATGAAAGTTTTTAAAACCAAGTATTTCCAATTAGATATTTACTCCAGTAGGTTGTGATTTTTATGCAAGTGAATTTGAGTGACTCAATAAAACGTTAATGGGACCGTAATGTAATATGATTGTGGCTGTGACCAAGAGCAGTTTTGGTCATTTTTAAGTATTAACACAAGAAAGGTTCGTGAAGTCTCTGAAACAAGTAGTTGCACATTGTTTCAATAATTATTATATATAGAGTGAAAGTGTAAATATAATTATAATGAACATTTTGTGATTTCCAAGAAAGAGTTATTCTGAAAGAACTTCAGTTTTGGGGAATTTTATAGAATAAGACCAAACTGTAGTCGGTTTAGGAGCATGGAAGAGAATTATTTTCAAGAAATGGAATTTTAATCAATGAAGCAGAAAATATGATGTTGAGGAGGCATATTTCAAAGTCTGTCTTTGAATCTCGTTTTCTTCTTGTTAATCTTAATGAATAAATTGTTCAATTCTAGGTAGCTGTATTAGCCTTAGCATCGACATTATATATAGGTACCGTGAGAATGTATTCCATTTTTATATGCCTTTTTTTTGTGGCTGCCATATTGAATTAAAATTCTGATGACTGGTTATAAATATTACTAGAATGCTATCTTGAAATTAATTGTAAATGTAACGAGATAAGAAGTTTATTTGAACACAGTTATTATGTGTTTAATTTCTGTGTTGAAAACAATAATAAGTTTGAATCCTGAAGTTTATCTAAGTGATATATTAAGTTCTCACTTCTGGTCTCACACTAAAACACTATTCAGCCTTCATTATAAAGACCAACCAGTCAGTGCTGATTATGGAAGTAATTGTTGTTTTGTGTGATCATTTACAGACCCACGAATACATATTTAAAAAAAACGAGGGGTGGTATGTGTAGTTAACCACTGTGCTGGAGTGGGTTCAGAAATATTGTTAGGTTAGGACTACATTTGTCAATATGTTTGGTCCTACAGTTTTGCTGTTTGATTATTGCATAGGTTATTTTAAATCCCATCAGTTTTCAGAATTTGGAGTGTGTCCAGGTAAATTGCATTTGTTAGCAGTAATCATCAAGGAAAATTAATATGGTGGCGTGATTACTGGAACTCCAATGTATAGATCTGTGCATGATTTTAAATCAAATTCTAAACTACCAATACTGTAACATGTTACAAATTTACTCTCACTTGTCATTTTTGTGAATCTGCACTTAAAAAATTAGGATATTTTCTTGGTATGTTAGTGGATGATTTTAGTTTAGAGATTATAACGCATGTTTGTTAGACATGTTTGCCAGAGTTTCATGCACGTTGCTACCACTTATTGCTTTAGGGTTGCTGCTAAGTGAATTTCATTCAAACAGGACAAAATTTTGACAATTGTGGATCTTCTGATGGTAGTTAAGTCATCAAAATTTTATAAGTTATTGCTATACATCTGAAAATTGTGTCATGTGTACAGTGTTTACGAAGGTGGATTCAGTACAAAAGCTCAGTTATTTTATTAAAATAAAGTCTTGTATATACTATACTAATCTAAAAGAATACTGGGTAAATATATGTTAAAGTAAGTCTGTCTTAAACTCCATGCACCACTATATTTCTATTCATTTGTGCCATTCAAACTATGAAGGAAAGAATTCTATATTTCTCTAAAGAGGTAAATTATTTTGAAGGCAGTTTTCTCACAAATTATGGTTATTTTATGCAAAAATACACCTAAAAATTAAGTATTATGTCTGGTTTTGGACTTCACCAGAATTATACAAGTATTTAAGCATCGGTAAAATCACTGATGTCTTCTCATACTAGACATGCAAGAGGTGGATTTAACCTTTTAAGACTGAAAAAACCTGGAAGTACTTATTTGTCTAATGCCCAACCAATTCCAAGAGAGCATTGCTTTTGGAAGGTTCCCAGGTTTCGCTGTTTCTCCTTCTGGTGAGAGAAGCTTGTAGAAGAAGACAAGTGTGGAGCATTGGTGGAATGATACTGACAGGGCAGAACCGAAGTACTTGGAGTACAACCTGTCCTATTGCCACTTTGTCAACTACAAATGTCAGGTGGATGAGTTCTGGGATCAAACCAGGGCCGTAGCGGTGAAAGGCCAGTAACTGACCACCTGAGCCACAGTATGGCCTTTTAAGGCCTGACATATATCTACATAATGTTTACAAATTTGGCTCCTACCCCACAGAACACATTATACCCCTATAACAGAAACCAACCAGTTTTTGTTGTTAAGGGAAATAAGAGTTGTTAATTGTGAGACTTATATAAAACACCTTAATGCACGGTGTGGGATGAAGAATGAGACCTGTAGTGTTAAAATAGATGGTATGTATAGTTGCAGTTGAATGTGACACTGTTCATTTCATTGGAAGATGAACACCCCTTGGTTTAGAATAATGAGAGTGAGGAAGAGAAATAGTGGTCATCATTGATTGACATCAGTTGTTGCTTACCATTGGAATGTCAGAGCCTATATTGAAGCAGCTAGCTTATCACATATTGTGTTTTGTCACTGATAGTGGACTGTGCATTTGTTCCAAATACACTGCTTACATTTCCTCAGAGATTTCATCATACATAAAAATCACATTGTTGTACAATATGTGACAACCCTGCACTTGTTTATTTTTGTTTGCCTGTAACTTTAAATGTATTTGTTTCTTTGCTTTTTAAGAACAGAGCGTGACAGACAATCAGTTGCTTCACTGTGACAGTATTACAGAGGTCACATTTGTGTTTCTTCTCTTGATATGCTCCTTGCTTTCACTTATTGCAGTTGCTGGTTTTGGTGTTAGAAAGTTGTATGTGTGCTGTTGTCTTATCAACTAAATGTGATGGAAGGTTTCAAATTTTAGTAAATACAGTGACCCAAGGCTGTTAGTTTGTTTTAGATTGGCCATCTGGAGGTAAGTGCTCAAGAAAGGTTCATTCATTAGGCTTGGGCCCAACTAATGACTAATAGCTAGAAGTGAACAAGTGAACACTTGTTAACAGAAAATGTTGCCATTCATGTGACCATTACCTATAAGTTGCTATCCAAAAAATCAAATGAGGTAACGTAAATGGGTTGCTCTCTCCTTTCAGTGTTGCCACATCAAATGTCATGGTAAAATAGGTTACTATAAGTTTCTAGTGATATGACTGAATCAGGTCTCACTCAAGAGAATACTACAAAGGCAGGCCCATTTGTGAGATTTGATGTTTTTGTACTGGTGCTAATGATGATGGCAGTCTTTTGTCACATGAAACCATGTGGATTGTTAAGTAGTTACTGACATTTCAGAGGTGGTTGCTGTCTGCAGAGTAGTCCAAAGAGAATAAGTGCCAAGGGAATGGGTATTATATAGGGGAGGCCAGAAAGGTGATCACAGCAGCAGGCTGTGGTCGTGCTGTGCAGTGGAAACACAGCAGATGGAAAGAGGTCACAAATATTTTTAGGATAGTAATTCTCTTGGGGATTCACATCCATTTTGATTTGCTAGAATTCATGCGTAGCTCAGTCACAATACATGAGTTGAATCAAGCTGGGCGAATCTGAGGATCTGCCTTTGTAGCATTTAGTGAGCAGCCTGGATTTCATTCATTTACCTACAGCCTTAAGTAGTGCTCATATTTATGATACATGCATGTATGCCTACTGAACTCCTTAGTTATGTTTAACTTCAAACGTAAAATGGGTTGACCAAAAGTAATGTACAATTACTGGCTAAGAAGTGGCATAAAAAGATGCAAGAAGTAGTTTCCACTAATATAATTGTAATTATTAAATCAAATAACGTTTACAAAATGTTATTTGTGACTCTATATAAATTTAGAACAACTAAGTTAAAAGCACAATAGGCCTATCATTGTCTTTACTGTTTATATCTCTGAACTTTAATAGAATTTTAATGTTAATTGATAATGTCCAGTGGCATTTTCAATTTTAAGTATAGTGAGTATTTCAGAACTTCTTACTGAGATTCTGCAGTTTTAAAGTTAAGATCATTGGCCCTATTCCCCATTGTTACAGAAGTGTGGGTATTTGAAGTTCAGTAATAGTGTATGAATTCATTGCTGTCTGCATCTACACGTATACTAAAGCTGAATTCCAAACAGTCATACATCTGTGTTTTGCTAAGTTTTCCAAACATCAGCTTGCTTTGAGTTTTATGTGTGGTTTTACATGAAAGGAATGGTGTATGAATGCACAGGACACACAAAACAAGAACTATGCCTTCATATTTCAGATACAGAAGGACACATTTCTTTTGGTTACTTATTCAGTAGGTGAAGTTAAGGTGGTCACATGGAATATTTATTGTAAAAGTAATTGCATAGTCTAAGAGCTTGTTCACAAAAAACAACTTACTTTGTGTGAATCATTTTTGAACTTTAAATACCCATTGCTTCATAAGAGTTAGACGATGTTCATATGTCCTTCGTGACTGGAAATTCCATGAGGAATAGATGTGTGAAGTAATGACAATGCCATGAAAATTCCTTTATGTCATATTGATTTATTATGTAAATTTAGTGTGTAAATTTTATGTAAATTTTCCCCCACTTTCATAGAATGTTAGCCTTTTGCACACAAAGACTTAACTGTTGTTCAGGATAAAGGAATATCTGTTTAGTGAAATTCATATTTCCAACATGGATCTATACAGAATTTATTAAAACTTATAATTTTATATTCTGTTATTAAATGAGACTTTACACTTTTTGAAAGTATAAGAAATTTTGATTTTCTGCTTCAAATAAAAAGACTGTAAAAACAAAATTTGGTGAAAACTATTCACTGCTTTTCGGATACATTTGGCATTGAAGCAGTTCATTAATGTTATCTTATAAATTAATGTTAAACAGAATTCTTAAAACATATAATGGTCGAATGAATAAGATAGTAAAGTGACAATAGAGAATTTCATTTTAGGAATTAATTTTATGATTTATTGATTTTCTGTTACCTGGTTGTGAAGTTATTTTTAGGATGTCCCAGCATTTGGTGGATCATGAAGCTCTGAATTCTGTTATACTTATATTAAACCTATGATGCCTGAAGAAAGGAAGATCAGGGTGACACACGAAGTTGACAAATTGGTACTTCATTTTCAAGCATGCATGATATCCTGTGCTTGAGCAATGGTCAATAGCTCGGATGTTCACAGAGGAGATCTGTCTCCTCACAATTCATCAAAATAACATACAGTAGCCTCTCGGTCATCCTGACTATGTGGGAGGTGGGGTGGTCCAGATTACTTAGATTACTTGGGAATCTGGATCACTGAGGGGGAAACTCCATAGTATGGGTAACATACAAAAAAATTACTTGAGGCTAAAGTATAACTCCTTAGAGCCTGCACTTAACAGTACATGATGATGATGATGATGATGATGGTGGTGGTGGTGGTGGTGGTGGTGATGTCGACGATGATGACGACAATGACAACAACTTCTGTTGCTATCAATTCAGTGTAATAGCTGAATAAGAGAGAAAGAGAGCCGCTACAGTCAGAGAGAGCACGTCCTCACTGTTGAGGAGTTGAAGACTAGCTGGCTGTTCCCGCTGTACCCATGCTACCAGTTTCGGAGTAAGAATTGTCTCAGATTTCCCCCCTGTAGTCTGCTCAATGACCGAATCAGTGGTGGGGATGAGAGGGTTGTAGTTGGCCCAAAATTGTCTGTATTATCAGGGGATCCTGTTTACAGGGCTCCAGATAACTGAGGGGCTACTGTACTGTATAAAGATTAATTTTTACTGCAAAATAAATGCACTGTATCTCCATTACAAAACTAACCAGTTAGTGCTTAAACAGCACACTAATCCTTTTTTGAAATATATTTTTTTTTAATTATCCTGGCAGTTACTAAGACTATATAGCATTGGTGTTACTGTGAGAATCATACTATATATATATATATATATATATATATATATATATATATATGTGTGTGTGTGTGTGTGTGTGTGTGTGTGTGTGTGTACTGTATTGTCAAACTGCAGAGCTTTCTAATGTTAAGCCTGGTAGTACATATAGTCACCATTGTGCTTTAAAGGATTAAGGGACAAACTCTTCTAAGTACTAAGTAAAATTTGGTTCATACCCACAAGAAACAGAGATCTATGGGCAGCTTTGCACGTTCGTCTGAGATGCATTTGGCACATGTTAAGATTTTTTGGTATCAGTATAAATGATGTGGCACATACAGTTACCACAGCTCTATGAAAATTTTAAAATTAGTTGTGGAATGAAATATAAACAATATTCTAGTCAATTCACAGAGAAAGAATATAAGGTCTGAGTTTATATGGCAGTGAATGTGAGGAATGCAACTTTGGAATAAAATGCTAGTTATTCTGGTGAATAAGGATCACAATTTTGTAGGAAATTACTGCCTTCATCATAAGAGAAGAAACTTTTACTGTGTATAGCACCAAGATTGAGGCAGCCAATTGCTCTGCCATGGTGGTAGCCTTTTACCACTCTATATGTTGTCCTGTCCCAGTAGACTGCAGTATTAAGAGACAGATTTCACCATTGCCCAGTAATTTATATGGAACTTTGGCAGATACATGCATAACACTCACCTGATATTAGCAAATACTAAACTGGTATTGTGTAGTTCTTGCCTTTGTAGATAAAATTCGCGTTTATAAGGATAGACAGGTTATTTACACACTTCTATCATAATGTTGGTTGATGCTGTATATTTCGTACATTCTAACGTTCCAACAGATTGAGCATAACCTCACCTCCCAGTCTTTCATTAGCTTTAAAATGTCCACGAATATACATACATAGGGGTTGCAGAATGGCTTGACACATTATGCGACTTGATGCTTACGTTAGGGGGTGGTAACATTGTTCATTGTAACCCTTTGTAGCCTGAGGTTCATCTGAATGGTATTTAAAAATTTACTTTCTGTGTCACATGAACCATTACAATGTCACAGTAAACACACCGGACCTTTGTCACAAAAAAAAATCTATTAATGCCATTTAGGAATATAACTGCTGTTTATTGTGAGAGTCACACATAACTCATCAATAAACTGTGTAGAGAGAATGAAGACTTTTTAATGGTATATTAGATGGTATACATAATTGTCACTGTGCTTCCAAGTAAGTTCCCCACATATACTGTGATAAAATTGTGGAACTTCTTGATAATGTGTGTTATACTTAGAAATCGACCTATATACCAGAAATTCTATGTGGAAATTTTTTTATGAGTTGAATTCAGGCGGAGAACACGGCTGCAATTATTTGGTTTATAGAAGGAACTTGGAAACATGTAAGGAATTGATGAACAATTAGTATGTAATTCATAGAAACTGCAGATATAATTGGAAATACCATGCTCTTTGAATGTGTCACTAAAGAATCAAATTCCACTTTGTGTATTACCAACCAACAGATAAACATTAATAATGTCTTAACAAGATTACTACAGTTAATGAAGTATTTCAGATCTCGTACACTTGCTGTGTTATTTAACACACTGCTATATATGTCACCTCTTTGTATATATATGGTTGGCCCAATGGTGGCTTGAGGGTAAGCTGAATATTATAGGGAATGTAAGCTGCGGTAAAACTACCAGAATTGGTCTTACACAGCCTGAAATTCTAGCCCTTTGCATGGGTTTTGCATTGCAGTGGTGCTATTGTTTCTTGCCATTAGACTCAGAAGACAAAGATCTTTGGAGTGATGGTACAGGCAGTGGTGTGCAACTGTAATATATGTATTCATATATATTCACCAACACATGCGCACTTTTTAAATGACACTATAAAACTTTAATTTGTTAAAATAGTTAAATCTCCGACATGATTCGGTTTATATTTAAACCATCTTCAGGGAGCTATTAGTTCATGCTAAAGTTACTTATATCACTTGTTGCTATGATGGCATTGTGGTAGCATGTCTGTAATAGAATATATATAATCTATTTGCTATTAGTTCATGCTAAAGTTATATATATATCACTTGTTGCTATGATGGCATTGTGGTAGCATGTCTATAATAGAATGTGATATAATCTATTGGTTATCATCTCCATCATTCCAGGTGTAATTTAACCTGATCGTCCTAATGTTTATTGATTTAGATCCAAATAATTGGCATATTGGATAGTACGGTATAATCTCTTACCGTTCCTTGTTTGTGATGGGTTCGGATGTTGTAATTACTCTTCCTCTTGCTTTACTGTGTCTGAACGTGTGCTGTTTGGTATGATTCTTGTTATGTTTGCTGCACTGTAGAGGGGGTTGATCTCATTAACCTGTTGCTCCGTGATTAGAGTTCCATGGATATAATGCGTTTGTATATATAGGTTCTCCCAGCAAGTCATCCGTGTACCTTTATGGCAGTGTTTTAGTAATTGCAGAGTTTCT
>Ga0136643_10020059_pt1 | contig 10105 bp, 5 predicted proteins | sample TergutLab28metaG_FD_96883 | JGI IMG/M metagenome (GOLD analysis project Ga0136643, IMG submission 96883) | Labiotermes labralis P1 segment gut microbial communities from Petit-Saut dam, French Guiana - Lab288 P1 (version 3) (version 3) | ecosystem: Host-associated > Arthropoda: Insects >... | reverse complement strand
CCGTTGCGCTGACCACGTGACACCCCTCTATCCGCAAAAGTTGGCACTAACTTCGCCGACCGGCGGCGGCCTCTCTGTCGGTATAGTTCGCGTGCGGACTAAGGCCACGGAGTTTGTTTGTTTTCTTTGTGCATCAACTAGCAACAGGAGACAACTATGTGCTTGAAGTGTTCTCAGACATAAAAATCATTTGTCCACGTGTACTGACAGGTGACCAAACTTGTCTATACTTCAGACAGGTCCCCTGTAAATGACCAAGTTTATTCACAGGAGTGAACATGTGTATAAAGAACTTGCTACAGCAGTTTGGAGGTTTCCGTCAGCTTTAAGTGGAAGTTGGGCTTACTGTTTTATGAGCTCTGAAGTTGAATTTCATATATGTGATAACTATAAGACATAAAGTTGAAATGAACAAAAGTACCCACTCACAGTTCTGTTGAACAGTGGTTAGTATCTAGGTGCAGCATGTTTCAGTGTGCTGTTATTCTTCATCAGGCACAAGTTAAAATATTTGAGAAATGTTTAGTGTAAAGTTGCTTCTGATGAAGCAGTTAATTGTTATTGATGGCAATAATGGAATATATTGTGCACAGAACAACATATTGCTTTAAATACGTTCCTCTGTTCACTGTCATTTGACTCCAGATAACTGTTAAAAATTTAACCTTGTAGTTGTCCATGCATGGCAGAAGGGAGCCATGAATGTCCACACTGTTTCCACCAATGGACTACAAACATAACTTAGGAAAATACACATTTATACATGCAGTAATGTTTAGTTTGTAAACTTGTATTCTTTTCTAACATAACTGCTCTCCGAGTTGAATGTTAAAAAAAAAATCCTGGCAATGTCCCCCATTATAAGTCTTTAGATAATCCTGCTATTTTGTATCAATGTAGGAGGTACATAGTAGCCAGCAGCACTGACAAATCAGACAGCTGTTGTATTGGTTCCTGTCTTTGCACTTCAAATTAGCCAAGTCTGTAATTTTCCATTTCTCCATATCACTTTCCAGTTTTCTTCTAAGACGTTCAAGCAGTTTTATCCACATTATATGCATAGATTTTAGTGGCATTAAGTTTATGTTCATCAGTTCGTGCAAGAAATTTAAGAGTTTGCTTCCTCTGTCCTCACTGAAACCTGCTGCCCTGGATTTCATATAACATGTGGGTGTCATCTTGTGAACCTGTACCAGCAATTTCTATCTGTATTGGGTGTGTGAGGAAAATGATTTAATGCAGCAACTCTTAAGTGTCAGCCTGGGTAACTCTGTGCTGGTTATACAAAACACATATTGCTGCAACATTAAAAAATGATTAACAAACTTCCCTTCAGCAGTAACTTGAATGTTTTACACTGGAAAATAATTTTCCCCATCCAAATGTCTCTTCAGTTAGTTTTTGAAGAATGTGACATTGCATTTAAACAATCCTCACCAATTCAAATGGCTTCAAAATCTCTCTCCTTATTTTGAGGCTCCCTCCTTCCATATTTGAAATCTTTTGGCATCTTACAATTGAAGCTGGAAATTAATCCATCAATAGGCTTGCATGACTACAATAATTTCAACTTTATGCTAGTTGCACATGTTTATAGAATGAAACATAAACACAGGCATAGAATCATTAGCAATTAAATAAAAGCCTGAAGATTTTGTACATTTCTGGTAATCTAACAGAATGCCTGATTCTGTGAAGGTCCAATGGTCCATTCGCAGAACCCTGTGATGGCCCATCGATAGCAACTCGGCCACTATTTGTTTTCGAATCTCTGACTTTCCATGTCAGTGAAAAACTAAGAAATATATTACACAGCATGGAACACACTCTTACCTAGTATATTAACCTTTAGACGCCTAATGTCAACTATAGTTGACGTACCGCACCGCTAACCTCCAAAGTTGCATTTTATATATTTATTCAACAAATATAGGTACCAAATATTTTAAACATGGTGTATACTCTCCATTTTTTTTCTCTTCAAAATGCAGTTTGTTTCATAATTCTAACATATTTGGTTCCTGTATTATTCAAATTTTATATATAGGGTGTGCTAAAATTAAAAAAATGATTCCGCTGCCAAAAGGTTAAGAAAGGCAGTTTATTACTTTGTGATAAATAAATATAAAGGCATGGGCCAAAAATAACAGAAAGGTCAATATTTTTTCAGCTGGTTTTCTCTGCCCTAGTCATGTGCCAGAGTCAAAATACTGAACAAGGTGGCATGTTACTAGTTGCTGCTCCCACAACCCTAACATGCCTGTGCCATCAAGAGTGTCTGAAATATTGTGGTGGTTCAATGATGACAATCGTACAGTTTATGCATTTCTTAATGAAAACGTGTGTAAGGGTTTTCTCCCTTATTTTAACCTGTGCTTGATGATGGCTTATAGATAAGTCAAAATGTTGCACATCAGACAGTCAGCATTGTTCAGTATGGTTGTGAGTGGTCTTTTTGTTCATCTGGCATACAGGCGTCAAAACAAGATGTCTCGTAGAGCCACGGAAAGAATGACAAGTCTATTGCATTTATAAATAGGAGCTTGTCCATGATTGTTATACAGTTATCAGTCACAAAATACAGATAATGCAAGTGAGAAAATATTGTCTCAAAATGACTTTTGTGGGGATACATGTAGATTTACTGTTATCATTTTTCAGTATATTTGAATATTTCTGTGGCTAAGTAAGTTTGAATGAAGAATAGCATGTCTCCACACTAGTTGATTAGATTAACAAGTGCATATTTTTTCCTTCATTAATCTGTGAATGTTCTTTGTCATTAATATGTGAATAAATTTTTTTTTTTCAGTTTAAAATAATTTTTTGTCTTTTATATGTTACATTTCCACATAGTACTGGCATATACACTGAAATGATGTTGAAGTCATATTGTATGCAAACTGGCACCATGTGTGGCATCATGGCCTCCCACCACACTAGAAATCTTGGTAGGACTTGCAGAACAAATGATGCAGCCAGAATAGAAAACTCACCTTTGTGCATGGTCTCAGTGTGGCTAATTTTTTTTTTCGTTGTTTCCTTGAAAAATATAATACAAAATAAGGCTTAAAACCATGATTAATGTCATGATTGGATGTTTCTCTATATAGTATGTAGTGTGAAGAAGAGATTTTTAAGGGAACAATTGTGAACTGTCGCATCTTGTGACCTTTAGGGCGCCAGGTACTCTCATGTATACGAAATAATGTTCTGAATTTCGTTTATACTATTTGCTATTTTGTACGCTATGGATTGGAAGTCTTTTTAAAGCCTAATGATATTTTGTGTACCACTGAGTTCATGTGATGGAAGCATTCCTGAAGACCTCACATAATTTAAAACTTGCATAATTTGAGACTAATTTTGCCATAGGAATAAACATAGAGTGGGGAAGGTGCATTCTCAGAGCTCATAAACTGTAGCATATTTTGTTTTGAAACATACTTGTTAAGCACATTATAAATACATAAATGTTAATTTAATTAGTTTCATTTATTAGTGTGGTAAACTAAAAGAAATTGGAAGAAGGCATCATATTCTGAGGACACTAATGGAAAAGAAGATGCAACAGGTGCCTAATTAGGACACACCCCTTGGTGTTGAAGGCTGGTCTGAGTGCACTGAAAACCTCTTGTTGAAGGAATCACTATGGACTGAGATTTTCCTTTTGTCTGTCTCTGAGGATATCTTGCTATGCAGACACACGTTCTATCATAGGCCATACCAGCAGTGTTAGTTTTTTGGATGCACATTATTTCTAAATTTGCATACAAAATAAGACTTTACAAACAGTTGTTGTATTGCCCTATATGAGATATGCATACAATGCAATTGTGCAATATGTACTCACAGTGTTGCTGCTGTGTGGATTAGATCTGTTATGGCTCATTTCTTAATTTTGTTAGAGCGATCCATGTTAATAAACTGAAGAAATGCCGATGCATTCCACCAGGTATGACTGGATTTAGCTGATATATTCCTAGTACACAAAGTGGCATGACAATGTGAATTTATGCCAATCCCGGTGGCCGCGCGGTTTAAGACATGGGTCTGCGGCCGCACGCCTGCTGGGATTGTGGGTTCGAATCCCGCCAGGGACATGAATGTTTGTCGCTTGTGAATGTTCTATGTTGTCAGGTGGTGTGTCCAATGAGAGTGATCGCGAAGCCCCGTAAGGGGACGCCATGACCCGGAATCGCGTCGAAGCGCCACAGAAAAAAAAAAAAGTGAACTTGTACTCAGGTAGGTCGGGACAGGTCAGTCGGTATAGCGACTCGCTACGGGCTTGACGGTCCGGGATCGAACCCCGGTGGCGGCGAGATATTCCGTACACGTCCACACCGACCCTGGGGCCCACCCAGCCTCCTATACAATTGGTACCGGGTAAAGCGGCCTGGGCGTGGTGTTGACCACCCATCCTTATCTAGCGCCGAAGTTAAATGATGAGTACAGCTATAGCTCTACTCTCCCCCAGGGCCTTCGTGGCCTGTTACAGGGTGAAAATTACCTTTACCTTTAACTTATACTCAGCGTCAAGTGGCATGCTAAGAGTCCGCTACATTCCGTGTGTTTACCGTCACTAAAGAGTACTATTAGTTGTCAGTGGGGCTAACTTGCTTGCCGCATCTGAGCATGGTTTATTACTAAAGAAATTTAACCTGCTTAACAGGGTATTTCAGTTCGTCAGAGGAAGCCACGTTAATGAACTTCACGGTACATGTGCATCGTGTGGTAACTGCAATTTACAGTCGCAAAAACAAATTCGCAAGGTAGACTGCCCGTAAGCAACCGGCAGCAGTTTGCTTCGCGGCACAGTAACCGAGACAAGCTTAACACAGAACTGTAGCGTCAAATCCCAAGAGATCGAAGTTATCGAACTGGGTAAAATTCGAAAGTGTAACTTCGGTAAATACAACGCTGCAGTACGTAAGTCGATACTTCACCGCAAGGTAATGCTGGTGAATACAGGGTTGTTGCATATTCTGCCATAGATTCCAACAATACAAGAACCCGCCTTTTGTTAGAAAATTATGAATATGATACGCAAATCTTCAGATTTATCAGTCACAAAAATCGAAACCAACAAAATACGCCATGTTAGGGAGAAACCAAAAATTCCTGTAATCATTCTCCTACGTGCTGCGGCCAATCTGGGCCATTGTCAAATTGCTGTAAGACAGATTTATGTGGAAAGATTGTGGGTTTAACACAAATAAAATTAATGTGCATCAATATATCAGGCAACGCATGCGCTCTCTGATGCACCGTTTATGACATGTGCATTGGCATGTTGGATTGTATAGCTTTGTTGTAATGACTCCCTGAAGGCGGCATCTCGGTGCCGAAACATGTTGAAGGTGACGCATGTCATAAATGGAAGCTATATTGATTGTAAGTTGACCAGGTAGCTCAGTCGGTATAGCGACTGACTACGGGTTGGACGGTCCGGGATCGAATCCCGGTGGGGACGAGATTTTCCACCCGTCCAGACCGGGCCTGGAGCCCACCCAGCCTCCTGTGCAATGGGTACCGGGCCTTTCGCGGGGGTAAAGTGCGGCCGGGGCGTGTTGCTGACCACTCACCCCCTTCTAGTGCTGCTGTCATGGAAGAGTAGAGCTATACCACTACCCACCCTCTGGGCCACATTGGGCCTATAACGGGAAAAGTTTACCTTTTTCATATTGATTGTAAGGACATGTACGTTTTGAATAGCACAAAATTAGATAATGTGATACGCAGCACGTGACGGAAGTAAACGAAGTTCAGAAGTAGCAGGCTCATGGCAGCGGTGTCGCCCTCCTCCTGCAGCCTGTCACAGTGTTTACCTGGTGGCTGGGTCGCTCGCCTTTACCAGATCAGTGCCGGATGTTCTGCTGATAGCTGAAGACCGAGCAGTGACAGCGGTTCAAGTAACTGTTTACTGACTGTTCGTAAACGCCTTTTTGTGTGTGTCAGGATGTAATAATTGTTTAATTATTTCATTGTTATTAGTTTATATAAGGCCATGACTTTAATTACAGTAGTCAGTGATTACAAAATTTTAATTGGAATATTTCTAGAGATAAGACGATTTTTGAGAGCCGTCAGCATATTTAGAGTGGTGGTATAAAAATATTAGTTAAATAATTCGTTTATGAAAGTGTGGACAAAATTAAGCTGGCTTGTAGAAGGGTCAAATGCCGGACATCCGTGAAGACGTTTATAAACCAAACAATTGAAATTAAGATGTTCTTAAGAGAAGGAAATTTCTTGTTTAACGAAACAATTACGACCTGACGTAAAATGGTTCTACCTTACACTAAACTTTGGGAAGCTTGCACTTCATTAACTGAGCAACTGTAGTAAAAATTTATGTTTAATTCGGTATTAATCATAGTTAACAATTTTTGTGTGTTCGACTAAAATATATAAAATTACTATTGAAAACTTATTTTTCAGTGAAGGTTTTTTTTTTTATATTTGCGTTTATTGATTTCAACCCGTGCTTTACCATCTAGGTATACCACAGGGTATTTACAGAGGTGTTTACAGTGGGTTGTTACAGAGATGTTTGCAGTTTATCCCATTTTACTTTTTTTTTTAAAGAGTACAGGTCAGTATTTGGACGGTACTTTAGGAGTGTTGCCGGATTTAATTTCCTTGTGCATCTTCTTGAAGTGCTTGGAAGATACGTCTGAGGAAGCTTGTGATGCTGACGGTGTTTATGTGGTACTGCATAACCAGAGGTGGGGGGAGAGATTTGAGAACCGATGGGCGGTCTTTTGACTATAAGCTGCATTCCAGCATAAGGTGGTGGAAGTGAAGGTTTAAATGACCTTATCATATAATTTAAAAAGTCATAAGATGCTAATTTTAAAGTTAGCCAATACACAAGAAATATGTTTATTTATTATTTCAGTGTTCGTTGCCTCTAAAGCAGTCTAGAATGTTTTGTACACTACTTAAGACGATAGTGGTATGAAATATATTTAGTGCATAGTTTCTAGTTCCTAATTAACATATGTTTATAGCAACATGCTGATTGAGACTGTGTTGTTATAAAGATATAGGGATTTCTTGGTTTTCTAATGAAACTCTTGAGGGGGTTGAAGAAAGGTGAAACTTTTCTTGGTGCATGTCGAATATCTTCCTGGAAGTAACGAGGCTTATTTGCCGATGCCTCTGCCGGAGTTTAAACGAAGTATTTTCCCGACTTAAAGTCAGATGCTTGGATGATCCAGGCGTAGGTGGAAGGATATTATAAAAGTTATCTCAAAGAAGTAGGATGGGAGGATATTGACTGGATTTATCCAGCTCAAGATACCGGCAATTGAATGGATCTTGTGGATAAGGTATTGAGTATTCGGATTACGTAAAACAGGGAATATGTATTGAATAGCTCAGCAACTGTTAGCCTCCCAAGGCCGCCTTTGCTTCACGGAGTTAGTTAGGTGAGAAAGATTAACAGAAATATTATTGCGAATAAACTAAAAGTTTATTGCCACTTTATTATATATATTTCAGTCAACACAACTATATAATAAAAGCATAGGTTAAAATGACATGTTTCGACTTAAGTCATCGTCAAGCTAAGCTAAGATCCATGAAGGTCTTTACAACGTAGCTGTGCTCATTTGAGATCCCAGATGGCTCACAATGTGTGCTGCGATTCATACCATGTATATAACATGACATATCTATTATACTATTGTACTTCTATTGGGGTCATGTATGTGACTGTGTTAGCGTGCTATTTCCTGGGACCGTTGTTCACTGATTATATGTGTATAGAATCAATACACAACGGGATTACTTCGTTCTAAAAGTTTACAGGTTTTCTCCCTTCTTGACGATAAAAGGGGTTGAAATGCACTTCCATTCCTTTACACAGCCTACATCACTGACCTGTTTGTGCTTAAATAATTGAGCCGCTGTACACAGAGCTGTAAAATGTTTTGAGTCGTTTTTTGTTAAATATTCATACTATCGAAAGTTGGTTTAAATAAGATCTTCTCAGATTTTCATGGGATGAGAGCAACTTACGCAGATTTGGTCCTCACGCGCGCAGCGTGAAGTGCAACACACAGAATGAGGACTGCATAAATATACGTACATATAATTATACGTATAATTTTACCTTCTATTTTTTTTATCCATCACGTACAATAAAAATATACTGTTAGTAATAACAAAAAAATTATTAAAATTACAATTCACCCCGTAGGTTAGGGTGTACATTTTTAGCATATTTGTACGAAATGAATTAGGAATGTAACGTCCGTCTCCATAAATAAATGGATCTTAAGTTTTCAAAATTACTTCGGCGTTCTATTTAGGCTGCTTGTTTCAGAGGAGGTTTAAAAGACGATTATTCATTACAAATGTGCCAGTGTGCAACATAACACTGTGTCGTGGACAACATTTTGCCCGCGAGCTACGCGTTGGGCCAACTTACTTTAAATGTTCATCGTAGATATTAATGAGACCTGAGTGATTTTAACCCTTACCCTACTAACGTGGAGAATATGGTGAGCTCCTAATAATGCCAGCAAATGGCAGGTGGGATTTAATTCGGCGTTTAAAGGGTTAATATTGCCTAGTCTAATGCACATTGATCCATTTTTTAAAGAAACCGATGACAGTGGCTTTGCGCAGCATGCAAAATCAGGAGTTATACAGGACCGAAATTTAAAAAATTCATCCAAGGACTGAATACAAACTCTCACCGACAGTCTTGCAGTCGTTTCGACGATGAAACTCGCAGAAACACTCACACATCAACCCCCCCTTTCCCGTTTCTGGGCTCACTACGTGCGCTGTGGTACGAGGGAAACAGAGATGGCCAAGTAAAAGTTTTCTGCCCTGTTGCTGACCGATAATGGCGGCAACACAACAACAAAGGAATTATTAAAATTTTTTCATATTTTGTTTTCGATATTAAAATACGCCACTTTACTTGATCGCTCTATATTATGCACTGGTTTTGCGTCAACTCTAGACAGTTATCTGTAAACTATAGTATAATTTTTTTTCTTAATCCGCTAAACCTCAGCTGTTACTACACACTAGTTTACCAGCAGATGTAACACTAAAAGGACCTGTACTTTGTGCACTTAACTGTATTTATGTTCCATATGATACCCTTCATTAGTAGCATTTTTTTCTCGTAAACAACATTCACTGGTAAACATTAGTGACGTAGACGCAGAGCGTAATTCTGAGAGAAGAATGAAAGATTTCAACAAAATTTCCATTTACGTCCTTCGTAAAAAAAGACTCAGTACTTCGATTTCCACTCGTTAATATGAACTCTGATTTCGTCAGAACAACATTTTACCTCAAAAATTATTGCTTGTTTGCAAAATCATGTTGCTTATCTTGTGTTCGCCTTAGCTCAGATATCAAACCCCCGATTAGTGACCAAAAATCGATTAAACTATGAATTTTGTGAGTGCAAACGAGTCAGTCTTCAATGGATGTTCTTTGAAAAGTTGTATGCTTACATCAGATGATGTGACAACATAACGGGCAAGCGAATGAGGTCAAGTAACGGACTTAAATTTCAAAATATACATATTTAACTTAAACGTATGAATTAGGATCGTTTTATCGTAATAAAATGGAAATGAATTAAATTTCTCTTTTGAACACACGAAGCACCCTTCGGGTTATAAAATCCGTCGAAGAATCTTAGTGCTTAAGAAGGTATCATTTTAAGGAGGTTCCTTGAAGAATAAAATAAATTTTATCTCTTCCTGTCCATTTAACAGCTGAATGTCTTGTCTCAAGTCTATTTTGATGTATTGTGTACATAATGATTCTTCGATAATTTAAACCGTTGCTGAAATTTGAATCTAAATTGGCCGACGGGGAAAGATTCTTTATGAATTCCATTTTGATATTAATGGGAACTGAGTTAAAACTGATGAAAGAGATATAAAATAACATAAACAGCCAACAGATGCAACAATAATAATTGCAGCATCGTCGGTGCATTATGCCACAAGCTGTAAACACAGTCTAGTGCTCCTGAGGATGGGCGAAATTATCGCCCGAAACATGTTGAGCTGATTGAAATTATTAATAAAATTATTATTGTTGCATCTAGTTGGCTGTTTATATT
>Ga0136643_10020058_pt1 | contig 10106 bp, 7 predicted proteins | sample TergutLab28metaG_FD_96883 | JGI IMG/M metagenome (GOLD analysis project Ga0136643, IMG submission 96883) | Labiotermes labralis P1 segment gut microbial communities from Petit-Saut dam, French Guiana - Lab288 P1 (version 3) (version 3) | ecosystem: Host-associated > Arthropoda: Insects >... | reverse complement strand
TTTCGCCCAAAAAGCTTGGGGGGGGGTTCAAAACACAAAAGGAAAAATCGTTTTTTTCTCCCTAAAAGCGGGTTTTTTTTTTTCCCCCCCCCCCCCCAGAAATACCTTTCAGTCAGCATGTTGTTTTTCTGTTGTATCTGTATCTTATACATATCATCAGCATAAAATTGTTTTGGTTGGTTTCAAAGCCATGGATCCCTTGCCTTGTTTTACTTTTTGTATGTTGTTAAGTGTATCCTCATAAGACTTCTACTAGTGGCCTGAGCCTACAAGAATTGGTGCAGGCAGTAGGAGGTGAGTATGAAGGATTGTCATGGTGGATGCAAATCAAATTTTTTTATGTGTGTTCTGCTTATTTGCAGTATGGAGTAACAGCAGTTGCTTTTATGTCTTCCATAATTTGGGTTCTTACTTCTTTAGTTACAGTGAATTTTGAACACCCTGTCTTTTATACTGGGAGATGTTGCTGGATGTGTGGTGTCTCCAGATCAAGTCACATGACCTGGGAAGATTCTTCTTTTCATTTGTGCCATCTACTTTGACCCACACCTTTTCTGTCTTCACCCTGCACATTTCTTAGTAGGCTGTGGGCTGTACAGTGTGGGGTTCAATTACTGGCAGGGTCAACAGATGTTTTCTTCTCCTTAAGTGTAGACTAGCACTGGGGGTAACACAGCCTCCTGTTGAAGGGGTACCAAGGTTCTTTCCAGTACGTAAAGAGACTGGAGCATGAAGTTTATTCCTTACGTGTATCTGGCGCTGAGGTTAAGAATGAGTGGAGCTCTATTTTTTCTGTCCTTTGTGCCTTCATGGCACGGACAGGAAAAATTTTATACTTATTTTACCTATACCTGTACAAACCTTAGTAAGTTTATCAGCTTAGTATAATGACTGGAGAGTTTCTGAGTTAAATTACCATGGTCACTAAATATGATGACTGCTGTAAGTTGATAGTAAATCTATTTAGCATAAGATCTTTGCCAGTCTGCAGTGGACATTGGCATGTGCATGTCTCATCTATCAAGGGGAATATGGTAATGTATGCTTCAATGAAGCTTTCAGGGAATTCCCATTAAGTATTCTTTATTAAACATTATGTACACATATGCATCCAAAAGTTAATGGAATTTCTTTTGCAATGGAACAATGTGGAGTGGACTGTGAGAGTATGCTGTTATGGCTTAGGAGTATGGTATGATGAATTAATATTGTGAATTACTGGAGCAGGACTGGCCAGCATGTGTCCCTCGCTGAAACTGTTTGCTGCCGCCAGTGACTTGCATAGTACGAATTTAAGAAACATGATATAACAGTTTTACAGAACATAACGTGGCAACTTTATTGGCAGAGAAAATTCGTATAAACTATAACTAATCACTTTTAAGACAGCACACAGTAAACCAATATCTCATTTTCTTTTATTGAGTTAATAAGGTGTTCTACCTTGTCATTCACCTGTACTTTAGCAAAAACTTACTGTTTTTAAATAACAACCTTCTAGTTTATTCAGAACACGCTCCCCCCCCTTTTGTTTTTTTGTCTACACACGTGCGTCCCTGAGGTGAGTGCTTGACAAATTATTTGGCCATCCTGTGGCTTGAAGTTGGCCAGCCCAGTACTGTAGGATGCAGAGTTAGTGAGTTTAAACACTTAGTATATGGAGTAGCAATACCCACCCAATACAAGGTTAAGAACTAGAGTAGGCCAACCCATCAAATAGGAGGCTGGGTGGGCCCCAGAACCAGTCAGGGTGTTTTGGAGAACAGAAAATTTTTTTGTCCATACTGTGGTTTGAACTCCAGTAAGTTCATCTTGTACTATATTGTCTGTACTGTCCTGGCTCCCCAGTATCAATAGTAAGATGTCGGTTGATTGTGTTGCTTTCACCATGATTTTACATTGACCATGTCTGACTGTAAGTTTATTATGAAAATCCTTTTCAAAATCTGTGTTTTGCCATTTTATGATTTTGTGGCTTCTGTCATGACATGATGGGGAGCCAACAGGAATTGTGCAACATCACATCATGACCTCATCAATAGTTGGTTGCAGTTCAGGTAAAGGACTGCCCTTCTTTATACAGGATGTAGCACTGGTGACTAATGCAAGGGTTAGTGACTGACAAATAGCAAGCAGCTGTGGAGTGCTTCCAACAAGTAAGGAGTGAGTGTGAATGGCTTTTGGGTAATAAATATGAATGAATTAACTGTAACAGTTCACTTGCTGTAAACTGTTGTGATGTAAGGGCTGCATAGCATAATTCTTTCAGCCCAGTTGGTGGGCATACCGACTTACTTGGAAGTAGAACTTAACAAACATCTGACATATCTGCAATGTTTTCCAGAACTTTCATAACCTGTCTATAGTAAATGAGGTAGGTCATTTTCTCCTCATCGTGGTACTGAACAACCTGAATTTCTTGTGCTTATAACCTGCCTTTTTGTACAGAATTTGTGTAGTAGTTGTGTCAGAGATTCATAAAACCAGCATGTCAAAGAAAGTGTGCGTGAAGTACGGTATGTGAACTGAATATTCACTTTCAAAAAGTTTGAGGTCACTATAATGAACAAAACAATATTCTTTTACTCCTCCTCCTCCCCTTCCTCTTCCTCCCCCTTAAGCATCACAGTTTGTTGTGGAACTTGGCTTCCAATACAGCCTTCCTCCATTCATCTGTGACCATTGTCTACCTATGTTTCTTATTCCCTTTATGTTTAAATCCTCTTCAAACTTGTCCCTCCATCTCATATGTGATCTTCCTCTTTTCCTTTTTCTTACAAACATCATTTACCCACCGTGAAACTGTCTTGCTTTTCAACTCTTTCATATTTCAGTATGTCAAATTTATGCCTAAAAGGTCTTGGTATCAGAGCAAGAATTGAATTTTTACAGCAAACAGATGTTCGTGTACAGAGACTATGTACTGTGATTATTAACTCTGTGCTATCTGACTAGTGTACTTTGGCATAAGGCAGTTGGCTGTCTACAGGAACACACTCTACAATTCCAGATCCTACTTGTGAGGATCTAAACTTGATCATTTGGCACTTTTTGCAGATTGAGAACGTAATAAAGCAGGCAGAAGAATCTCGTAATAGATCACTTGATACAGCCAAACGTATACATGAGGAATACCGACCACTTAAATTAGATGTCGATCGCATGAGGCGTGAGTACCTGGGTTTAGAAAGGCTTCCAGAACTTCATGAAGAAGAAGGGGACTTAATTACACCAGAGTAAAAATGTTTTTCTTCTATACATTTCATTTGTGCTTAACTAACTTGTACTGTTAAGCAAATGTTTGGGTGATAGAAATGTCTTGTAGTGGGTGAATGATTTATTGTGAATGTACTGTGTTACAGAATAAGCTGACAGTGCAGGATAGTGTTGTAGTAAACTGAAGTGAACCTCAGACATATAGTAATTACAATGAAATGGTAATGAAAGCTTATAAAATAAATACACACATAGAACAGAACTACTTTCATTTAAAAAATATAATTTGTGTGATGCTTGGTTATTCACTTACTGTAGTATTCTGTTATCTTGTAGTGACACACTGACAAATGAGATGTGGTATGATTATGAAAGATGATCAGGAGGTGGCAGTTATGGCTTGCTTTACTATTCAAGCATTTTGTTACATTCTCTGAAGGAAACCTTCAAACCAAGAAGTAGGGTTAGGTTATGGCTGTCAAAGATTTAAACTGATAACTTCCTGAGTGTCAGTCAGGCATGTTAATACTGCTACTTTGTCCAATTTGCTTGAGTTTAGCATGGTATTTTTACACATTTAAGTCTCATAAGGTGTGCAATTATATAATTGGAGCTTAGTTTGATTTCAGGATCCAGTGCTTGTTGCTGTGGTATTGCTTGAAAGTCATAAAGTTGTTGCTTGGATTATAAAGTAACAAATATTGCTGTTAGAGTATCATATAATGCAGGAAACATCAACTTACTGAACTAGAGAAATGCTGATGTCGTGACATATTGCGTGGTGTTTGGAAAGAAATCTGGCATTACACGTTTCCTGTTTCATATAGCACTGTCAGGCCATGTGAAAATATGCTTTAAGTTGGCACTGGAATATTTGGAATCATTGTAGTGATCTTGTTGTTACAAGGGATTCTTTGTTGGAGGACAGTTATGATCATTTATATTTAATGAGGTTTTAAGGTACTTTATTGTGCCAGTAGGTTGTTTGAGATTAATTCTGGAAAACCATTTATGATACCTTTTACTTCTGCAAAAATATTCTCTTGCAAATGTTGAATATTAAAAGAGCATTTGAGTAACTGGAATTGATGCTTTATTTCTGCAGTTTTGAGGGGTTCTTTTAAATTTGAAATTAGTCTTGGAGCACTGTTGTGATCTTCTGTTTCATAATGAGTGTTGGCTCATGTCTAAAAATACTGGATATTAAAAAAGACTGATGGGAATTATGCCAAACCAACAAGTCAGAAAATGCAAATTTCTTGGTTTTTTCGGTGGTGTGGATGGGGTAACTGTACTTTGGTTGGTGACATGGCCTCAGACTCCCACAAGAATGGTTACCTCATTGGGAAACATCCACAGGGTGCATTTGATATTTTAGTATCCCTGTTGTTCATTAATACTTTCAACGCAAACTAAACATATTCCCTACTTCATGAGATTTCAGCCTTTGACTGCAGTGTAGATGAGGTCTTCACTCTTCTGGTTAGTTACACACCATATGTTGGCTTTTGTTATTGCATTTGGTACAGCCTATTGGTCCAATCTGAAAGCAGTGCAAGAGAACTTATAGGCTGTCCCAAAATGTTCATAAATAGCTGCAAACATATGCTGTGTATGACCCAGAAGAATGAAGACCTAATCACTACTTTCTTTCCTTCTTGTTTCTCTGACCTTTCTGGCTGTGCTTTACTTCTTGTCCTTGTGTCGTAAGGTCCAAGTTATTATGTTTTTTGCTCTTCTGTCTTGCACAGCAAGATATGTTGCTTGATTTTCTCTCATAAAGAGTGAGTTGTCCTCTTCCATTACTTAGGTCATGAAAGGTAAGATGTTCAGATTTTCAACTGTTTCTTAGGTCTCAGTTTGTAGCTCAGTAAGAACGCAGTCTCCGTTATAATGACTGGTCTATAAATCTTTGTAGATCACCATGTAAAATATCTGCTATTTTAGTCCAAGTTTAACTAAAATCAGGATGTATCAACAAATTCTAGTAAAAAATCCCAAATATGAAACATTATAAAAACTGTGTAGTGGGAGTCATGTTCCATATGGATGGATGGACGGACATACATAATGAAGCTTCTGGTCACTGTGCATAAACACTTTGCAAACATGCCTAAAAGAGGGCATACAGCTGGGTTTCTATATGGTACTGCAATATGGGTGTCATCTGTCCCATGCTTATAACAATTGTAATTGTAATGCTAGCATCATCTGTCCTATTCTGACAATTGTTGTAATACTGGTTTGATCTGCGTAATGCTGACAACCGTTGTAATGTGTACAGCATCTGATAATAAGGGTAGACTAGTAATGGAACAGCTGCATCCATCATTTGGATAGATGAAACTGTTGCCGCACACATTGTACTAGATATATTCTAAGGTATCCACTACAAGTTTGTTTTGAATTAGTCGTCTAAAATACTGGATAGCATGCACATGGTTGTGCATCACCAAAGCCATCTCAATCTCTCCCAAGTGGAGGCAGTAGGGATTTCTACCAATATATTTCCTTCTAGTTCTTCATATTTATCTTTTACCTATCGTGAAAGTCATTTAAACCCAGTGCACTGCATTGTAGATTAGTAGGAGTTACACCCTGGACTGTTCATGATAATGTGTAACCATGAATTTACATGCCTCACATAGATAACTGCATGCGTTTGGTAGATAGTCAAATACTCTTTCACAATTACATGCTGAATTGCACAGTTCATTCATCTTTGTAAGTGCAGATGTCACATGGAGATCTTATTACTGTGTGGTTGGTTACTTTGTTCATTTCCTTCTGAAAACTTTAAAGTGCAATGCTTTCCTACTCACGAATTGTTGATTCTAAATTATTATCTAAGAACACGTAATGTTTATCAGCAAGTAATACACTTGCTGCACAGGGATGTCCCTATGTTCACAAGTGCTATTTTCTTACTCTACATTCTGCCTGTCAGTGTCTTGGCTGTTTCAGAGTAGGAAAGATTATAGAAACAGCAGTTCAAACTTGGGGTTTTCATCTCTTTTTCTGTATCGAAAGAGACTCATTAAGTCAAGGCTTGACAAATCTTGGTCGCCAGCTTTTGATAATTAATTTTAGTTTGTCTCCTTTTGCTTCTTTGAAAATCCCATCTCAAAAAAGATTGCTCCACACAACTGCTCATCTCCAGCAGCTGTCTGAGCATAAAAATCTTTAGATTCAATTTGTTATGTTCAGAATAATGCAACTAATAAGAATGTAGTAAATTCCCTGTATTTATACTTTTATTTTCCTTTACATATTGATGAGATAAGCCTGACTGGCAGAAACAAACTTTGGCATCGTCATCCCATTGTGTTATGGAACTAGATTCAATTTTTTATGTTCAGAAAAAAACCAATAAGAATGTAATAAATTTTGTATATTTCTGCTTGTAGCACAACAGGATGACAATACTGAAGTTGATTTCTGCCAATGAGGCTTATCTCATCAATAAGTATAGGAACATAGTATAAATATAGAGAATTATTAGTTGTGTTTTTATGAACGTAAAAAATTGAATCTAGTTATATGACACAGTGGGATGACAATACTGAACTTTACGAAGATCTTTGTTCAGCAGCCATTGTCTTGTGTGCACATTATAAGAATCCACATTGGTCACCTACACCCCCCAATGTCAGAAAGTTTTGTGACTCAAATGTGTGTGGGCTGGCAACTGATCCAAAGGAAAATGTTTCATGCCTGGCCTTAAATGCTGTACTTTGTTGGTTGTGTGTAGGTATGTTCTGTAGGTATTTAGGTTCACATAGTTATATGATGATGAAGATGCTTACTTCAGTACTGAAACATCTTTATGGTTTTGTAGCCTAAATACACAGTTCCTTTTTCCTGGGGACCTCTGTTGGAATCCTTGGGCTTCCAATTAACAAGGTTTGAAATGTGCAAACACAGACTGTGTGAAGATTAGACTCTGCTGACTGTTGTTATGTACGGTTCCATTACTAGGTGGAAAATGTAGCTTACTGTCTGATGGAATGGTGAAATAACTCAGCCACAGTCAAAGGATGATAATTTTAATGAAAACTTATGAATGCATTTCAGTTTAGTTGATATAGAGATGTTACATATAGGAATGAATATGTCAGTGAATAATTTCCATTTGCAAGGCTGTTTCTAGATTAAAGTGTTGTAAAAAACATTTGAGTATCTGAGTTTTATGGTCTGAACAAGACAAATATTCATTGTTCTTTGCAGGCACCCTTATACACAACATCACCATAATCATTTCCCAGAGCATGGCGGCTGTTGCATGAGTTTTATTGCAAAACAAGACGGGCTATGTGCATTGTAATGCTGTGGTGCGTTTGCATAATTTTATCCCTGCTAGATTTTCCCAACAGCCTGACGCCATTTCACTTGATGAAAGAGCTTTTATGGAGATATAAAGTGGCCATCAACAATAAAAAATATTCTTACATATTCGTGTAAAGTGTTTGATATTTTTCCCTATTTTAACTAAATTTGGAATATCTCAACAAATATTTGTAAGTCCCCATTATCAAGGTTCATGTAAATCTGTCAAGTAGGAGCCATGCTGGTACATGAGGACAGATGGACATGAGGACGCTAATAGTCCTTTTTGCGACTATGCGAATGTGCATGAAAATCCTCCATCCGCCAGAAATTTAGAGTCTGTTTTCCATCTGCAGTTCAGCTTGCCTTAATTTCATAGAAGAGTCACAGTGCCATCCTTCAACTTCAAAGTAGGTCTAGCTCCTCCTGAAAGTGTTTGTTGACACACTGGACTTTTTTTCTTAACATGTACATATTTTCTGTTTCTGTATGTCTGTCAGTTGTTTCAGTGCCTTCCACAAATAATAATTGCATTGATTTGTATCTGGAGAACTATGGGGCTGGAATTTGCAAGTTATAGTGGTTCTTGGAAAAATGCAGGCCATATGATTTTTGTGCACTAACTCTACACCAGACTCCAACTTTATGGTCATGTAAAGGACCTTGAAGATCTGCATGGAGATTACGGAACAACATTACTGTTATTGTGACTGTTTACATCCCTGTTTGATGTAAACCATGCCTCATACAAAAATAATAAGTGTCAGCCAAAAACCCATTGGTTGCTGATTCTGGAAACAACCTGCCATACCGACTTCTTGTTTCCCAGTCTAGAAGATAGTTGTATGACTCTTAGATAGGCTTAGTTTTAGAAAAATTTTTTTTGCCTTGTGAGCTGAGGATTTTGACATCCAACTTTGACAGCTTATTGGCACAAAGATTTTATGGGACTTATTTACATTCAGTTCAATATCATGTGAGTACTTGTCACTTGTCAACATAAATACATAATGTTTACATAGTTCCTTTTCATCCAACACTGAAACTTTTGGTCGTGGTTTTTCCACTGTTGTGTGTATTGTTTCTTTTGCAGTACATTGTTGACATGGGATAGTTGGTACAAAAATTCTGGCAACATTTTTCTATCACCAATACTTTGCAAAAGTTTTGCATTTGAACACTTTTTTGAACAGAAAACACTTCTTATATACACTGACTGGGTTCCTCTCTTGAATTCCGGTGCTGATAAGAAGAGGAAATTCTTGGCAGACTGGCCATGGCTAATGAAGCATGTATTAGGGAGGCTTTGCTTCACAAGTAGTGGGATGCTCTGACAAAAATAAGTTTTCTGACATTGATAAAGAAGTGTGTGTGTGTGTGTGTGTGTATATATATATATATACACACACACACACACACTTGAACCTTTAAGTGACCAGTGTTTGCTTAAGCAAATGCACGTAAACAATGCTCATACAAATTCATTTTATATATTTAGGCAACACAGAAATTTGCAGCATTTTTAAGACATGCTGCATAATCTGTTTTATATCCACAATTACTGGTGATTTCTTTCTTTTATATTTTTTTTTTTGGTAAAAATCATATGTTTTTTCTAAACTACATGTGAAAATTTAAATAAAAACTTGATTGTTTAAAGGTTAACTTTAAATTTGTTATTTTATACATATTTATGATGTTGGATTTCAATTTTGTAAGGTTTTTTTAAAATGTTCAAAGGATATGTAAATGTACAAATTTGAAAATATTGTAAGTTGTTGAAGTAATATTTCTTGAGCTTCTGTCTTAGAGATCATACTTATAATTTGCATGATATTTTATACTGACATTGAAGCTTCCTGTACATCGTACACAAGATAATGATGTTAAAGTAATTGTGTGATTTCTTTTTCTTAGTTACTTTGAGAAACATTTCAAATCTGACTGGCGCCCTGAAATGAGGGAGGAGCCAACACTGTCCACTTTGGCTTTGGCACATCAAGGGGCAGCTTCAGCATTTCTTGCTCCTACTCAGCCTCCAATGCAGTTGGTACAAAGCTCAAATAAACCTGAACAACGTCCTATGCCACCTGCACCAGGTCCTGCTCCTACTTTTAGGTAAGGGAGACAAACAAACTAATTTTGTATGTACTTATTCTCCTAGAAGTGCCATCTTATGTGTGTGGTGGGGTGTGATTGTTACAAAAAATGATATAAATTCTTTGACCACATAATGCAGTGGTTGGTTGCTACTCTGAATTTGTATTTTGGAAGTTCCTGCCTCAAATCTGACTAGGAGAAGGTATGTGAATTGTTATTCTAGAGCTCTCTTTTTTTCATTTCCTTCGTGTGTATCATCAATGCCTTTTGTATGCACATTATTCCTGCCAAAAATTGAGCACATGTTTGTTATATAAGTGGTAATGTTATACTGCTGTTTTTCTCTACTACTACTACACCACCACCAACACTACTACTACTACACCACCACCACCACCACCACCACTACTACTACTACACCACCACTACTACTACTACTATACCACCACTACTACTACTACTAT
>Ga0136643_10020057_pt1 | contig 10106 bp, 5 predicted proteins | sample TergutLab28metaG_FD_96883 | JGI IMG/M metagenome (GOLD analysis project Ga0136643, IMG submission 96883) | Labiotermes labralis P1 segment gut microbial communities from Petit-Saut dam, French Guiana - Lab288 P1 (version 3) (version 3) | ecosystem: Host-associated > Arthropoda: Insects >... | reverse complement strand
AGTAGTTCAACAACATAGTCGCAAACTCCTAAAGATGGACATATTAATGCCCGAAACATGTTGAGTATCTAAGAAGTAAATTAAATATAACAAGTGACATCTACCTGGTTTTTTATTCTTCAATGTTCCTCTACATATTACACAAACATGCATAAAACTGGTACAGAAATGCATACTGACGTCAGTTTTTGGTCAGACAGTATTCGTGTTCAAGTAGAAACGTAGATTTTCTATTAGAGTTTTCTCAGAATTCAGTATTGATGGATGTTCATGTAAACGAAGTAGACGTGGTATTTTGCAGACATTATTGCAGGCGCTTTTAGATTAGTATGGCGGTGACCCAAAACATACAACTTAATTTTGTGTTTTGTTGACCGTGCATCTCGTTATAATCTTTATAAATAACCAACTTGACGCACAGTTCTTTTTCATATGCGTTTATTTTTGTTCTCTTCATGTTTCTGACAGTTATGTGTCCATCATCAGGAGAATCAATTGTATCAGTACGACATCTGGTATACGTCACTCTGTGTAGATGACCGTCTGGTATGCAGGTCTGGATGGAGTTCCATCCAAACTTCCATCCAAACTTGCATACCAGAAGGTCATCTTCACAGACTGACGTATACCAGATGTTATGTTGATACAATTAATTCTCCTGATGGTGGACAAATAGCTGTCCGAAACATGTAGAGAATAAAAATAAACATACATAAAAAAGAATCGCGCGTAAGTTGGTTATTTACAAAGAATACAACTTAATGTAACCGTCTATTGGTTTTTCCGAGTTATCTACAGGCGTCTCATAGATTTTAATAAATGGCTGCCCCAGTACACAGACTCGTATCATAGCAGACGATATTCTTCATTTTTGTCAGTTTCTGGTACGAAATCTTGTCATTTTATTTTGTAAACATAAAATTACTTAATTTTAGTGTGCGTGTAGGAATGTCTGAGTCTACCCCTATAATTAACTAATCTATCTTGCAGGATATTCAAGCATTCTGTGAGGTGGCGTTTTGTGTTTTGGCCAGTCGTTTCCGAAAAGAGCATAGTGACTTCAAATTCAGAGCAAAAATTTAAAGGGGGAAATTCTTCTTAGACTCTATGACCCTGAAGGTGAAGTCTCTGTGGCCCGTCGAAGCTTGAAGAACCACTGATCCTTGGACACTTTGTCACAGTCCAGCAGTCTTGCATCTCCAGCAACAGCGCTGTGAATATCTGAAATAAATAGTATTTAGCTCTTAATATGACTTAACCAACATGGGTGACTGGAGTTTGATTTTGCACAGAATCGGTTGTATATTCCGTTTCGCCATTCAGTAAAGCCGAGCGATCCGCTGGATCCCATGTCCAGTAAAAACCGTCGCTCTTCTGTGAGAGTTTAAATGGGTGAGAGCATGCACTGGAACACTCACCTTTATCTAGTGCTTAAAAATTACAATGCCTAACGTAGGCTGAGGGTGTCCCAGAATATGGAGCTGAAGAAGATATTTGCGTCTAAGTGGGACGAGATATCAGGGGGTGGAGAAAACTACATGACCAAGAACTTTATGGTCTGTGCTATTCCTCACCAATTTTTTTGATGTTTAAATCAAGAAGATGGAGATAAGAGGGGCATGTAGTACGTGTGGGTGAGAGGAGGGATACATACAGGGTTTTGGTGGGGAAATCCGAGGGAAGGAGACCATTTGTAAGACATAGGGGAAGATGGGAGGTTAACATTAACATGGATCTTTAAAAGTGCGATTTGGGGGGTGGGGTGGACTGGATTGGTATGGATTGCACAGGAGGCTGGGTTAGACCAAGGTCCGTTTTGGAAGGGTGCGGAAAATCTCGCACACCACCATAATTCGATCCGAAGCGAATCGAAATAGTTATGTAATAACTTTATATTTTAGACGCAAGACTGAATACGGGCGTCGAAGCTGTCACCGAAACATACCTTTGTGTTGAATGTATTAATTGAAATACCTTAGATTATGGAAAAGACCACTCGTTTAAATGACTTCAGAATAGTGTCACAGGCCGGCACAAAAAGCACAGAGAATAATAATAAATTTGCCATTTTTTGTAGAAAAGTGGGGGTCATGTTTTTGTAAGCTGATGTCTTAATGACAAAGTGACAACTCTGTTTTATCCATGCGCTGTTCATTTTTAGGCAATACGTAACCGCTGTCTTTCGTTAAAGTACTATTGTGTTTAGCTAACGACAGACTTGTAGATGTACGTTCTGTAGGTTTCTGCACAGTGTGGCTGTAAGAACAGTACCGTATAAAAGTTAGTGCGTATTGATTAATTGCTAGATTATTTAACGATGCTATTTCAACTGCAATTGTCTTGTACCTTCAGATATACTAGGAAGATTATAAATAAAATCTTAGAAGAGTAATAGTCCACGTTCTAATAGCTTTTCATTTGGTCATGTAATAGTCCGCTCCTTTTACAACGTGTTCATTGTTGTGTTCACAACAACCCACAAGTCGTTCATATCCTGAGCTAAATTGATGCAACTCAGACTTTGATATCAAAATGTTTAGTGTCTGTTATGATATCATCGTCTTTTTTAGGCAACATCCTGTCAAGTGCATGCTATATGTGTTCTACTTTTGTACAGTACAACCCCGTCATATCTTACTCGATTTGGTCACTTTGGAGAGGCCGTAATTAAACATTCCTGATTAATTCAAGCAACATACGAGAATGATGAACTTGTGTACCGTGTTGTCATGTTGCCAGAACGTACTGTTATTCCATGTATGAGCGGTCTTTTGACAATACTTAGAAGGTGGAAGTGTAACAACATCGCAAAACATAAATGTCTGATTCTGTCGGCAAGAAAAGCCTTCACCTACCCAAGTTCTTTTTTTTAACTTACTGTAATATACTGAGTTTTAGAATGTCCTGTACAAGCATTCCGCTTTTTTAGCCGGCTTGCTTTATGGTATCCACACGTGATGATTAGCTAAGCGGGGTCCCCTGTTGTGTAATAGCACTACGCAAATTACACCAAATGTTCTCGTGATCTGTGGCCCTGCCTTGCTGCAAGAGAATTTATCGTCTTCGAATGAGAAGAACGAAAAAGGAAACAATATTTATTTCGGTAAGGTACAGGATAAGTTTCATGTGTGTAACATCAAGGCAAGTTAAAAGTAGTGCAATGGGTTTCAATATCGAAAGGGTCATGTGGATTTGTGAGATTTTCGTTTCTCACGATAATGTACAAATTTTGTACCGTTCTTGGGCCTAAATCCATGTACTTTGTTAGATATTTGCCGATATTTGTCAAGAAACCATCTACAGAAGTACACGGCTTCACATTCCAGAAGATCTTAAATATCTCGTGTACCCTACATTGTAAAAATCTTCCGGGATCTCTTACGAAAAATTTTGGCTGTTAAAATTTCCGACCATCCATATGCGTTATTATAGATGCCTCTGCATTGCTCTACGCTGCGCATTGTAAAGTGAATCTAGTATAAATTTGTCTTCGTATCGCTATCTATCAGCTGACCACCTTGGTACCCCAGCAAGTGTCTGCTGTGAATTACGAGCAACCTCGCACAGCGAAGAATTACTAGCGTAAAACCCTCGGAATTATGTTGGGTTCCTTTTGCCTTATTCAAACAACGGAAACATCTTCTGAGAATGGGCACAGATAAGAGTGTACTAACCCGTGAGATTGGAAGCAACAGGAAGATGTGTAGAATTATATTATGGAACAGTTTTTTTTTTTTGCTCAGAGGCGTACAGTAAATATTAACCAGTTGCGTGGCATCCTTCCCGCCTTGTTAATACCTTGCAACAAAGAAGATGGTGGATGCAGAAGAACCGGTTCACAGATGATTACTACTACGAAAAAAAATAAAAAAATCATTTCGGTAATGGAAGGAGGCTACAACATAAACCAAGTTTTTATCCTGGAGAAGATGCAGTCTTGTTTTGCAACTTCGTCACCCTTTCAGATACGTTAGGAATTCTACTTTTCAGCTGCTGCGTGGTAATGTTAAGTATCTAGGTCTACATCCGGAACTGAAAGTTATTTTACAGGCAATGGATTTAGAATTTTGTTAATTTAATTTGTTTTGTGTGTGGAAATTCGCACTGATTTAGTAATATAGCTAATGGTGCAGAAGCAAACAGCACATTAGCAATGGACAACTTTTGGCAGGCGTTTTGGAAGTTAAGGGGAAAGACGACATAATGCACAAGAATTATTACTTATACAATATTCGTTTATGACTTTTGTAGTAAAATTAACCTGCCATATTTTCATTGGTATTTAGTGTGTAGCCTGTTGATTTTAAATACATTTTAATATTATTATTGTTGTATCCAAAACTCTTCTTCTCAGGTGGTGTTTTTCCTTTGGGATTAATTTTCACTAAAATTTCAAATTCGTCACAAACAAAAGGAGTATAATATGCCCTTTATATTTTAATATTCTTATTTCATTACGCTAACACTACTGAATTGATATTAAATATGTTAGAACCCGCTATGACAGTATGAACAAATATTAATAGTCTGGGTATAAAATCCGCTTCAGAATGAGAAGAAGATCCCAGCAAAGACGGTTCAGGAAGTCACAGAGGTTATTAAAATATACCCGTAGGTCTAATCATGAAACATTGTTGCGAGCAGAGTTAAGTTTTGCGATTCAGTTATTTTCGTGTAACCAAACATCGCAAGACTGTGTTAACAGGATTTTTATATATTCCATTATTTTTTAGGCAAATTGCGAATTGCGATTATTAGCTTCGTCATGTCTCTCCGTCCGCACTGAACCATTCTGCTCCCACTGGATGGATTTTCATGAAATGTGATGTTGGAGTATTTTTCTTAAATCTGTCGAGAAAATTCCGTTTAATTTAAACCTGACAAGAATAACAGTTACTCTCGAGACCGATGCACTTTCATGATTGTAACTCGCTGACTGCTTGGGATAAGAAAAGTTTAAGTTGAAAAGTTGCAGAGAAAATCGAAACATATTTTAAGCCCAATGACGTTTTTCCGAAAAATCGTGCCGTTTATGTGATATGTGGAAAAATACGGTAAAGATAGATCGGCTACAGATTACAATATATACGGGGCATGCACTTTACATGCTGGGTAACTAAGGCTACAAACACACACTCATCCTACTTAAATATTAAAAATTTTCCGTGGCAACAATTATTAAGCGAACGCTGCTCGATATTACGTATATATTTACATTGCCTGTATTGTTTACTTATCATCATCATCATCATCATCATATCTTTCATGGAGTTGGGCCACTTGTTGACTCGTTCCGGTCTGACGTATTCAGAAGTCTCTTCAAAGGTCTACCATGATTCCTTCTGCTAGTTAGGGAGCAGTATTTCATTACCCTGGGTAATCTATTTCGAGGTGTTCTATTTACGTGTTGTATCCAGCTTCTCTTGTATTGCAGTAATTTGTCTAAATTGATGTTATTTTTAGCTCCTTTGCAATTTGTGCATTTGTTTTGTAATCTATCCAAGTGTATCCTGCTGTTCTTCTCATGTGTTTCATCTCTGCTGCTGTTATTCTTCTGGCTTCACTTGCTTTAATAGTCCAAGATTCGCTGCCATATAACAAGACTGGAAGGGCTAGTGAATTGTATAGTTTTATGCTTGATTTCTTATTTACTTATAATTTAAGTAATTTCTTAAAACCTCTTTTCTGTGATTAGGATTTTGGTTTACAGGAAAGTAGTGAATCTTATTAGTGTAATATTCAACTAAAATATTGTAGATTTATGTATAACTGGTAAATAATCTTGCGGATGAGATCTCTGAGCGTGGGTTGTGCTTATTTAAATTATTCCATTGAAGGTGTAGCTGAAGATTCTGAAGTCAGATTTTAATTCGCAACTCATTTTCCTGTTAGACTGTCTGTGTATTTACATGTTTGGCAGCTGAATGACTAAATGTACAAAACGCCTCTATTATGGAGTCTGTAAATGCCCTCGTTACAATAACAGGAATAAAGTACAAGGAAATAGCTCTTGCGAGTTTTAGACATGCAAAAATATCGTTTTACGTCATCTCTCAAGCAAACGTCATTGTCCTTACGAAAAAGGCAATTCATGTCAAGTCTTGAGAACGTTACGTAATCGTATGTCTGCTGTTGCACAATACAGCCTCCAGGACTCTTGGCGTACCCACGCCAGTTATCCTGCAACAAAACTCGCTCGCACAAAATTATCGGTCCTACTTACACGATAAACTTACGATATTTCTCTGAACAGTTTTTGAAAACGTCAACGAATAACAAACTTTTTAAACTATATAAAAACTAAATTGCTTTAGAAACTATAAATTAATGTTTTTTTTGAGTGTTTTGTGACCATTTCCTTCTAAAATTAATTTCACATCTATCCCGCGCGCGATTTAAGAAACACGACAAAAATAAATTTAGTCACTTTGTAACTCTCTAAAAGGCAAGAGTTCGTGGAATTTGGTGTCATTAGCTCGACGATTCTTATTGCATTTGTAACGTGCTTGGCTCGGTAAGGGCAGTTCGTTGCTCGTAGCAATTGCTTCGGTCTTGTCCCATGTAAGGTCTTTAGCATAGAAACAAATTCTTTAGTTCGAGCATAAGGAAGAATTATGTAAGGGGTGACAAAAGATGTAAAGAGAGTACCTTGACGAAGGACTGTTAAAAGACACAGAACTGACATGTTTGGACTCGGAATATATTGGCAAGTGTAACAATAGTAATTTAATGACAATGAAACATACGAATCGCTGTTTTGTACGTGGAAAGGCGGAGGTTTTAGAAAGAGTCTTGACTTACTCATCTAATGGCATGAATACGAACATCGAAATTTGTCCTCGAAAATAACTATAGTTACCAACGATTTGTGTGATATCCTTCAGTCCTTTCGAAAGATAAGAAATACTGGTTTGAAATATGCCCTTAGAACTTCTTCCCAATATTAAAGTTCACGAATTTCGCAGCTTAACACGCAACATTTTCAGTTGATGTAGTGCGGCTACATAATGTAAAGTTACAGTCGATATATAATGTTATTGTAGTAAAGGAATTTGACCCCGGAAGCTGGGTCACATTCCTCTTCACGCTACAAGAATTGTACAATCTAGTCTATTTGGACCGTGATTTAATTATGGATGAGTCATTCGGTATAACTGGACTGTGATCTAATCCATCGCAGTACTTCTGCATAGACAGAACTTCATACAGAAGAACACGAAGCTATGGCACACGGCGTTCCAAGACTGATTCTATCTCACATTTCCAGTGTTAGACCCGTAAAATAACAAACACTTTTTAGATCATCTGTTGTGCAGTGATTTTTTTTTCAAAACTCAGGCATAAAATATTTTTGTGTAATCAGCACATAGCCATGCCTAAAGCATAAACAATCTTGTGTCACCAGCTACGTATCTTTAGTACAACAATACCATGTTATGAATCACAGATCCGTAACTGGAATATAATAAAACTTTGCCAAGAGTAGAACCATAAGTCGAGTACTAAATTACCTTGTTACCAAAACTAGAACCACAATTCAAGAATCCAATTTGTAGCTTTACCAACATATATTTATACAGCAAATAATACAGGGTGATTCGAAAAGATGGACTCAATTGAATAGTAAACGGCGCCTCAACACACGCCAGACAATTGGTTGCGGTGTTCCAAGTTCTCTGCTCCCTCTACGGGTTGACTTGCGTCGGCTACGGTTAAAACTCTCTCGAATTCGTCTCATGTTCTCTTCTGATACACGTGGTCGGCCGGAGCTTTTGCCTTTACACAGACAATCTGCTCAAATGCTCTTACTGGTTGGAGGTTGAATGTTGAAACGAAGACGAAACGCACGCTGCACAGCAGTCGCCGACTCAGTTTTAATTAACTCACGAACGCAAAAATTCTTGTGCTGCCTAGTAGCCATTTTGCTCTCAAATAACACTGCTGCACGGCTTGCGCTAGGCGAGCATTCTAGCATTCTAGCGATGATATTTGAAAATATAGTACCTTCTCTTTCAAATGTTGTAAATTATTCACATAGCATTTATAGTTCAGGAAATATAGACGTACGAAATTGAATCCATCTTTTTGAATCACGCTGTGCAAGTGCGGAGTCACGGAAAAATAGTCTTAATTTCAGCTCCAAAATCGTTCTGATATCAAGAATATCTGTATTCTTTAACCCAAACTGAAAAGCTGTACCAATAGTAGCAGTATAATCAAAATCATACACACGTAATATCTCGCTACCAAAAGTATGTCCATAATTCAAGAATAAGGGATGTTCTCTTTCTAAAATATATCAATAATTGAAGCACTATAACTGTGTTGTTGTCAGCAGTGTACCCATGATTAATACTAAAAGAGAAATGAAAGTAAATAAGATAAATTTAAAATATAATACATTTTTGGATTATATGTGTTATGCTCAGAAAATAAATTTTGCGCGCCTACGTAATACCACTAATTTTCCAAGCTAATGCAAACAGCCTTCAAGACTGGATCCAATAAAAGGGAAAGGGACGTCATTATGACGTCTTGCCATCAGCGCCGAATCTGTTTCTAACTGTCTTGTCCTTCCCCAATAATCCTCAAGTTAACTCATTAAAGAGAAATCCTGTTATTGGTTAAGAAGAAAAGTGTCAATTTTTGTTGCAAGGTTCCTTGTGTGCGCTAATATCGCCCAGAGGTTTAGGTGAATGTGTCAGTGCTCCTTCGAAGTTACGTAAGCTCTCCACACTGCAGTCAGATACTTCGCACTGGCTAGGTCAGAGACCGCCAGAGCACAGGTGTTTACCTGACAGGTATCGGTTCGTTTCTACGATACGTCTGTGGTAAAGCGGATATGGACAGGCCCTTGGCGAACAGCGTATCCCGGTTTCTCCTACGTGTTTGTTTATCATTCATCTTCCCATAACTTGTTTTAACTGTATATCGAAGTAAATACGGAGAAGTAGGTACAGAAAATTATAAGCGATGTTCCCAGGACAAGTACTAAACCACAGTCACGTGACTCAATCCAACAATGTTATTGGTTATGCCAGTTCATCTATGGCAATGAGGATTAGTAAAAGTTTGCAAAAATAATGTTTATTCTCAGGATTTTATTCTCGAACGATTTTCTCCCTTGTTTTATGTAGAAACATTGCGTTGGTGGTCTCGCATAATTCATGTGTTATTTAATGACGCTCTCAGTTGCTAAGATTTTGTCTCTTCGGTGATGAAATGATTTATGAATGAGATATGATACTGGCAGGAGAAACCCGAAGTAACCGGTTGACAAAGAAACTTATCGTATTGTCGCTTTGTCCACCGCAAATCCCACTTGTGCCGACCTTAGTTCTTAACTCCGGTTCCTGCAGAGATGTCTCTATTGGAAGATGGGTGAAACTTCGACTTAGGTTTGTATGCAATATTATTCTTCTATTTGTCTGTTACTGATTCAGCAAGCATGTAAAGTTGAGATCGGGTCCATTTATTGAGTTCCAACCTCTTACGCTTGAATAGAAAGCTAACATTTCTGCCGGACAATATTCATACTTCTTTTACTAACTAATTCTCGTTACGTGACAAATTTAAAAACAGACTGACTGACAAGTCGTTTCGGCTTGTAAAGGATTCCATTCTCAGGCTTGACACTGAAAAGTACGTGCAAGAATTCATTGCTTACATAAATAATGAATGGAGGGACTTAAAGTCGGAATACTTCATAATTATTTATACACTACATTGCCAGGTTGAAGTTTCGTCTGTGTTTTGAGTTAACGTGTATATAATTAAATTTAAAATTCTCTTAATCTTTACCCGCGAATTTATTTTTATTTTTTTTTTAAATCCACCCTATGTTGCCGAATTTTTGATAAAATATATTTGACGGAAGAAGTGATAAAAATATTTTTTCTACGCGTGAACCCTGTTTTGCCTACCACAGAGTTGTGGAATTCGTAAACCTTCAAATGTATTATACAGTGTGTTCATATCCACATTGCACATTGATTAATGTATTGAAATCCCTCTAATAAATAGTATATACAATACTTTTAGGTTTTTTGCGGGTATTTTTCTTTTTTTCTTTCTTTTTTTTTTTTTTAACATTAACTGCAATTTTT
>Ga0136643_10020055_pt1 | contig 10106 bp, 8 predicted proteins | sample TergutLab28metaG_FD_96883 | JGI IMG/M metagenome (GOLD analysis project Ga0136643, IMG submission 96883) | Labiotermes labralis P1 segment gut microbial communities from Petit-Saut dam, French Guiana - Lab288 P1 (version 3) (version 3) | ecosystem: Host-associated > Arthropoda: Insects >... | reverse complement strand
TCTTTTAAGGAAAAATTTCCCATCGGAAAAAATTAAATGTTTTTCCTTTTCCCCTACCTGGCCCCCCCGGGGGGGGGGGGGGGTGGTAGTCGGTTACATAACGTTAAACCTTGTAATTATAACACATTCTTATCTTAGTTTTGAGTTGGTAGTAGACTCCAGTTGAAATGTGATGGCACACGGTGACGCACGGGAGGGGAAGTGAAGGGGAAACTGGCGAATGCAGTGGGTAGCCAGTACCCTTTACACTACCTCGGAACATGGTGTATCCAGCATTACTGCCGCTGATGCGCACACCTCGGCTGCCAGTAGTCGACTGAACTGACGCCCCCGCGCCGATTTAAACGGACTCGTCCGTTTGGCCGAAAGACTAAATTTGGTTTCTGCGCGTGTGCCATCACATTTCAACTGGCCTTTAACACCAACCCAGTAGGGTGCTTAAAGGCTGTGTTGTTCCCGACTGTGAACCAACCACTACTCAGGATCGAGAGGAGAGACATTTGACTGCGGAGTGTAGCCAATCGGTCAGCTCATGCCGTCTCGCCCATCGCACTCATTTGTCTGCTTCTCGTTTGTCTGGTGGATTATATATATATATATATATATATATATATATATATATGTGTGTGTGTGTGTGTGTGTTTTAGTGATACACAAAAATGTATTATCATCTGTATTCATTGTTAAAATATTTCTTATGTCATTCCCGGTCGAAAATGTCACAAACGTAAGTTCGATTTTCAAGGTTATGGAATGTTACACAATAAGAATACGGCATCGAGCACTTACACAAGGGCTGTATTATTGAATTTACAGTAAATGCTAAAAAGAAGTGCCTCTGAGTCTCAGTACATACCCTGACATGCCTGTACGAATTAATCTCTATCATCGCTTTTATGGCCATTGTATCTGTCGTCGTAGTGTACGTGGCCATCCAGATCTCCTGACCTCACCAATTAAATTTGTGGAGGGCTACGTGAAAAAGAATCTGGTATATAAGCCAACAGTTGAAACGTCATATACATTCTGTAAGTAAATAAGTAGTTAATGTTGCATCCGTATCCAAGGAGAATACGGTCCTTGCCATTGTAACATTTCTGACTGGGAATGTAGTGATGCATGTGTACTTTAAGTTAATACATTAAGGTGTTGCTTTTAACTTGTCTGCATATGTATCGGTGAGTCCTACCGCACTGTAGTTGTTAGTACAGTACAGTACAGTACAGTGGAAATAAGCTTATTCCAGTGCAGTTCGGCAGCTGGTAAGATAAAGGAAGGAAATGCTTTTCAGAACACTGTGCTGGCAGTCAGCTCCAGCGATTGTCCTGCTTTTTTTACGGGCCAAATTTAATTACATTTACGCTTGCCCCATGAAAGTAAAGAATGCCTGTCTATGTACGACATTCGCCATTTGCGTGGTTTTAACCGAGACAGCTTGTTCACTGCGCGGTACGAACTGGATCTGTGGAATATAATTCATATTTTTGTTGGCAAAGGTCTGAAGTTTTTCTGATCTCAATTTTTTAGCTTACTTTTCCCAATGAAATATGTCTCTTCCTCATTTTTCTTTTTTTTTTTATTGTGTCGAAATGTAAATTTACAGAAATTCAGGGACACTCTGTATAGATTTTAATTGAATTTTTGCGTTAAGTGTTTTTGCTAAGTACTGTGGACTAGTAAACAGAATGACAATGCAAGTGCGATGGCAGCACGATGGGGTAGTGCAGTACAGTAGCTTACGTGTCATGACTGAGCTATTGTCCTAGCAAACTAACTGTCGAACGTGTCAGTAGTGTGATGCCAGAACGTTTGAAAATAACGGTCGGGTTTCCTGAGGCCTTTAATTATTAATTTAGTCTTTTATTGACAAAAAAAGCGGAAGCTGATATGGCCACAATGCGTGCTATAAAGTGGTAGGCGCTCTCCGACTGCTTTACCCACGGTGCAGTTTCCCTTTCACTGCCAGTTGCACAGGCAAAGAGTGGGCCCCAAAGGCAGTCTGGGCGCTTTGGAGAAGAGACAAATGTGCGTTCGTTGGCGCTGTGTGTAGTCGAACGGCGTTTTCGCCTAATGTCCACCCCGTAGCCTCGACACTAAACAGACCACGCTGTCCCGGCCGCATTGAAAATTGGATTACTAATTTCTTTTAACTGTGGTGATTCGTCAGAAAAGCATGCAGTGCCTAAGGAACGAACCATACATAGCAGATATGTTTGCTCAGATGTGTTTCACATTTCTGTACCTCTCATTTTCCAGGGCTGTAACGAAGGATTGAGAGCATCCTCACTGAACGCCGTGCCATGTTTTGTGTGTATTTAACCGTTTCTCAAAATGTTACATTACAGATCTTTATTATTTTTTTTGTGGAAAATGCCCAAGGATATTAATCGGACGACGACCGTTTATTGTCACTGTGATATATATATTTATTGCTATTTTTGTTTTTTATTTTCCGTGTTGTAGCCTTAAGTTGGAGTGCGAAAAGTTGGCGAGTGAGAAAATCGAAATTCAAAGGCATTACGTAATGGTGAGTATGTTACTGAGCTGTGTGTTAAGGAACTGTCGCTCGGGAGGTTCATGCAAGCGTGTAACATGTGACATTGCCCCAGATATCTATCAGAAATGTGCAAATGTCGCTACGAAGTTCCTTAATTGAATGTTTGTTTTAAGCTTTATCTGCGATCTGACATTAAAAATTTGTATCATACGCGCAGGGGGGGAGGGGGGAAACTCAAGTGAATTAGTGGAAGTAGAACATCAATTCATATCGTGTTAGTCCTGTGAGCGTACCAAATTGTGTCTATAATTATGAACATTATCTCTTATCATATCGCACTATTTACCTAATGTCGACTTCCTCAGGCACTTGACTGCTGCCCGCTTTATTTTCTGCATGAGATAGCACGTAGATACTGGCAGCATGACATTTCCATGATAAATTGTTCAGGTGTTCAGACTTAGTATGGGCTAAACTCATGATTACTGCAGCAATTAGAACGTTTGTAAAATCCACCCCGTTTTGGCATATCGTATTAGAACTGACGTAAGTGCTGCCGTCAGCCACAACAAATTGTATTAGTCTTGTTAATCCACGCTACATGTTCCGGCCGTACTGATCGCCCTCAGGCATTTAAATGCGCGATTTGAAAATTCAATATAAAATGCACACACACACACACACAAAATTTGTGAGATCTTAGAAATGTAAAATGTGTGTGCATTTTGAGTTTTAAAATCCTGATTTTGAAAATCAAAATAAAATTCACACACACGAACATATATATATATATATATATACACACACATATGGGTGTGTGTGTGTGAGATCTTACAAATTTAAAATTTACGTGCATTTTGAGTTTTAAAATCCTGATTTTAAAACTCGAAATAAAATGCATATATATATATTTGTGAGATCTTATAAATTTAAAATTTACGTGCATTTTGAGTTTTAAAATCCTGATTTTAAAACTCGAAATAAAATGCATATATATATATATATATATATTTGTGAGATCTTATAAATTTAAAATTTATATGCATTTTGAGTTTTAAAATCGTGCATTTAAATGCCTGAGGATTGTCAGTACGGCGGAAACATGAAGCATGTAGTGATAAAGTTAATAAAATTTGTTACGGTTGACGTCAGCACGTATGTCAGTTTGAACAGCAGTTAAAACATGCAGCTGTTATAGTGGCTGTAGCTTCTGAGAACAAACACGCGTCCTTTCTATTTCCACCCCACTGTCCAGGTATTGCTTCATTAGGCATCGAGCGGACAATTCAAAATGCAGTTATCTGTTACTTGGACCGTGTCTGAGGGTTCAGATATCGCTTGAAATGTAAAATATCCATTTCCTGCAGTGCCCCCAAAGACGTCTTACCTTCTGCCCGCACGAAATGTTTCATGGTGAAAGGCGTCATTGCGCGATCGGTCGGATATACGGAAGTTTATCTCTCTTAACTGTGCGTTACAGCATTATTCTGTGCGTAACATCTGTTCAGGAGGAAGCTACGTGGCCTTTCCCTGTTACACTGAGATGTGGATGAAAATTGTGGTCGCCACCCGCACGCATCTAGTTTTCCCAGTCTGCCCTGTAGACACGCTTACCCTCTCTTGTTACACATAATTATGCATTTTGTTCTGTTCTTTCGCTGTTTTTTCCTACTCGTTTCTATTGTTCATTGTTGTTTTGTTACACTGCGAATTATTATTTTTTGTAAGTGATGCTGTAAATTAATCGCGGCAGTATGTAATGTTACCATTGGGATCGTGTTTCAGTCTTGTTCTCTACTGCAGTGTTTCTTAACCTCCGGGCCGCGGCCCGGTACCGGGCCCTGGCATAAATTATGCCGGGCCGCGAGAGGTTCTCCTGGAATTTGTAATTTTATTTTTCTAAACAGTTTTCATGAATAAATGTTTTATAAGTGGAAATATTCTGAGGAGAAAAATATTCGTGAATGTGTCAAAAAAAACTCAGACCCAGATGTTGGGTCTGAGGAAACAACAATATGCTACAAGATTTCATTATTCAAGTGATTGATAAGTAATTAAAATGGTAATTTTATATTTGTCAACATGGCACACCGCGTACGTAAGTGTCCTAATAGTCTTTATGATTATGCCATAATTATTAATACTTATGTTAGTTTAATGTATGAACTTAAAAAAATGGAAAGGTAATTACGAGTAAATTTGTTTGAACCGGGCCCTCGTCTTATGAAAAAAGAATTTACCGGGCCGCGGTCTCACAAAAGTTGAGAAACACTGCTCTACAGTATTGAGAGGTTAATTTTGCCAAACCTCTGTTTCTGGCAGCCCGTGAATATTTTAAATTCTGAGTGTCTTCGTGTGGTAGACATATTCACAGGGTTTCATTTTTTTTTTCGTGGTCAGTATTTGTCATTTGCGTGTAAGATATGAAGCTTTATATCGCGGTAGGATGTCGATTGCAGATCTACTGAAGTGCCGTTTGAGTGATACTCGCGAAAATGAGACACGCTGTCATAAAATTCGCTTTATGAAGCGGTTGCAAACCTGTGTCGGCAAATGCACTGAACCTCCAAGCGAAGTTCGAACATGTGTTTCATGTTTGTGGTGTCTGGTTGGCTAATTAACATAATTTATACATGTATATGTTTATTTCTGTTTGTGTTCGAAGGTTCCCCTTGCATTGTGGAATGTCGGGTTGTTCCATTAGCAGCAAACTTTAATCCGTAACATTATGTTAATTTACTGTTATCATTTACTAACCCATAATATTTCTGGCCTGCAGCCTGTATGCTTGGGATATTTTATAGATCTGTAAATATCACGTGACACGTGCGCAGGCGCACACGTGTCCTCCTGTGAGCGGCTTTCAGTGTGCATGAATATTAACTCCCATGTATGTCGCCATTAACATTACCCATTTTTTAAAATCATTTTGTCTGTTTTGTTTTCTTTCACGGGGTCATTATCTAATTTCAGTTTAAAATTGGAGTGCGAAAAGTTAGCACAGGAGAAAACAGAAATGCAAAGGCATTATGTGATGGTGAGTACCAATTTTGTGCAACCCCGTGCTACTGTCTGTAATTCCTAAGTAGCTTTGCTCCTGTGTGAGGTAGGGAGTAGGTATGTATTTTCATAGTTAATTGAATGAAAAGTATTTGTACTATATCGAGTTTCAGAGAAGTATTGCTCTATTCCTTTCGATCTGTATCTTCTCTCTGCTTATTTTCGACTCCAGTTCTTTGAAGTGCCACTCTTTCTTGTTTCTTGACTTGAAAGCGTGAGGTTGGATGTAACTGAAGTACAGTGCTTAAGAAGGCCAGCCCGACACATGTAAAACTTGACAGTGCCTATTGTACTGTACATCAGGCGGAACAATGCCTGCGTAAAGGAGATGGATGAAGGCTGGAAGAAGCGGAAGTTAACCTCTAAGAAACGAAGAATGTCCCTTACTGTCCGAAATCCGAAACAGGTATCTCCCCGATAACGGATATTTTCCTATACCGCTGATCCAAACTTGCTTGTTCGCAGTATTTACTTGTGTATAGACGAATTAAGCTGCTTCTGATGTAGTTACCTTTGTGATGACAGTTGAATTTTAACAGCTGATATGAGATTATGCTTTGAACGTTTTTACCTTAGACGTGAAGCCCGGAACTCGACGGACAAACTGCCACTTGAATCGTATCAGCGACCACACACAGTTGTTACGATGCTATCAAATAATGTGGGAACAAGTGATAATTATCGCTGTGCCAGGCTGTACACTAATGTAACTCATTCATTGCAAGATTTATGTACGTATTGCTATGTATAAATGTACGGTTTACTCTCTTCTTTAGTCAGGTGACTGAGCCAAGTAAAGAAAGGAAAGGCAGTTAGTTAACATCTAGAATCGTCGTCGTCGTCATCATCATCATCATCGTCGTCGTCGTCGTCGACTCGACAGCCCCTCAGAAGCTAAACCCATTCACCCTTGTAATATACAGTGACTTCTTTAATATGGTTATTGGGCCCCACCCAGTCTTCTATTAATTGGGTACCGAGCGTTCTTCCTTCTTCGAGGGTAAGTCGGTCGGGGCGTGAAGCTGACCACGCAGCTCCATCTAATGCTAAGGTTAGGAGTGCCATGTATCTCTTCCTATATTCCTTCATTGCGTACCCAAGGGTAGCTTTGATTTTTTAACTTTTAATATGGGGGTACGCGGTGGCGCAGTTGGTTGAGGCATTGCGCTACCAGCCAGAAGGTCGCGAGTTCGATTACCGATAGGGTCATCGGGATTTTTCATTGAATTCCGGCCGCTCTATGGTACTGGGGTCGACTCAGCCTCTAACAGATATGAGTACTAGGAGTCTGTCCTGGGGGGTAAAGGCGGCCGGTGCGTAGGGCTGACAGTGTTGCCACCTTCATTTGCCGATTGTCTAGAAATTCGGAGAGCCCCAGCCTGTAATGGGTTAGCTTTAGCACTTACGTTTGTAGACTTCGTTGAAGAAAGCAAATCTTCGCGACCTTTGTGGCCAGAGTGTGCGTGTGTGTGTGTGGGAGAACTGCGCTCATCTGGCCACCCTACCGGTTCCATCTTCAAGGGTCAAGAATCCAAGCATTGGACCAACGGTCACGAATCCAAGATCTTGGATTCGTGACCCGGAACGTCGGTAAAGAATTACCACTACTCGCTGCGTAACAACCCAGAAGATCGCAGTTATCATCTGCTTCGCGGCGGAAGCCCAAAATCTCACAAAATCTTGTAATTTTTTTGTAGTGAAATTTACGTAAGGATTGCAGTTTACTGTGGCGACAGATTGAAGAACTGCGTGCTGCTGGTCACAGGTTTTCGTGGGCGCTAAGTGAGGTGGCGCTATGTCGGAATTCGATTGGTTTTGCACCTTGGATCTGACTTTGTCAGCGGCTTTGCTATTAGGAGTGTTGAACTTACGGTTCTGCTGTCATAATGTTTGTTCGTTGTGTGTAGGCTGCATAGTTAGGAAGTACTGGCATCCTGAAATGAAATTTTGAATATGGTAATGTATTTTTTTTTGACGTTCTGCTGACCATGCATCTCAATATATTTATCTCAGTAATTAACCAACTTGATGTACAAAATTTTGTTTTACAATAAGTATGTTTCATGCTTTTACATGTTTCGAGCACATGTGCTCATCATCAGGAGGTCAAAATTGTATTATACAGCCTCTGGTATCATCATACTGAAACAAGTGAGTGGTCTAAAATTAGTAAAATACAATTCTATAAATATGAGCAAATAGTAGTAAAATTTATGTGTGAATTTTACTACTATTTGCTCATATTTATAAATTAATGTATTTTGAAGTAGGAAGCGCGTGGGAGGAATCGGGTATGACGTAACTTGTGCAGGAGGTGATGCTGGATTTTTGCCTGAAAGGTTTGAGGAGGAGTACGAAGATCTGTGACCTGGACAGTTGATAGCCGGACAGAGATTTGAACCCGAAACCTCGAATGTACAAAATGTGAGTATTGTTTCGTAGGGGTCGGAGAAATTGTCTTAAAATTTTATGTAATTCTGTATTTTGCTTGTTCCCTTTGCCTTCCCTCGTTTGTTGTCGGTTGGCTGATGATAGCGATGCTGACGGTATACATTAGAATTGAAAAAATTAAACAACTTTGGCAGTTGCTAATTAAAACCTGTATTTTCTTCTCATAATGGGGGGAGGGGGGTAGTTAAGGTTAAGTGCAAGCTAAGTTCAGAAATAGGCTGCTGCTTGAAAAGGTTATGTGTTATTTCTCTTACGCGTTTGGATTAAACCAGAGAGCTCAGAATAATGATCTTCCGGGGCGTTACTTTGTGTGGGGCGTGCATGTACTTGTTGAGCAGCACTGGAGGGAACAGGTTTTCAAACCCTCTTGGGTGAGAGATTATGTAGGAGCTAGTTGTTTTAGGAGCTTAATGTGACTGGAATCTTGTATGAGAACAGCGCAAAACCTTCTGCTCACTCGGGTTCCTTTGTCTCAGTTCTGAAGCGCTGCCGCCTTTCCTCTCCTCTCTCCTCCTCCACACACCTCTTTACTTCCAGTCATGCATCTTTCATGTATGCAGCAGATCTTAGGCAATGTCAGAGTGTAGTTTTCGTCGCAAGGTAACGTCTTAACCCACCTCGGTTCACTGTGCGGACTTTTCATGTCGCTGGCTTCGGTGCTCCATACGGTCGTGGTTGTATTTAAGGATACTGTCAACTTGAAAGAGCCGGTCCCAGTGGCCGCGCGGTCTAAGACGTAGGTTACGGTCGCTCGCCTGCTGAGATTGTGGGTTCGTATCCCACTGGGGGCATGGATGTCTGTCTGTTGTGAGTGTTGTGTGTTGTCAGGTAGAGGTCTCTACGACGAGCTGATCACTCGTCCAGAGGAGTCCTACCGACTGTGGTGCGTCATTGTATGTGATCTAGAAACCTCGTTAATTAGGAAGCCCTGGCCCCACTGGGGGCTCTCGCGCCAAAAACAAACAATAAACTTAAAAGCCCCCTCTTTTGAAGGCACTGGTTTGAATTTAAACACCCCCAGTGTCGTTGAAGGTTTTGTAAGTGAAGATACATTAGTTTCCCCGAGAGGAATTCAAACCAGCAACACCAACATGGGCGTCGTTAAAAGAAGAAGTACCGATGCTCCCAACGGATTCGAGTCCCGCTGTCGTGGTGTGGCGGCCGTATGAGTTGGTGATTCCTACCGCAGTTGTGTTCGGTCAGCTAAACACAACTGCTGAGATGATTTCACCAAGCAAGGAAATCAGTCGCCTGCGAGAGAAACGCAGCGTGCGAGAATTATCTCCATGGGGGGAACGGGCTATGGTACAGTGGATGAAGTGCGAACAGTTGCTAAAATTGTCCTGAAATGCCTTCATAATGTGAAGCGTAAAGACATGCCATAAACTGCCTTTCTGTCCTAAGATGAATTATGTCAATGTCGAGTGCTTTTAATAGGCTTGCGCGTGTGGAAATGCTGAGTTGTGACATTCACAAGGCTTAGGTTAAAACACCTTTCAGATGTGTAACGCAACGCGAGTGTATTTTTAGTGCGTCATAAATAGGCTTCGTCATTCTCGATAACGATTGTGTAGGCTGGGCGATCTGGGATGGGGGGCTTTTATGGCTGTGCACTTGTTTAACTGTGGCATTAAAATTGGCCTCAAACCTGCGTTTACTGTGCGTCGTTAAATATCACTCATTGTGACAGTTGAGCGAACATTTTTATGTTTTGCTTCTTCCTGTTGCCATAAATTAGGCGCAAACGCGTTTTGTGATGTCGTTAAAGGAATTATGAATGCTTGTTTCATAAGCTGTGGGGCGCAGGTCAGACGTTCAAGTATCTTTCTGTCCAAAAGCACGTACGTCATTTCAAAAGTTCTGCTCACTGCGCTTGCGCGGCTAGTAGGATGATGCAATCTTTCTGATTTTCGCGACAGTTGTGAGCCAGACTAAGTAAAGAACACTGTGTGCGTATTGGCAGGCTACGTGGTCCCAGTTCTGCAAAACGGAGCCTTGAAATGGAAGAAGAAACCGACTGGAGTCAGATCTCTCGCAGTGACCAGCGATCATACATTAACGCGTGGCCTCATGCCTCAGGTGCAGTATCGGAAATTTT
>Ga0136643_10020048_pt1 | contig 10107 bp, 7 predicted proteins | sample TergutLab28metaG_FD_96883 | JGI IMG/M metagenome (GOLD analysis project Ga0136643, IMG submission 96883) | Labiotermes labralis P1 segment gut microbial communities from Petit-Saut dam, French Guiana - Lab288 P1 (version 3) (version 3) | ecosystem: Host-associated > Arthropoda: Insects >... | reverse complement strand
GTCCATCCCTCCGTCCGCATGGATCAGCTCGGCTCCAACAGGACGAATTCGTATGTTATTTAATGTTTGAGTATTTTTCTACAATATGTCGAGAAAATTCTTGTTTAAATAAAAACTAGCAAGATTAACTTGACACTTTACAATAAGACCAATACACATTTATGATCACATCTCTCCCATTTCTCCTTAGAATGAGAGGCGTATTTGTAGAGAAAACAAAACATACACGTTATGTTTAGTGACTTTTTTTAACTTTACTTTTGTGAAATAGTGCGGAAAAATATTGTTTAACCGCACAGGCCACAGATGACAATATGGTGCATGCGCAATGCGTGCTGGATACATAAGGCTACAAGCACACACTCAGAGTATGTAATACTTATTGCATTTCCACTACAACATTGGGTACACGAACGTCCCTCAGTGTTACGTTATACGTACTTTACCTGTATTGCTTAGTGTGAAACCTGGTGATACATTAAGTTACCACTACACTTCAAATTGAAAATCCTTTAATTACGTGTACAAAGTCAGTTCCTGCGTCACAGAGAGAAAAAAATCCGTCGCCATTACAAGATCGGCAAGGTAGCGATGTTTAAGAAAATAATCGGTGTTTATTGCAAGAACAGTGGGAAAAAAGAAATGACCCAGAGTGAAAACAAATAGGGGGGGGGGTTAATGTTGCAGCATGTGGTGGTCTCATTAAAACTGTACTGGGCTGTATATGTGTTTCAAATAAAGCCAACCAGGTGCTCACTAATTGTCAGTATATTTATTTCAACTTCTCTACATGTTTCGGGCAAGTATGTGTCCATTATCAGAAGAACTTACTGTATCTATGCGACACTGGTATTTTTCACCTTGTATGGGTGGCTGTCTGGTCGGCAGACCAGACAGCCACCCATATACAGCACATAGTTGCCCGAAACATGTACAGAAGTTGAAATAAATATACTGAGAATTAGCTTGCACCTGGTTGGCTTCATTTGAAACAGATTATACAGGGATGCACTGTCAACAATACATAAAATTGGGCTTTATAAGGTTAAAATATTCAAATATATATAAGAGGTCGTATTACATACTAAGCAGTCTGTTCATTCTGTCATAAAAGTAATTCATTTTTTCCACTAATTGTGTTCGTGAGCTTGGTCGTAGAATTTAAACAAACTCATAGAAACGTTCCTTTATATTTCGATGGCGCAACAGCCAATACTGCGCCAGGGTCTTCTCATTATCGAGGCTTCACGATCACACTCAGACACACCACGTTCGGTAGGACTCGTCCTGACAAATGATAAGCCCGAAGCACAGACCTCTGCGTGACAACACACAACACTTACGGGAGAGATACTTCCTTGTCGCCAGCGGAATTCGAACCCGCAATCCAGGAGTCGATCGGCCTCAGACCCACGCTTTTGATGGCGCGGCCACTGGGATTGGCTACACAGAGACATAATTTGTTCTTTTAATTAATTATCAGAGGAAGTTACTTGGGACAGAGGGGGATAAAGTAATAGGAGAGTGGAGAAAATCACACAACTTGGAGCTTTATGATTTGAACTGCTCATCAAATATTTTCTGAGTGGTAAAATTAAGAAGAAAGACTTTTGCGGAGAGTATGGCATGTATGGCGGGGAGTTGATGTGCATGTAGAGTTTTAGTGCCAAACCTGAGGGAAAGAGACCACTTTAAAGACATACGCGTAGATGGGAAAGTAATATTAAATTGGATCTTGAAGAAATTAGATAGGGACTTGGATTGGATTGTTTGGACTCAGGATAGGATCAAGAGACGGGCTCTTGCGAACACTGTAATGAAACGTCGGGTTTCATAAAATGCGGGAAATTTCTGGGCTGGATGAACTGCTAGCTTATCATGAAGGACTTTGCTCCACGGAGTCAGTTAAATCTCACAATGCTCCTCGTACCATTACAATATACCTGTCCGAAGAGCTTTGTCATACAGTAAGATAGGATTAATTAATTTGGGCTAGTTTTTTCTTACATTATCTCATAGTACGATTATTAATTTTTGAATTTCAACAGTCAATGAAATGTTAAGAACAAGAACTTTCTTATCAGCAGAACACGATTATCAGTTTTACATTGATAAGTCGATTATCTATGACGCTTTTTAAATGGACTGATCTCATTATTTTTCACACCTCTTGGCTACCCAGCAGTCTAGCAGCGTTGTTACCGATCCATGTAGCTAGAGAATTTTCGAACAAACTGCACAGTTACTCTATATAAGGAAAAGACTCACCGTAATACATTTTTATCATAATATTCTATATAGAAATAAAAGCTGTACCATTTCGGGTCTAGACAGACCCTTCGGGCTCCAGGGGATAAAACCCAGAATTTCTAGACAGTCGGTATAAGAAGGTCAGCCCTACACACCGGCCACCTTTACCCTCCCGGAGACACCCCTTGCACTCGGTTGTAAGAGGCTGAAGGATTGTGTGAATAAAACGTTCGAATGACCCCATCGGTAATCGAACGCGCGAAATTTCGACTTTTTGTGTCGTGCCTTAACCAACTGTGCCACCGCGTAACTGGCTGTAAAGAAATGTATGACTGATATGTATCGATATAAATCAACCGTTGCCTCAGAACTCTAAACGGCAGTCCGATTTTCTTAAATAACCTCTGACATGTTTGTTCTCACTAGAACAGAATTAACGAGTTTTTAAATGTGCAGCGTGTTCAACAAATGTGCACACAGACATATCGTGTTTACAAAATGATCAAACCGTAACGTATGTATGTGGAAACCACTGTAAGGTCTCAGTGTCAACAGCCTCAATAGCCTGTAGAAAATAGGGCGGGTAATATTTAGCAAATTACACACAAGGAATTTCGTATATTAAAGCTTTTATATGCTTTCATGTGGTCTCATATATATACATATATAGGTGTCACGTTGCATTTAAACATCCATTGAATCAGATGGTGGTTTAAATGGGTTACAAATGCTCTTCCACCATGGTTGTTGGTGAAGGGGATACCCACATGCTTTCACTCGCTCCATATATTACTCAAATGTACTCACCGAAGAAATGTTATGTTTATTGGACCGTGCATCATCTTGATAGTTGAATAAAGAGATACCAACTTGATGTCACTTGTTTTATTATTTCATGATTTAATGCTCAACATGTTTCGGATGTTAATACATCCATCCTCAGGAGCTTGCGACTTATTTGTTGAGTTATTTCATGGGTTGTATTGCTCTGGTTCGATGTTTGTTGGTGTTACGTTGTGGTTTGGCTTGGGTGGTGTGGTATCCGGATGCAGGCTATGGCCCGGCCCTAAACTGAGCACAATTTACAGCGAATCAGAGAAAACAATAGGCCAAAGTATTTGGTATTTACGTGCTTAGAAAATTGCCACATGCAGGGTCAATGTGCGGAATCTCTGGGAAATACTATCTGTGTAGTAACTTACATACTGCAATGTTCAGCAAAAATATGTGGAACCGCTCTACACACAAATAATAGTCCCAACAACCACGACAATTGGCAACATCAGACAGATCGCAGCAGAGGACAAACCATGATACAGGCCTATATTTTTACATGTAGCTTAAAATTGTCTACAGACACATTTTGAAAGTATAATATTGTATTTTGAAGACAGTTCAAACACTTTATCATCAGGAGTCATACAGGTTTTGGTGTCTGCTTGCTAGCAAGCAGACACCAAAACCTGTATGACCTATACCTATCGCTGTGTATACAGTACTAGACTCCTGATGATGGACAGAAAACCTCTCCGAAAAATGTAGAGTTCTATTCCAAAAATAAATTTGAGAAATTAATGAATCTCGCTGGTTTTATTATAAGAATCTATTAACAATAATAATTTATGTTGAAGGCAAAATAGCAGTATTAGTTTCTGTTATCAAACAATGGCCCTTCCAATTTTGCAATAAGGACATGAAAAATTAGTGTGGATAAATAGCAGTTAATATGATATCGATCTATGAAATTAAATTATTAGAACCACTAGCAGGCAACGTAATAAGTTGATTAGTATTGTTAGACATAAGAAGAAAGGCCATTGTTAGGGAGGTTATCAGAACCATAAGAGGTTAAAAATTGAGATCATACGACACATGTGCCTAATCTTTTGTCCTACGGGCAGATGGACGACTGAATATCGATGATTCCAAAAATTTTGGGCCTGCAGAAGGAACTGGTTAAATGACCTGCGTCAGGAGCGCACAAATCCTGGACGCCAAGTCTCCCGGAATATTAATTTTGTACCGCGTCGCTTTAAATTTGTGGGTTCTCAGTGTGGAACGTGTCTCATCGTATCATGGCGACGCCCAGAGCTTTTCTGTGGCTTCTAGGTGTTTGGAACATCTGTGTTCCTCTGGACTAGATCACGAAACCATTGTTGCTGAATAATGTTTGTATGTGTGTGGGAAAATCGTGATTATATACGTTTGAAAGAATTTTGCGTGTTTTCAGAATTTTCGCTAATCACTTTTCGCGTGCTGTAGACTACCATCACCTTTTCCCATGCTTCCCGAGTTGTGTCTCAAGTTAATCCCTCGATGATGGTCGCTGTTCACTGAATTGACTTTAATTCTTCACAGGCTGACAGCCTCGGTAAACTGTACGTTTGTTAATGCGTAAAGGCATATAAATTAAAAAAAGGTCCGTCCTGGACAGTAGCTTGCATTTAAACTCCTACGTCATTGAAGGGTCAATATTGTGCTTATTTCCTAACATCTTCACTGGAGCTAAATTTTGTGTCATTACAAGGAAATTTCTTGTTAATGCAATATACGTCCTTATTCGCGGGCTGTAACAAGCAAGACTGATGTTGTGGGCGGAAGCGATAATTCAGGCCCCGTAATGCCTCAGAGCGTTTTTCAAGTATATAGGTTTGCGCGTACTTTAAATATATCAATTGAACTTTAAAATGTCAACAAAGTCATTGCTAAAGTTAGAAAATTTGTCTCCAAAAAAAAGTGTAAATTTTCGTAAGCACATATGTGGAGGGGAGAGGTGTATACATGGTTTTGGTTGGGAAACCTGAGGGGAAAAAACCGCTAGGAAAATCCATGCGTAGATGGGAGGATAATATTAAGGTAGATCTTGAAGAAGTGGGATGAGGGGCATGCACTGGAGTGATCTGGCTCACGATAGAGACAGGTGAAGGGCACTTGTGAATGGGGTAATGAGCCTTCGGGTTCCATAAAATGTGGGGAATTACATGGCTAGCTGATAACCGGTTAGCTTATCAAGAATGACTCTGCTCTATGGAGTAAGTAAGTAAATAAGTAAGTAGATAAATATGAATGTACTAAGAAGTTTTATGATCAGACTAACCCTATGCAGCAGAACGTTTGTTGGGAAGCTTATCGTTACTCACTTAGTCACGAAATGCCCCGCATTTTATAGAACCAGGGGCCCACTCTCGTGTTCACAAGAGCCTCTGCCTGGTCCTGATTAAATTAATCCTCTCCACATCCTAATATACTACTTCTTTTGATCCATTTCAATATTATCCCCCCTCTCAGCCAGCCTATCTCAAACGGCCTGCTACAGTTAGATTTGATAAGAAACGCTTTGTGAGAAAATCAAGAAATATCAAATAACACTTTTCTAAGTATAATTGATTTTCATTACCTATAATGAAAGCTGAAGTGCCATTGTGTTAGCAGTTAAATGTTTCAAGAAGTATTTCAAATTTCCTCCACAGTACGAAATGAAAACCCTCAAGTTTCTGCTCAAAAAAGCGATACTGTCAGCCGACATCCATAGAGCTGGAATTAGCTGTAAAGAACTGATTTGTTCTTTTGTCGTCGCTCTAGTGTCCGGGACTCAGAATGTTTGACGTTCTTCCGCCCACACAGTGATCCCCGACATAGCCACCGGAAACTGCCCCCGATCTGTCATGTATCCTTCTTTGGTCACAAACCGAGGACATAGCCGCCTGCCACTTTTTCAACACATATCTGCTTTCGCTGCTTTCTTCAAGAATTAGTGCAGTGCCCAATTGATTTGGAAAAAAATTGGTATTTCTTACGAATTTTGTTACTACGCATTAGATAACTTGTGAAGTATTACTGATTGTCAGTGGATTCATGTGAAATGCACAATTGGTTTAAAGATTAGAATATGGAATTGCCTTTCTTGAGGAACAGACAGTTCCAGATTCCATTGACGCTATGTACAGCCACGGACCACACAACAGTGTCCTATGTACTGCAATAAAAAAGGGTTTTGAGAATTATAAAAAACTTGACAAATGTTTAGACATTTTAAAGTTTGATTTTCTCTAATAATCACCCGTTTGAATATTTCCATTTTATTAATTTTGTTGCTTTAGCGTACAAAATAAGAGACTCTGAGGATGATGTATAAACATCGAAACATGTAGAAATGCTATAAGAAACATATATTGCTTATATATGTTGTGTATTTGTTGGACAAATATTATAAAAATTGTAAATGACATATGATTTAAAATTTCATACATGGTCTGCGTGGATTAATGGAGAGTGTCTTGAATTCCAGGAAATAAAAAAGAAAGAAGAAACTGGAGTGGAACATGTCATGGTCTGTCAAGATACTATAGCTGCCCTAATTTCGATGAAACGGAAAAAATATATACAAAATTCAAAAGCAGCTGGATTTTTTAATCGAAGCATAAATTTTAAAAGAGTAGGTTTAATGAATGCTTAAAAACTTTGAAAATTAAAAATGATATATGTTACTTACAAAAATTAATTTAATACTTCAAAAAACATAATGTGCTTCTACTAGAAGGAACAATCAGTGAATGTTGCTTAGTGTATCATCGTTATATATTAAGATATTCAAATGGGACGCCATAATGTATGTGAGCCAATTGTAAAGCTGTCTTATTGTTAAACCTGAACACTGGACCTTAAAGGGCGGTCTGTATATCCCATACCCACAGAAACTGTACATAATCTCAGAGACTAACACACAACGTTAATCGTCAGACGATCTCGTCACGCACAGACTTCCACATTTAAAAGTTACACAGTGCGTGACAGACTGGGTTTGTCATCGTTTGGCTTGACAACGCTTAAGATACATATTTGCATCAACAAGGCAGAAGGAGACACACAACTTAGTGCAGGATCCACATCTCCGATGTGGCCTTGTTTTTCATCCCCTTTCCATTGTCTTCCATATCCTGCACAGAAAGTTACAAGGCCCTACTCGTCCTGAAATGAAACTAAGTACCGCGAAGTCTGGAGACGTTTCACGACGTAACAGGGTATACAAACGGGTATTTTTGTAACTTTGTTAATGTACATAACAGAGCTAGAAGTTTCTTCTTTGCACAGATGCATGTGGGTTTTGTTTTAACAAAGTAAAGCAAGTTAAAGCAACACCTGCAGAGGCCTGGACATTCCCGGCGGGCTGTAAGAAGTTGAGGCTTCGATAATTTCGACGCATGAAGGTGACAGGGTTGCCAGCCTCACTCACCATCTACTTTTGCTCCCAGAAGACACGTGTGGTACTCATTGCTGTAACAGACTGTGTCGACACCAGATCCACCGCACGAATGGAAAATGAAAAATTCCAGATACCTCATTGGGAATCGAACTCGCAAACTCCGGCTAGTAACACGGTGTCTGAGCGTACTGTGCCACCGCGTGTCTCTTTTTTTTAGGAAATTGCGTTCAATTAAAATTAAATCCGGACACTTTTTAAATGGGCTGATAATCTGTGTCTTTTATCCCTGAAATTATTCAGCGGATTGTGATAAAGCTCGGAGTCTAGAATACAGATCTGCTGTAAAGGTGGTAGGGAGAACCTAGTTTCGATCGGCATCGGTTAAACAGAACCCCCACTTACACAACATTAAAACCGAAATTCATAATTTAAAAAAAAAAAGGCATGGATAATTATGCAGCATTTCTCTATGTAGCCGCAATAAATGTGGGTACACAAGTCTCACATCGTAGGACATAAATACGTGGCTTTTTCTTTAAATGTTTTGTAAGTGCCTGACGTTTTTGTCTGCGGGTCCATTTAACAAGAGGCAAGCAAAGGCAAATTTTGGCGCATGTAAACTACATAGTTTTGATCAGTCTGCAAGAACCGTAATTTGCCTTGTGGCCGGTGATTTTTTCCGCGATAAACAAACATGAACACCACGGAAGTACGAAGCACCACAAAGACACCTTTAGGTAACAAGTCTGCCCCAACCTGAAAAAGGCCTGTTCTTTTCAAATCACCTGAAAAATTTTAAACAAGGCTTCAGGCCGAATGAAATCTACGATGAAGATTTCGAATTTCGTGCACAGGGTGGATAGTTTGTGACTTTTTAACGACTGCCATTCGTCATATTCATTGCCATAACACCCCTTACACTCCCCCCTGCCCCAGGCTCGAAGCTAGAATTTGTGGTGTGATTTTACCCTTCCTTCAGTCACTATATGTACCACATAAAGCGATTTTTGTAAGTAATCATTATATATTTGTTAACTACAATTGGGTAGCCGCCCGGTGGCAGTAGTACAGTACACATTTATACACACACAATACACAGAACGACACAAAACAAACAATGCATAGAAGAACACAAAAATTTTGGAAGAGCGCGGGCCGTGCCCCATCTTTGCGGGTTTTACCCTGGCATTTGCCTTACAACTGAGGAAAAAGCATGAAAGAACCTCAGTCAGGGTAGCCAAAGAGTGCCAGCTGACACGATGAAGATACATAAACATACAATAAGAATATATAGACACAACAATAAAAATACATAAATTACAGTATTAAGCAGGAATACAACCATATATACATTGATAAAAAAAATACAACCTAAAGAATATATAAGCAACAACTTCATATTGTCTATATGTCTTCTAATAATGTTGGACTCCCTATTACTAAGACCATCAATACACTGCAACACTTCGCTAAACTTCACCACACTTCACCCAACTTCACTTCGCTACACTTATCGACACTTCACATCGTCTCATTTACACTTCACTATCCTCTCATTTGGCTTAACCCATTTACATTTACTAATGTTCTGTTTCACCTCACATCACTAAACTAGACGCAGTACAGTTCTCAAAATAATGAACCCTTTCACTGCCCAAAAGAACTTCTCAGCAATTCACTTCATTTCACTTTTTATTTTTTTATAACTTTTTTCCATAAATTCATTACTCAGTGAAGTTCTTAGATTTAATTTCCTTTATCGTTACAGTGTTTCCATTGACTGTTGTTGTTGTTGTTGTTGTTGAGGCCCCATCAGGTGTCGAGGGAAGTACTTCATCAACAAGCACTTAAAGCTAATGTTGTGTCTACAGGTTTAAACCGAGTGAGAATATATTGCGCTGTCAACATGCTGCTGCACTCAGTTACATTAAGCTGTACTTACATTTACACCACTGAATATCCATTGCTAGTAAAAAAAAAATGAGGGCATATTGTGTGACATCAGTACGATAACTCTTTATGCTTGCTAACCGCGTTTTAAAGGTTGAGTTTTCCTACTAATAGCGGCTAATGGAATGTTTTGTGGCTACGTATCACTCCCCAAAATAAAAATGAGTGTCACACAGTCGTTTATTTCTGTTGTCAGTTCACTGCTTACAGTCGTTTGAAAGTGAACTGTTCGGTTCATTGATCAAATAAATGTGAAAGCTTTTACCTTGTAATGTAGGTAATTTAAGTTCCTCCGCGATGACTCCCCGGGGAATGTTTGCTATCTTATCATTGATCTCAACACACGTGTTACTGACCTCAATAACAATTTACTTTGAAAGAAAGTTCAGAATTTCCAGCGGCTTCACTACATACAATACTTACTTACTTATTTACTTACTTAATCCATGGTGCAGACTCCTTTTGAGAAGCTAACTGGTTTGCAGTTTGTCAAGAAATTCCCCGCATTTCACGGAAACCGAAGGTTTATTACCGCACTCACAAGCGTCCGCCACCTGTCCCTATCCTGGGCCAGCCCAATCCAGTCCATATACCCACATTCCATCTCCTGGAGATCCATCCTAATATTATCCACCCATCTACGCCTAGGTCTCCCGAGTGGCCTCCTTCCCTCCGGTTTCCCCACCAAGACCCTATACACCCCC
>Ga0136643_10020047_pt1 | contig 10107 bp, 4 predicted proteins | sample TergutLab28metaG_FD_96883 | JGI IMG/M metagenome (GOLD analysis project Ga0136643, IMG submission 96883) | Labiotermes labralis P1 segment gut microbial communities from Petit-Saut dam, French Guiana - Lab288 P1 (version 3) (version 3) | ecosystem: Host-associated > Arthropoda: Insects >... | reverse complement strand
GAGGAGAGGGGGGTGTATAGGGTCTTGGTGGGGAAACCGGAGGGAAAGAGACCACTGGGGAGACCTAAGCGTAGATGGGTGGATAATATTGGGATGGATCTCCAGGAGGTAGGGTGTGGGTGTATGGATTGGATTGGGCTGGCCCAGGATGGAGACAGGTGGTGGACGCTTGTGAATGCGGTAATGAACATTCGGGTTCTGTGAAATGCGGGGAATTTCTTGACTAGCTGCAAACCAGTTAGCTTCTCAAGAAGGACCCTACACCGTGGAGTAAGCAAGTATTATGAGTGCCTCATTTTTTTTTTTTTTTTTTTTAAGTGAAGCCTCTTGTAAAGTGAGTAGACCCTAAGCTGTAGATCGGCTAGCTTATACGTAAATGTGGCACTGAGGAAGGGTCCACTCAGTATTTGAGGCTATTATATGCAATTTGCTTGACATGAAACTCTGTCGCTTTACTGTACAAACACTGTGCAATAAGATAAGAACCATATCGTCACCAGTGAACTCAGTTAACATCTTCCTGTTCTTAAAAATTCAAGTGTGCCAAATTGGTCGTCGTATGATGTGTGGAATAAACGTCTTGAGAATGTGTAGTAATCGGTATAAATAATTTGCTTGCTTCTAGCGTCTTGAGAGACTTGTTTCCACGTCGTGAGCTAAGTGATTCCTGTCGCTACCGGCTGAAAACTTCTCATTAACTGTTTAAAGTGGTGTTGTTGCTTCTGCTGTTGCTGCACTGTACAACAGATACAGCTCAAAGCATCTGGCACTCAAGTAGACAAGTACTCCAGCCGTTGTTTCACACCCGCGCGCTGTCTCACGGAATAGTTGTGACAAAATACAAATTGCCCTAATTTCACGCTTAGTAGCTTTTCTTTGTATAATTTGCTGTTAACAGATTACGTTGTATATTCTGAGATAATGAGCTGGGTGTCGACATGTCGAATTCGAAACATGCGGAACAAGAAGTGTTCTTTATTCGACTTTCTCGCCCTTGAAGTTGACAACGCCACGTTGTCTCCCGTTGTCTCGCAACGTCGGAAACCAGTTACCCATTTATGCGGTGTCATATCCCGGAAGAGTAGATACCTTACACAGCTGCATAAACCTAGAAGCTCGGTGGTCATAATGTGCTCTAACAAGTGTCAAGGCTGACAGTTGTGTAGCATTTTGTAACTGTAGGCCACCTCCGTCGGTCTGATGGTTAGCGCTCTTTCTTAATTTGCCAAAGGCCCTGCATTAAAATTCTGTTGCTTAGTGGCAACGGGCTTGACCACCAATCGTGAACCGATAACCGACAGTGGCAAAGGATTTTATCTTCTTTCAAGCGTCCATTCCGGCTGTGAAGCCCACCTAGCCCCCTTCTCAGTGGATACCGCGGGTTTATCCCGGTGGGTAAAGTGGGTGAGGCATGAACATGACCACTAACCATTTCCTGCCGAGGCTAAGAATGATTTAAGCTCTTCTTTCACACCTCCATATACCTTCATGGCATGGACAGGGAGAAATTGACCTTGTCCTACCTGGATTCAAACTTCGGCCCTGAGGCGCGTATCTTGACTGGGGGTTTTTTATGTTCTTCGATTTATATGCGTATGCTGTAACGGTAAGTTAAAATAGGTCACGACCACTTCCACATCATTTCCGATGACGCCAACATTCCGCGCTGTAACATAGTCTCCATGTTTTGAAAGAACGCAGTTACCCTAGAATCATTGTGCTGGAACTGTCTTCCATACATAGGCCATCTATAGCCAATTTGCAAGAGAGACTTTTCCTTCTCTTCAGTTCGCCGGTATTTGGTATATTGCATTCTGTGTTTGCTGGTTCCATGTTCCCGTTGCAAAAGTGATCAAAGCATACTGGATTCTCTTGCGAGGCTTCTTCTCATATCAAACAAGCAGACGTGATGAAACAAGTAGGAGACGGATTTATAGCTAGAAGCTTCTAGCGCGGCTTGCTGATTGAAGTAATTAGTTCCCGCCATGTTTGTTCGCAACTAAACATGGTCCATTAGTGTGCTACAAGGTGAAACAAAACTTCTTGGCAATTAAATTAGGGTCCAGTATTTCTAAAGAACACGGTGCGTAAAATTCACCGTTTCGAAACTTTCTTTGCCGAATACGCCTCACTTGACTCCAAAAGAGTCGCATGCGATTTCATACAAAGTATCGATATATTTATTAATTCTTTTTTGTTACGTAATTCATTCCGCGCTTTCATAATTATTAATCTTTAATAATTAACCAACAAATCGCTCACTAAATGCACTAGTGGCAAAAAAAATCCCATTTGGAGTTAAATACTACGATTGAGCTCAAAAATGAAACAACTACATCCGATCATAATGCCACCTAGCGGGGTATGTTTTAACTAACAAGTATGCCTGTATTGTCGGATGTGGCTCTTATATTTTACGGCTCAGTCGTAGTATTAACCCCAAATGGCAATTTTTGGATTGTGCCACTGTTGCATTCAGTGAGCGAAGTGAGCAATCTTTGTATTTACACAGTTATAGTACGTTAAAATTATGAAGAATAGTACACGATTCGAACTTTATTGGGATCATCGTCAGGGAGTATGTACATGAAAAGATGTATAAAACATTTTTATAAGTTGTCAATTCGTGATATCTTGTACACGGAGAGACCTTCATCTGACTGCTCAATTCTTCTGCATATCACGTATTAACAAATTATAAACAGTTTTATACAACGTCTTTTAATGTATATAAAAAGGTAAAGGTAAGGCAGTCTCGTTACAGGCCTGGAGTGGCCCAGAGGGTTCCATTAAGTTAAGGTTCCCAGATTTCATGACGACACTGGATGGTGGTAAGGTTGTCAGCCTTACGCACCGGCCACCTTTACCCCCAGGAAATGCTCCTACTACTCATTTCTGTCAGAGGCTGAGTCGACCCCAGGGCCATAATGCGATCGGAGGGATTTTGTGTCAATAAAAAATTCCAATGACACCAGCTGGGATCGAGCCAGCGACCTTCCGATTTGTGTAGCACAGCACCCTAACCGCTGTGCCACCGCAGTCCCCCCCCTTTAATGTATATACTCCCTGATAATGTTCCCAATGGGGGTCGAAACAGGTAGAGTCTTCAGCATTGTAATGTAGTGTAATCTGTGTAAATACAAAGAATGTGCGTTTTTTGCTTGGTTATTATAGATTAGTCGTTGAATCTTTGTTTAAAGATGCTTACTTTGCTGACATGTTGTAGCGTCCATTGGTAGGATGGTATGTCAATTGGGAACATACAAGGATGTAGAAGTGCTCGTGGTCTATTCCAGAGTTGGCCTGCTGTCCCTCCATGTGAGTGGAGGCAATGAAAAAAGAAACTAAGAGTATTCCAGTAAGGATTGTCGATTTATGGACCAAGATTTGAGTACGATACCTCAAATGCAACCCTTTTGTTGTACGTACTGTTGTCCAGCGTATTTGTTCTTTATTACAAATGTATGCATTCGGCAACGTTGAAACATTAGTACTAATTACAAGCTGTGTCACGTTTACTGCATATTTAGAAAAATACAAACCTAGAAAATGAAATAATTGTTCTTTCCTACCTGTGGTTCGCTATAGTATGTTAAGTATCAAGCTGTAAGTCTGTCCTTAGTAAAACTTGCAATATTCTCCGTGCCAGGTACTATAAAATCGCAGTGAATTTACAGATGTTAGAGCAAAAATAGAATGTGCTCCACTGGCTCTCTGGATTCCTTTGCTCCAACCCCGAACCTCCAGTTCTGCCCTTCTTCTGGCATGTTTTTTGGCGTTGCAGTTTGCACTTATCTTTACTTTGTTAATAGGCATGTATAAGTATTTAGTGTCTGTATGTGTGAAAGCGATTGGTCATAAGTGTGTCAGTCGATTAGGTTTCTGACGATCTGAGATCTACAGATAATTTTGTCAGAACTGACACCGTAATGGATGGACAGCCACATCGTCTTGGCCCTTCTTACTTGCCTGTAGACATTGATAAACGGCTGCTGTTGAGATTCAGACTCCCGGACTGACCATCTTTCGAAAATGAGGTGCGCATGCGTTAAGTATCCTCATGACGATAACAACCAACCAGTTACGCTGCTGTTAGCATACACGTATCCGCGAAAAATAAGCCAATGAGCAGAATCTGAAGAATCAGAAAGGCATGGATATACGTCTAGTACGGCGGCGTATTACGAGCTGGAGCCGAATGCAGTTCGACAGGAAAATCAGAGAAAGCCTGTCGCTTTATTTGTGCTTTCTCCGATTTTAACTCGCACTGTTTCTCAGTGAAACCGACACTGCCTCTCGTATGTCGATGTGCAGCAGAAAGTGTGTTTTGTGAAAAGCAATTGTATGGTTAATTGAATTACTTGAAGAATTTGCGAGCGCATTCTAAAGAGGGCCATCAACCACAACATTTGATTCAGTCTGCAGATTTTAGGCGAGACCGAAACAGGTCTATTGAGGCCTAACTCATGACGGATGATGATATGATGATGATAGAGAAAACGATGAATGTGATGTAGTACTGATGTACGTGTGAATAAAATGAGGTGGGAATTTGAAGTACACACTCCCCGAATTACGCAGTAGTCACGTTCCAGAAGGTCCGTCACAATTTGGAACTGAGTATACATGTGTTCAACTACATATGTATGTACAGGGGATTCTGAACTGAAATACAAAATGAAATACACTGGAATGTGATCGACCGCAGCATGACCGCCCTGCCTCCTGTATTATCGCCCAGCTGTATTTTTCTCATTGCATTTTCGTTCCCACAAGGAAAAGTTGACGCGTTTCAAAAATGTTACTATTTCATTTTTTTTAACTTTCTAAAAATTGCGTAACTTGAAATTGTGTAAGTCGGGGAGAGTCTGTCTTGAAACAAGATGTAAGTGCTTGGCGTGTGCGTGCAGAATTTACTGATACGGCTGGTTCTGATTCTTTACACCCCAGTTTCTTTTCGGTAAACGTGAATTGACCAAGTGGAGGCGAGGAAGGAAGAAAGTTCTGTTCCGATATGACAGCTCGGTGACCACAGTCATTCATGCGCGACAATAACATGTTGTTGTTTCCTATGGTCAGAGTTCGCATCCGGTACACAATGTGACATACTGTATACTGACAGTTTACCCCATTCACGAACTAGAACACACTACTTCGACACAATTTAGCAAGAGACGCCACATCCTGGTCAAATGGGTAGCAGTCCTGGTTTGTATCGGGAGGTACCGGCTTCAAATCTCGCACTGAAGACCGTCTGCGCTGCGTTTATTATTTCTCTTCACTCCTTTCGAGTAAATTCTTATTCATAATCCACTGATTGACGTGTCATTTGACACTTTATAATCCGAGACAGTGGCGTAAACCATAAACAAATAAATAAATGTATAAATAAACAAGACCTGCCAAGCCCCAAGTGAGCGAAGACTCGTTTACTTCTTCATTATTGTCATGTCTTCAACACAGAAGTGTTGAGCATTCAGATGTACTGTACGTTTAATTTTGTTGTTGTTTTGCTGGTGGGGGTGGTGGTGGTGGTGGGTGGATCGTTATTGCTGGAACGTGACTCCCTGCATTGCTCGTACACCTACCTGCAGTATGAAGTACTGTATAATAGCATAAGTGCAGGGTGCATCAGTGTTGTTTCGGATTTAAACTGATGTAAATTAAATCAGTTTTTAAGTGATTCCCTTAATTTAAGGATTTAGATACAGTGGGCCATGTCGAAGAATGGAAGTTTACTTTTCCGCCCCAGTTCACTTTCCTTTCTTGTGGACTTGTAAATTTGCATACAAATTAGAATCCGAAGGGTGGTGAAATGAAAACCATTTTATAGGCGTACGTACGGTAAGCGATTCCTTTGTGTCCCGGCCATGATTAGAGTGGTGCCACGTGTAACATTGCTGCACTGTACCTTCTTGTCTTTCAGCTACTGCATTTGTGCTACCAGTAAAACGCTACAGTTGGTGGGCGTAGGTCTGTACACACAATGTTACGATTTCATCTGTTTTAGTTCTATTTATCGAATACTTTTTTACCCACCTACCTGCCTACTAGTATTCATATTTCATGCAGACTCATTTTTCAGAAGCTGATAGTAAGTTCAGGTAATCGAGTTATTCTGTCTAACGTGGAGCTCGAATGTACGTTGTGCTCGTAACAGAACGCAGCTGGACCATTATCCTGAGGCGATAAATCCAGTCCAGACACTTACGTAATATTTCTTCGTTTATCCCACCTACGCTTAGATTCCAACGTGATCTGTTTCTTACCTTCCGTTTTGTCACTAAAATTCTGTATTATCTACTTTCTTTTCCGCCTTATGCATGCTACATGAACTGTCCATGTCATGCATCTTGATTTTGTAAAGATAAAGCGTATAGCTTATGAATTTTGTTTCCATGCCCCTGTTGTACGATAAATTTACGAAAGCATTTTTTTTCAGAATAAAGATTTTATGTAAATTAAATGGACGGGACATGTAGCATGCGTGGGTGAAAAAGTAAATGCTTGAAGTTTAGAGACTCGGGCGTAGATAGTACGGTAATATTACATTGGCTAGTACGAAAATAGAGTGTCAGGATGTGCACTGAATTCATTTGGCTCCGTTCTTGCACCGGTGTTGCGCTGTTAGTATCGCGGTAATGAACCTTCGTGTTCCGTAAATTATGGCGTATTTGCTGACCAGCGACTGTCTGCTTCTCAAGAAGAACTGCTAACTTCCATTAGTGGGCCGGTTGTGGAAGGTTTCGAAACACAGCAGTAATCGAATTGCCTTTGCAGTATCAGAGGACAGAGGAAGCCTTGAATACTTCTTGGATAGATCGGACGTAAATTATTGGAAGTGTTACAGTCACTTCGTGTGACGAGGAATCTCGTGTTTTGTCGGACGTCTCACAGAGCCATCTTTGTATCCTTGTGTATAAGATGTGGCTTTTGTTTGGCTTTATTTTTCTGACTGGAATTTGCTGATTTGTAGCGCTTGCGGTAGTGTGTCGCCAGGCGAAGGAAGGCGTGTAAGCCACTAGAACGAATATTTCTGGATCACAGGCCTCCCTCTTTCTTGCCAAGGCTGTCTAAAGTTCATACGAGTACGAGGATTTCTTGGGAATGGCGGTGAATTGCAAGTCTGTAGCTTAGACCGTGAGCTTTAACTTCGAGTTGGTTCATCCCTTTGTGTTACAGTAACAATGAAGAACCAATGTTCTTCTGTCAAACACAGCTGTATATTTAAAAGTAGCTAAACAACTACATATTTCGGCTTATAGTTAAGCCGTCATCAGCCTGCATATAGAAATTAAGAAGATCTCACCTTGAATATTTAATATTGCAGTTGTAAATTTTACATTTTTAGGCGCGTTCTCAAAATTGCGAAAAGCGACTGTTAGCTTCGTCATGTCTGTCCGCCGTCCGTCCGCCCGCCCGCCCACCCGCATGGAACAGCACGGATCCAACTGGACGGATTTTCACGAAATTTTATATTTGAGTATTTTTCGAAAATTGTCGAGAAAATTCGAATTTCATTAAAATATGACAAGAATAATGGGCGCTTTACGTGAAGAAAATATACTTTTTCCATCATATCTTGCTCAATTTTTCTTGGAATGAGAAATTTTTCAGAAAAACATTGTAGAGAAAATCGAAACACAACTTCAAAAAAAATCATGCCGTTTGTGAGATGATGTGGAAAAATACTGTGGAGCGGGGCAGGCCACAGATGACAATATTGCGCATGCACATTGCATGCTGATTATCTAAGGCTAGAGACACACACAATATGTAATACTTTTTGCTTTCCCACGGCAACAGTGGTTGCTCGTTGATGTTACGTTACACGTTCATTGCTGTCTTAACTGTCACATGCATCCTGATGGTGGCTTCAGTATGCGCCGTAACACGTAGCGGTTTTCATGTTGCTGATAGGTTGCGTATTCTTACAATCAGTATATAATCCAACAAATGCATTTAATAAAATACAATTAATGACAGATGTCAAACTTCTACATATTTCGGCACCGGAGTGTCATCCTCAGGGATTCTTCTGTTACAAAATACAAGTCCAACACACGAATCTAGGTATTGCATCGCCCTCACTGGAATTATTAAAACTTTGTGTATTGTGGAATTTTGAAGTTTTAATCATTTTAGTGAGGGCGATGCAGTACCTAGATTGGCGTTTTGGACTTTCGTGTCTTCGCTGTAGAAGACCCTGAGGATGGCACTCCGATGCCGAAATATGTGAGAATTTGGTACTTGTCATAAATAGTATTTTGTTAAATGCGTTTTTTGGTTGATATACTGAATGTAGACGTTTACCACCTTTGATATATACAGTTGTATTTGATGGAAGAATATCGCACGATTTAATTTTTCTGTGGTTGTTAAATTCTCTGACTAATTTCAATAGAACAGTTTGTGTTATGATGCTGATAGTCATTCAGCTGGTCGTGAAATTCCCAGTAATTAGTGGAACCCGAAGGTTCATTGCCGCCTATAGAAGAGCCCGCCACTAGGCCCTAAGCAGAGCCAAATTAAACTAGACAACGTTTTCATGCTGCAATTTTCCATATAAATTTTACATTGTCCTTACATCCAACGAAGCTTGTTCCGATCCAGATTTTGTGTGCAATTTCTCTTATAAGTATTATGTGTGCTATGTGTTCGCCTCAGTTTCCTGATGTATTTGACAATGATCGGCGAGAAGTGGCTACAAGTGATTAAGTTTTCTTATTATTGTTGTTATTTTGCTGTGTTCTCCTGTTACATATCTCTTTTCCCGAACGTTTCCCTTTACACCGTCTTCAGAATACCAAGTGTTATATTTGAACGCGGCCTAGGCCTGTACACTGCAGTCAACTGGAATTATGCATAAGGTAAAAGGTATTACATTCCAGTCAACTGACTTGTTATGCTGCACAAGTTTGGGGAGAGTATATTAGGAAGTTCAGTTTCTAATCAAGCAAAGCTGGTTCATTGGGTCCACTGTTCGAGAAGTGGAACCTATGCTTTAGCTTGACACTTCGAGGTTAATAAACGCTGCAGTGAAAGTGATGTAAATTGGTGCGTTACTGTTATTTATCCATGTTCCTGTCGTTACGGAATGCGAGTTTTTCGTTTTACCTGCTTTGTTCTACTCGTGTTGCTCAGATTTTGTGCGTCGACAGTTTTGTCACATAGCAATCTTGGATACAGGAAATAATGCGTAGTAATTGACATGGAATTCCCTATTTCAAATTTGACACATTTTCTGAAACAAATATGTGCAAAAACTTGAAGTGCAACACGCGTGTGAAGTAACCTCTGTAAGACCTACATAATTCACAGTAGCAAATGCCCTTCCATCCCACCTTCTTCCTGCAGGCAACAACTTATAAATACAGAAAATGTCCTCTCTAGACACACCCCAGGAAAGATGATCGATATGTTACTATTTAGAAGACTGACGCAGGGTGGGACATTGTTATAAACCCCTGTACAGACACCTCTGATTTCTGTCGATTGTAACGCCGTTGCTAGGATACGTACGCAGATGCTGTTAAGGATGTTTGTGTTAAGTATGTGGTGAAAGATACTGAACTTCACATTATGGTGTCCTACGTTCGAGTAGTTATGAGCAGTGACAGAGTTGTGTTTATCTTTTTATGGTGTACAAGAGCTCCTTATAACATGCCTGCTAGGACACCGCTCGGAAAGTGCGCTGGCAGTGTTAGTAGCTCAGCACGTGAGCCTGAACCTAAATGACGACGAGGGAAATGAGACTTCCGATGCCAAGAGCAGAGTAGGACGACATAGGCCCCCTGGGAAGCTCGTCAAAATTTTTTTCTTTTTAATCAGCAATAAGGATACAATCTTATCCTATGAGCTAATGTGCGGATTGAAGGAAAGCTTTGCAATCCTCAGGGTGATGGTGAGATGTCGCGCCCAGCGGCTTGACCTCGGCTATCTAAAGTAGATCGGAGGGCCGAGTTCGCTTTAGTCTTGTGGGTTGGTTGGCATCCAGGAGCTGTTGTAGTGTGGGGTTTGGATGAGTGACTAATTTCCAGTGATGTTTAGCGTATCTGTCTGAGATGACGTCACGGATGAACGGGATCTTCAGGTCGTCGTGTAGGG
>Ga0136643_10020045_pt1 | contig 10107 bp, 2 predicted proteins | sample TergutLab28metaG_FD_96883 | JGI IMG/M metagenome (GOLD analysis project Ga0136643, IMG submission 96883) | Labiotermes labralis P1 segment gut microbial communities from Petit-Saut dam, French Guiana - Lab288 P1 (version 3) (version 3) | ecosystem: Host-associated > Arthropoda: Insects >... | reverse complement strand
GGTTCGTGATACAACCTGATGATGGCCCAGGAGTAGGGCCGAAACATGTAGTTGTAAACCTTCCAATAATTAGCCAATAAAATAGTTGTGTTTGACGGTAAGTGCCACTCACATATATTGCCATACTAATTGTATATCACACAACGGGGATGACGCACATAAAGATCTCAAACATTTCTCTACAACTTAGACTCAAACATTTCTCTACGACTTAGTCTCAAACATTTCTCTACAACTTAGACTCAAACATTTCTCTACGACTTAGTCTCAAACATTTCTCTACAACTTAGTCTCAAACATTTCTAATTCTAAGAAATATTGAACTCATATGATGAAAAATATATTTTGGTTTTCATGAAAAGTACCAAATATTCTTGTCAGATTTTAATGATGCTTGAATTTTCACGGCAGATTTTCGAAAGATACTCATATCAAATTTCTTTAAAATACATCCAGTGTGAGCCGAGTTGTTCCATACGTACAGACGAACGGACGGACGGACGGACGGAAAGACGGCAGACAGACATGACGAAGCTAACAGTCGCTTTTCTCAATTTTGTGACCTCGCCTAAAAACAAGCTTAATTTACGGACCTGTGTGATATTCACAAGGAGTAGTGTGTTTTAATGTGAATGTGAAGGTTTATAGTGACAGCCGCTTCAGGATTCTGAAATCACGGTTCGATACTTTATGAACGTGAAAAATTTTATTATAATACGATCTATCAACGTACGTAACGTTCCATTGAATCCATAACACTGAATGCAATTTATTTATTTTATGGTACGTGAATCAGTCGGTATTCTCCGTCACGGGAGCATTTAAAGCTAAATTACAGATGACAAGATTCGCACTTCACCAACTCTACTATAATTATTCTGCCATAAATAGTAAGTAAATAGGTTAAAACTCTACCTCATGTATCGAAATCTCCCAATGCGATAGGGTTGTGTAATTTTTAATTATTTTTACAATATTGAATGACAGTTTTATATGGGCCTGTTTATGAAACAACTACGTTTATTTGTGTATAAATTCCCAGGATAATGAGGGTTGATGCACATTATTTCTTAAGCTTAGAGGATAAAAATTACGTGTTTATCCTCAGTTTCCACCGTTATGATTCCATCGTTGCAAGTTACAATTAAAAATGTTTCTCTGCAGACACTGCAATTTGAAGTGAATTCTTTACGGCTTTGCTAAATGGTAAGTGCTGAATGTTTATGCCATTAGATCTGTCTAGAGGGGTAGTTTTCAGTCTAGTTATTGTTGGAAAGAAAGAAAGAAATGTCCTATCGCTTTTGTGTATTGGGTCACTGGTGCATTATTTGAGGCTTCCGCTGCCGTGTAAATGAGATCTGTAAATTTTTGGGACTTTACGCAGCGTAAAATGGTAGTTTCTTACCGAAGTTTCAGAACAACCTGTTGGTACCATCTTCAAGTGTCAAGCATTCCAAGAATCCTTGACCCTCTAAAAGGGGTCGCATAGTTTGGCCCAAAAGGCGGGTAAGAATCTACCATTCGACGCTGCGTAATATTCCAAAAGAGCGCAGGTATGGAATAACTAGTTTTTCCCTAAGCCAGATCGATCCAATCCTCATTATCACAAGCTGTTTCTTGAATGCGTGTTTTAGTTTATTCCCCCACGCATATCTGTGAATCCTAATTCTCCCGGCTTAAGAATTGGTTATAATTTTAAAGACGTCTAGGCGCAACGTATTAGAAACCAACAAATTAATGTCTGTGGCTCTTCGGACTGTGCGATATTAGATTTTAAAGGCCTGTGGCCTGTGTAACTACCGCCAAAATTGAGTATTTAAATCTCCGTACTTTTTTACTGGTCTGTGTATGCGTTCCTTAGAATTACTTTCCAAAAAGGCACTAGTCGTTTTATTGTCACGTGGAAGTACACCGTGTTCTGTGTGAGGTACTTACTAAACATGTATACGTAATGTGTGCCTAATTTTATTTTAGTTATCGAAGGGTTAATGCATTTCTCCCATATTCAATTTTACAGTGACGTAGAAATATATTTCTTATACCTACCTTGAAGTGGATTTATTAATCATGTCCACCTGCACGAGGCGCTGTCGTCTGACGTTTAAACCATAAAAATGCGGCAGCGATTCGCAATTATTCCCCACGAAGCATCCATGGAAGCCTTATTTCGTGAATCGTAGAGCTATTAGCATAATTGGCCTTCCGCACACCGCATAAAGAGGGAAAACAGTGAAATATAACCAGCGAAACTTTCTCTCATGTAATGCAGTTCTGCTCGTTTAGCAGGAGTAAATGTGTAAAACTTCAAATGAAACTAAAATTCGATAAGTTTTGTCCAGGAAACTTGTAGTTGCTACTGCGTAATATTAATTTACATTCTTTTTCTAAAAACCGTGTTACTTTGGTAATATTTTCTCAGCACCGTATACCATGTCGTGGCTACAAAGATTTGTTGCAGTTTTCCTTTGTAACATAATTTTAAGATGAATTTATAAAGGAAGTGTTGACGTTTCCGGGCTGTCTTTCGATACTTTCAGCCATATTCATTGTAAAAATACTGTCGATCTTATGGCGCACCTATCTCTTTTTCCTCTTCTTTCTCCTCACCCTCCTTGTCTGTCGCATGAATCGACTGCAGGAGGTTCCAGACTAACTTTTACTATGACACGTATACGGATTTTCGTGGATATCATCAGAATCTAAAATAGATTTTAACGTAAGAAACAGAATTGCCTTTTCTTCCTTGTCTATCACATTATCAGGATAGCCTAAATAACCTTATGCAGCATTTGAAGGTAGAGGTACAGTGTTATTTATTCCCTAATATTTCTGAATTCCCTCAATGTACTAACAGGCCGCAGCTGTCTTTATTACAGCTTTTTGTTTTCCGTTTTCGTGCCTGATATCTGTAACACTCATGATTTTCCTATTGCATGTTTCACAAATTCGTGTTAATGTTCATTAAAGAGAACGATATGTTTGGTTTTCGTTATTTGTAGCCGATTGTTTGGTTGTTTTGCTGCTGTCAAGATTACAGTATTCATGGAATCAATGTAATTTGTAGACGTATGGGAAGTTGACTTTCCCGACTGAAAGCATGTGCAATGGTTTGCCACTGTGGACTAGGTACTTAACGGATTTTAAAAATACTTGCATATCACCTTCGTGTGAATTCAGTAGATATTTTTAAAAGTTATGAAGCCGTATTTTGGGGATATCAGACATGACAAAAATTAACACTGTAGTAAAATGAAGTGCTAAATATATTTCGTGTTGAAAAAGAAATAAACACGAAAATTGTTAAATGTGTTATGTATAATGTGAAATTGTTAGAATAGCTATTTAAGATAGCCTAAAGGCAGAGGGGAAACGAAGGGTCTCGTAAAGAGGGCAGCCTGCTTGAAACGTTGCTAAAATTCACACTCAGTCGAGAGCAGTTATTAACAAGTTTTGTATTCCAAGTTTAGATTTCAAACCCAAAGCAGCAGAACTAGTAAAGTGCGAAAATCAAGGAGCAGTTCTGTGTCTCTTAGGTTCACGCAGTCTCCTTAGGGTCTTTTTCTCACACACCCTAAATCTCTTCGTACCTTGAGTTATAAACTCTCAACGTATCGTCGTAGAGATACGAGAATATTAATCAGTGTTCAAGTGAGATACTTAACAGTGGCAGGAGTTTACAGGTAAATGAAATCACTGGCAGGAAACGATTCGGTCTGCATTTTTAGCAGTGTATTTAGCATAAAGAATGTATGGGAGGTATCTGTATTGTAACCTTCGCGGTAATTACGTCATTAATAAGAGCCGCAAAAAAATTTTGTCTTTGTTCATATCTGCCGTGGTCTGCGTCATTTTTTTCAAACAGACTGTACTCTCTGTGCTAAAGTGGAAGTCCTGGCTGTACAACTCAGTAGGCCACCTGGCATCTATGAGGCTTTCCCAGAAACGATATAATTAATGCCTTCGTTTAGCTACTTCTGCTCTTGCGAAAAGCTTGTGAATAAATGATATGTTTATGCTGTAACCATCTTGAAGTTCGTATTCCGAAGTCGACATAATTGTGACTTAAAGTATGCAATCAAATTAAGCTCATTCAAAAGCAAGTTTCTGCAAACTTGTTTGGAGTCTGGTCGCTCTGCCAATAAAGAGAGTCACTACGGGGTGAACGACGGGATTTTTAAATCCGGTAAGCCTGCTGGGACTGTCATTTTCATATGTCGTCCCATAATTCAGGCTGTTAGACGCCAGATTCTCGTAAGAGAGGTCCGCGTTCAACTCTTGTGTAGTCCTTAAGGGATTTATGGTGGACAAATTACCTCGGTTTTCCTATGTCAATTACCATTCAGTCATTTCTGTGTATTCATTTATTTACCATAGGAGGGAAGGACAGAGTTCCGTTACACGCCTCAGTTGTAAGAGACCCAGTGGTACCCCAAACAGGAACAAAACTCCGTCAAATTTACGGCACCATGAGATTGTCCGTCAGACACTTCCTTGCACAGTGGCGATACAGGTGACAAAGGCACGTTGAAAGTACTGCTGACCGCTGACTTCCAGTTAAGGTAGACCATTAGATAAGGACAGGTTTCTTTCATGCTTCTTACAAGCCTCTATGTACGTTACGATTCCATCATTTTTAAAATTATCTTATGGAACGTTGTTAAACTACTAATTTCCCTTCTTCTTGGAGTACAGTACTCTGATAAGTAGTAACCAGTATGGTAGGATTCAGCCCATCATGAGCCTTTTCTTCCTGTATTCACTGCAAGTTTACACATTTGTCATTCCGTCTTTCAGAATTTTGTTTTAATTTGCGGACTACATGAATTCGGATGGTACTGTGGAAGTGAGTTTTTGTTGAACCAGCAGGAAGCCGTAGGCATTGTTTGAAATGAATCAGAGAGAGAGAAGAATGCGTGTGTATGGTGCGCGCTAGCTAGTTTCTAGTTACCTGGCAACCAGCAATGTTGAGTGTGCTTACGTATCGCCATGAAATAGCACACAGGCATTTCCTGAAAATGCTAAAGCTTTTATTTGATTAATAAATCTATACTGCTAAATGTAAACAGAAAACGAAATTTTGCAGGAACAAACTTCCTGCTACACTAGGAAAATATTTATTTAACGAAGCTCCAGAGGCAAAACATCCAACGATAGCTATTTGTTTTCTCTGAGGAACTTCAATTGAAAATACGAAGAAGTTTTATTAGATACACTTTTATTACAGCGTTCAGATTTTAGTTATTTGGGACATATTTGTAAACTTTTTTTCTAATGGAATTTTTATAGGTTTTGTTTTGTTTTCCTCGGAGAACCTGAGGGTTGTTTTTAAAAGCGTCATTACTAACATGATGTGACAATAATATGCGTCAGGTCAATTACGAGGATTCCAAAAGAATTTACAATAGATGATCGAAGGCCAGTCAAGGAGTCCTGTCGTAAAAAGATAGGAGAGGAGGTATGCGAATGGTGTGCCACCGGCAAATCTGTGTGCGTGTAAAATGTATGCCGTATGTGGTTACACGATTGAAAAGATGGCGATATGCTATGGTGTGCCATCGACAAATCCGTGTGTGTGGAAAATACTACCGTATGTAGTAACATGAATGCAAAGGGAGCGAAATGCTAATGGTGTGCCATCGAAAAATGTGTGTGTGTGTGTGTGTGTGTGTGCAAAATACATGCCATATACACGTAGTTGCACCAAATGCTAATGGTGTGCCATCGACAAGTGCGTGTGTGTGCAAAATAGCGCGGTATGAATTTACACGATTGCAAAGGGGTTGATATGCTAATGTTGTGCCATCAACAAATCCCTCTCTCTCTCTCTCTGTCTGTATGTGTGTGTGTGTGTGTGCAAAATATATTCCGTATATGGTTATATACAAGAGACGTCATTTTGTCTCCATCTGCATGCAGATAAACGCATTATAGCAGTATTCCTTTATAAACAGTATAATACCTATATAACTCCATACATTTGTGTTATAAATAAAGGAGTTTTGCAGAAAGTTTGATTTCGTATTACGTACATTTAGACTATTAAGAACACTTATGACCTTTTCATTTTAAACAGAAGGTCTGTGAACTGACGGTGAAGATGGGGCATTGAAAGTAACTCATCAATGACCTTACATGTATGGAGTAGGCAACGATCAGGACGAATGTTTACGAGGGCTGTCCGGAAAGTATCCGGCCATTTTGAATATCTAGAGAACCGGTCGCGTGGCCTTGATGTAACTTGATAGCCAGTCGGAGGATACCTTTCTCTGCATCCGTGAACAGTTACTATCCCGTGGGTCTAGTCAGTCGGCAGTGAGATGCCGTTGAGTGAGCTTGTGTACAGTGTGACCATCGAATTCAAAATGACCGACCGAGCAGATAAGATTCATCACGAAAATGTGCCTGCCCATTCTACAGCTGTCGTGCAGGATTTTTTGGCAAAGCATCACATCACCCAGATCTATCCGCCCCCCCCCCCACCCTACAACCATATTTGGCTCCCTGCGACTTCTGGCTTTTCCCAAAGCTAAAATCGCCGTTGAAAGTGAGGAGATGTGCGAATGCGATGGTCACACAGTACACAAGGTCAGTCAACGGCGTCTCACTGCCGACTGACTAGCCCCACGGGAGAGTGACTATTCGCAGATGAACAGTAAGGTCTCCTCTGAGCGGCTGCTAAGTACATCAAGGCCACTCGACCGGTATATTCAAAATTGCTGCATACTTTCCGGAGAGGCCTCGTATGTCCCAAAGCAGACAGTAAAATGTCCACTCTCATAATAGGCGCTCGTATTCTTAATTAGGTACAGAGAGGAAGCAGATGTTTTTCTATAGGAATGTGTAATCTGAAACCACAAGCTTTTTAGACGCGTTCGCAAAATTGCGAAAAGCGACTGTTAGCTTCTTCATGTCTGTCCGCATGGAACAACTCGGCTCCCACTGAAGTATTTTCATGATATTTGATATTTGATTATCCACAGATGACAATATGGTGCATGCGAATTACTTGCTGGGTACCTAAGTCTACAAACACACAATCGTAATGTGTAATAGTTACTGTTTTGTGCCTCAATGTTACGTAATACCTACATTGTATTTTTTAATATTTTACTTTCACTCACCAGTGGATTCGAAATACTTGTGTACGAGTAATATACTTGGGTTTGTGGACAGAAGTTTAGAATCACTGTTCAGAGAAGTAACTCTGATAGATACAATATCATTCTTTAGAGCGGACCTTTTCCGATATTTGTCGTCCCAATGCTTCAAACCTTTTGCCACAAATTTCATTCATACGGCATCTGCGTGATTTGTTTACATGATCTTTATATATATGTAAATATTCGTGTAATTTTGTTAATTAATTGATTACATACACATACTCCAATGCCAATTGTAATTGCATTAATAGCTGCATTAAATTAGAGTAGCAACAGTCCAGCAAGCTTTTAAACGTATATCTTCTCGTTCTGCGTTAGTAGTAATTTTGGTGCTTGGGTATTCTTCGCTATTAAGTCTTCAAAGTGTTAAAATTTTCCTGTTGTACTGAGTCCATTGTGAGTGAATGCTCATGACACAAGTTTTGTAAAGACGAATTCTTATGTTTATTTATTTTGTGAATTCTAAGTTGAATGTCGTTTAAGCTATATAATAATGTAAAGCTTGCACGACGTGCAGACAGACCGAAAACCTTCTCGGCCTCTCAAGTGCGTTAAGACCACTAATATTAAATCTTATGTTTCTGCATCTTTCTGTGTTCCAATTGCGGGGCTTATCGTGATGAAAAGGGGATGATACCCCAGCATTTTTAGTGAATCTTTTAATACGTTACAGCCAGAAATGTTAAACCTTACTCTGATAGCGTGGAGAATATGGTGATCTCCTAATAATGCCAGCAAATGGCAGATGGGGGTTTAACTCAGAGTTTAAAGGGCTAAATTCTACAGAAATGGTTTGGTAGCTGCCATGTGGGCTTATATCTTAGGCCATAGATACGCTAGTGAAAATGTATACTATAAGATGTTTGAGGGTAATACGGCCATGCCAAGTTTCTTTAATTTTTTTCTGATAAAAATACTTTAAAACGAACACTATATATGTCCTTAATATTTAATTTATTTATCCACATTAAGAAGCTTATGATTGTTGTCTTTTATCATGAACGCCAGAATAAGTCGCTTTCTAAAAGTTTTGTTTTCGGCCAAATTGCCTGTACTGTGCAGATAATAAATTCAATCTATTTGTTTAAGAGTATGTAAATTTAAATCTTAAACCAAATAATGGAACTATGTACTTTCAAATTCGTATTAAGATGCATTTCATGTTTGTAAGCTGAAATCAACGGAAAATATTGTAGATCCATTTTTAAATTGAAAATTAAGTAACAAATCGTTGTTACACAACGAAGAGAAGAATATATCATTTGAAAATATTTTCATTTCTTTAAAAGGACAAGGAGGTGGCGATATGTGCATGTAGCGTGTGTACAAACAACGTTGTCGTATTCTGTGTCAAGCTTCCACATTCTGCAAAGGTTTGCTCACATAACATGCAATTGGTGTGATTCTTTTTCTCTGTCGAAAGGATATTTAAAAATGAAAGATATAAAATCCAGTTTTACTACGGCAAGTAAAAAATGTCCCCTTCGATTCAGCTGTAAGCAGATGAATATATTTACTGCTAAGGCGCATTACTTAAATTCGGAAAGTCTAATGTACATTGTTGTCTTTGTTCTTCAGATATAAAATGGTTTTCGACACCACACAGTGTAACGTAATTGGGGAATAGCCACCTTAAACGCAACATAGCCGATATTGGCATTCACGTTGTACTGATAAATGTTAACCGTCCATTACAGTACAGATTCTGGCAGCAGTGCGGCCATATTTCCAGAATTTGCCATATTTGGTCCATTTACCTCACGCGAGAGACGTTAACCGTTGCCTGGAATACGGAATTTCGAATTTCAAGTTACACTTCAACAGTTGAGATCTCTCAGGATGTTTGTAAAAAAAAACACGAGTTTCCATATTACGCAGCTTTGTTATTCTCTTCAAGCTCACAAATGTTTTCAGGAACACATGTCTTTAAATTCTGGCCTTGTATTCAGTGGCGTGTAATATTTTTATTTTAAAATATATGGAGATAGAGTTAGAGGCATAATATTCGCACGCTAGCTCGCTGATTTTGCATGCAGCAGTCCGCTTTTCAGCCAGGACACTGTGTGTGTGTGTTTTTTAAACAGCTTAATTAAGGGAAAAACTGAATGGGCGCTAACGCATCCTCTCAAGAAGGACTTTGCTGTACGGAGATACTAACGGGTTAATCGTAGTTACGATGCTTTCGCCCCTGCATCTACTTCGTGAAACCCCGGAGACGATAGTTAATTAGAACGGAAAAACGGGCGAAAGTTTCGCACGAAAAGAAGAATAAATACGGGCATAGAGTGAGATAACAACATAAACCTTGATACGATTTTTTTTACGTAATCCGAGCTGTGGCCCATTTAACTGTGAGAGGAGCTCCGTCGTGTTAGCCTTAAACATCTAGGCGAAGGACCTGTCACCTTCTTACGTTTCTAGATCGAATGTGGTTCTCCTGTGTCACAATATTAAATAACGCGAATACACAAGGTTTCCTGCGTATATACGGCAGTAATAGAAAACATGAAACATATTCTTTGTCATATTATTTTTAATATTTGCTGCGTATTATTTTACACTAAAACCGTTTATACTGGGCTGAACTAGCCATGAACTAATATTATAAATTCATCCTTATCTGATTCATTTTACCTTTAAGCAGATATTAACTCACAGCACAAAGAGAGTTAGTTGCAACTGTTAGTACCAGATAAAGTAGTGAATATTTTTATTTGCGTTTTCTTCTGCAAACTTGAACACGAGTATTATAAGGTGCGAAGATGCGTGTTTTAGGACTTGTGCGTTTACGCATTACGCTAAACGAAAAACAACTTTAAGATCAATGGTTCCGTGCATCGTAATTCAGTGTTAATAAAAATCCAACCAGATGCAACAGTATGCAGATATTTATTTACTGCAAAGTCACTCTACATGTTTCGGGTGTCACAGCACCCATCATCAGGAG
>Ga0136643_10020042_pt1 | contig 10108 bp, 5 predicted proteins | sample TergutLab28metaG_FD_96883 | JGI IMG/M metagenome (GOLD analysis project Ga0136643, IMG submission 96883) | Labiotermes labralis P1 segment gut microbial communities from Petit-Saut dam, French Guiana - Lab288 P1 (version 3) (version 3) | ecosystem: Host-associated > Arthropoda: Insects >... | reverse complement strand
TGTAAAGCAATAACGGTTCTTAGCTTAGCCTTAAGATGACTATTGTAAGTCGAAACATGTTGCATTAATATTATATTCTATTATAGTTGTGTTGACGGCAATATTTAGTAATAAAGTCAACTATATTTCGCCTAGTAGTACAGCAGGTATATAACTACATGTTTCGGCCCTATATGTGGGCCATCTTCAGATTGTGATTTAACTTACAGAGCAGCTACACAAGATACATGGGGTGTTCTTTTAGGGTATTGGTGGTTGGGTGGGGGGAACGAGATCTCGTTGTTTGAATAGTGGATACCATGACCTAGGATTGTTATAGGTGAATTATCATTAATTGTTTATGCGCATGTTTCAAAGTAGGTTACTATTCTTATGCTAAGGATATGTTACAAATAGTATCATTAGTAATACAGGGCCGAAACATGTAGTTGTATTCCTACTGTACTACTAGGTAAAATATAGTTGTGTTCGACTGTACGTGTAACTCACAAAAAACAAATCTTTGTTATTGAACCAAAACAACGGGGATGAAGCACCTCAAAATTTAAGAACGATGTGCCATTTCTTTCTCTACTCTTCTATTTCATTCTTAATTACGGTGATTTTTAATACGGTCAAATACTATTTAAAAGCACATAACTTTCATTTTCTCTACATTTCATGCGACGACAAGAGAGCTAATCATTTGCGCTAATATGAGAGGCGTTGGAAACGCGCAGGAATTTTGTCTCCACTCTGTTCAAACCGGCTTTGGGATCCACCCAGCCTCCTGTCCAACTTCATAATTTCACTTTCAAATTCTTTCCGCTCTCCTACTGAAATCGTAGATTTTCCTTGGTAGTTTATTGTATCTACTGACTGCTATTCCTTGGGTATAGAATGGCGTTATTTATATCAATGAAGTTTAATTACTTTTTTATTTCTTGTCATTTAATTTACTCCTACCTACATCCACATTTCTGAGAAATCTAAAGATTGTAGTTCCTCGTTTTAAATAAATAATAACTTTCACTCTTTTTAAAGTGAAACACGACTAGGCAGAGCATCTGATTTACTGTGGCCCTCCGGGTTAATTATTCAACTACCTTATTAGTATATCTACCGTGTAGGTAACGGATAACTTCGACGGATGATACTAATTTCGATGCCAGTTAGTTCACTGGAATATTAATGGAAGAAACTTCATCATCACGATAAAACATCAAGGATTGGACACTTTGATCCATTCAGTCTCCAGAGTTACAACTGCTCGCGCCAGCGTTTCTTCGGTCTTCCAATTGTTCTCCTTCCTAGTGGTCTGTAGTGGTATGATTTCAAAAGGATTCGGTTTTGTGACATTCTTTGCAAGTGTGAAAGCCAGTACCGTCTGTATTCATCTAACTTGTCTAGTATACCTGTAATCCGTAGTTCGCGGCGTATGTAGTCGTTTGTTTTGTGGTCATAAAGGGTGTAGCCTGCCAGAGGTCTCAGTAAATTCATTTCTGCCGCTTCAATTCTTCGTCATTGTAAAGCTGTTAGAGTCCAGTTTTCTGACCCTATAAAAATGTAGGTAAAACTAGGAATATTTACGAAAAAAAACTCCAATTTCATATTTCCAAACTAACTGCAGTGTCTTACCCTACAGAGAGATGGCTCTGGTAAAGAGAGAATCCGTATTTTACTACCAAGAGTGAAGTGCATAATTCTAATGAATAAAGCATGCAGTTGTATTGATCTGATAGCGAGGATTATGCGTGACAGCGAAAGAAATATCCTGATTACTGAAGTACACCTGCAGCTGAATACAGACACAGTAATTCATGTCAGAAGCTCACAGTTTTCCCTTCAACGGCTGTAGAATTTCCTTTACTATGTCCCTGAAAACACAGGCCTGGTGTAAATCACAGTAATTCATGTCAGAAGCTCACAGTTTTCCCTTCAACGTCTGTAGAATTTCCTTTACTATGTCCCTGAAAACACAGGCCTGGTGTAAATACAGTAACACTTTTTAGTGTTGACCTTGAAAAATGCCGTTGGTAAATGCTATTTTGATGTGAGAAGCAAAACAAAAATACAGAAAATATAATTAGCGAAAAATATTTTCATTACAGCTGTGTTTTCTTGAGCTCATGTGTCTGTTTCATATTATTTCCCTTCGTCGTGCTGTAATTTAATCCACATTCGTACGGAAGGTACTCCTACTTCTTGTGTTAGAAGGCCTTGCTTTTTGTGTAGGGTCGATCATGTTCGGAAAATTAGGGACAGGAAACAAAGCACGGGTATCGGGAAGTATTCCTTTGTAAATAAAGAAGGTAACGTAATCCTGTTACAGGCGTGGTGTGGCCCAGAGTGTGGGTAAAGGTATAGCTCTTCCATGACCGCGGCACTAGAAGGGGGTGAGTGATCAGCAGCACACCCCGGCCGCACTTTACCCCTGGAGAAGACCCGGTACCCGTTGTACAGGAGACTGGGTTGGCCCCAGGGCCGGTCTGGACGGGCGGAAAATCTCGTCCCCGCTGGGATTCGATCCCGGTCCGTCCAGCCCGTAGTCAGCCACTATACCGGCTGAGCTACCCGGCCTACATTCCTTTGTAAATAGGACCATTAAAAACTGGAACCAACTGCCTGCAGAAGCATTAGGGACTTTCCGTTGTAAACGTAAGGTTTTTAGAAACAAAGTTAGGAAAGCAATTATAAACGGGGTGAAATGAAAGGAATAGAATTGTGGCGAAAATCATCTAAAAGTGCAGTGAAGTGAATTGAGGTGAAGTGTAATGATGTGAGGTGCAATGGAGCGGTAGGAAATTTAAATGGAGTTAAGCCAAATGAGAGGTTAGTGAAGTTCAGTGAAGAGTAGTTTGGCGAAGTTTAAATGGGAGGAAGTGAAGAATCGACAAGTGTAGTGAAGTGGAGTGAAACGTGGTTGGTTGAAGTGTAATGAAGTACAGTTAAGGTCTTAGTAACAGGGTGTATAACATTATTAGAAAATATACAGATCATATGAACTTTGCTGCTTACATGGCTTTTTCGTTCATCACATTCTTTCATGTGCTTGTGATTCTGATTCTTTTATCATTGTATGTATGGTTGTATGGTTTGTATGCTTTTGTTAAATTTGGTAAATTATGTATTTTTATTGTTATAATTATGTATTCTTATTGTTATGTTTATGTATTCTTATTGTTATGTGTATGTATTCTTATTGTTATGTTTATGTATTCTTATTGTTATGTGTATATATTCTTATTGTTATATTTATATATTCTTATTGTTATGTGTATGTATTCTTATTGTTATGTGTATGTATTCTTATTGTTATATGTATGTATTCTTATTGTTATGTGTATGTATTATTATTGTTGCGTGTATATATTCTTATTGTTATGTGTATGTATTGTTATTGTTACGTTTAAATATTCTTATTGTTATGTTTATGTATTCTTATTGTTATGTTTATTCTTATTGTTACGTTATGTATTCTTATTGTTATGTTTATGTATTCTTATTGTTATGTGAATGTATTCTTATTGTTATGTGTATGTATTCTTATTGTTATGTGTATGTATTCTTATTGTTATATGTATGTATTCTTATTGTTATGTGTATGTATTCTTATTCTTATGTGTATGTATTCTTATTGTTATGTTTAAATATTCTTATTGTTATGTTTATGTATTCCTATTGTTATGTGTATGTATTCTTATTGTTATGTTTATGTATTCTTATTGTTATGTTCATGTATTCTAATTGTTATATATATTCTATTCTGTATATTCCGTTTTCATTGTGTTGTTCTATGTACTGTTTATGTGTAATGTGTACTGTACTATTGCCACCGCGTGTCAACCCAACTGCAGTTAACAAATTTATCATCATGCTGAATCTGGAGCCATTTCGCAGTGTATTTTGCAGGAAAATCCCTACCCAGTTTTCCTCACATAAGTGTATTACCCCGCAGATATCCACTCGGTCTGTTGCTCTATGCCAGATAATGAACGCAGTCCTTTAGAATACAGTAGCTACTAAGTGAACCACAACATTTAGCAGTAACACGCCCTTCAGTTTAATCACACTCTACGTTTATGTTTTTCCTAAGATTCTCCCTATAAACAGTGACTCACTAACAGAATTATACTTTGGTCTTAACAGTGGAGAAAGAGAAACTTTTAAGTAAGTGTGGAATTAATTTTTAGGCATGTTCGCAAATTTGCGAAAAGTGACTATTAGCTTCGTCATTTTTTCTGTGCGTACGTCCGTCCTCATGGGACAACTCGGCTGTACCTAGAAGAACTTTCGTGAAATTTGATGTTCGATTATTTTTTCCAAAATCTGTCGAGAAAACTGAAGTTGCACTGAAATCCGGCCAGCACAGTCGGTTCTATACATGAGGACCTACGTACTTTCATGACCCCATCTATCTGAATTCTTCTTAGAATGAGAAATGTTACAAGCGATATATGTACAGTCATAATACATTTTATGTTCAATGAACTTTTTTCCCGAAAATCGTGCCGTTTGTGAATTAATGTGGAAAAATATGGTACAGCGAACAGGCCACAGATGATGCGCATGCGCTATGCATGATGGAAAACTAATGTTACAAACACACACTCGGAATCTGTAATAATAATAATTATTGCTTTTCTACGACAAAGAACGGGCTGCAATGTTACGTTGCACGTGCATTGGCTGTCCTGTTCACCATAATTTAGCTTGTGTTCAAGCTTCAAGCTTATAACAGAAATCACGTCAATAATTAAAGAAGTGTCGTTAAACAATCACATAGTTATTATGTTTTGCTGACCGTGCATCGCAGTATAATCTTAGTAATTAACCAACTTAATGCACAAAATCTTGTTTTATAATAAGTTTATTATATTCCTCTACATGTTTCGAGCACTATGTGCTCATCATCAGGAGGTAAAAATTGTATTATACAGCATCTGGTATCATCACACCCTGTAGGTGGCCGTCTCGTGCACAGGTTGAGAGAGGATTCTCTCAACCTGCGCACCGGACGGCCACCTACAGGGCAAGCACGTTTTAACAACAATCAAGTTGCATTTTCTGTAGATTTGAAAATTAATGTAAAGTAAACAGACACTGCACAATTTTAATAACTGGATAAACGCAACTTTTTTAGACAGTGTAATGATACCAGATACAGTATAATACAATTTTGACCTCCTGATGATGAGCACATAGGGCTCGAAACATGTAGAGTCATATAATAAACTTTTTATAAAAAAATAATTTGTGCATTAAGTTGGTTAATTACTAAGAATCACTTAGTTACTCAGTTATCGCAATTTACAAAGCCGCTATATTACAATTTAGCCGATCAAACGTTGTGGTTAACGTAATATTCAAGACATAATCGTCCCGGTCTTTCAACAGGCGCTCCTTGATTCTTGATAATTCATGATAAATCATGAAGTCATCACACGTCACACACCAACCACAGTGTACCTCGTATGCACAAGGAAGGAAACGGTCCCATTATATTACAACGCTGACGTCGTGTTCACGCGCCAATCCACACCGTCGTTCGTCAGGCGTCTCTTCATGTACGTGACGACTTAAGAATGCACTCCGACACTGATCATTAGGTTATTACTCTATTCTAAACATCTATAAACCCCGACAATATTGAAGGTGGAACAGCGAAACACTTCTTATTAAACAAGAGTCCCATTTAACTTTATTTGTTCAGTAAAACTTTTATTACAGCGTCTAGCAAACCTTTCCTTCATAAGACTTATCGCTAACTTTGAACTTAATATCTTCACTATACTTTCTTCTTGCAAGGTAAAGCAATCCCATTACTAGCCTGGACAGGCCCGGAGTATTCCAGGAGAATGAGGCTCCCAGATTTCAAGACAATCGGCACATGAAGGTGGTAAGGTTGTCAGCCCTACACACCGGCCGCCTTTACCCCCCAGGAAATATTCCTGGTACTCATTTCCGTTAGAGACTGATTCGAACCCAGGGCCATAGTGCGGCCGGAAGGATAATGTCAATGAAAAATTTTAATTACACTATCGGGAATCGAACCCGCGACCTTCCGGCTTGTAGCGTAGTGCCTCGACCAACTGCGCCACCGCGTGCCCCCTTTGCCAGATTTGCAGATTGATTATAAATTATTTGTTGTGTTCCGACTGTATTTAATAACTTTTAGTTTATATTTATCCCTAATTTTTAACTCCATCCCCAAAAAAATGTTTTAAAAAGCAGAATTTTAAAAGTAAAAACTTATAGTTTTGCCTCTACCGGAATCCATGGGAAGTACCTAAAATATGTAGCCTTCCTTTGGCTGTCGGTTGTAGAGTCCAGTTGAAATGTGATGGCACAGGTAACGCACGGTGGAAAGTGAAGGGGAAACTGGCGAATGGAGTGGGTAGCCAGTACTCTTCACACTACCTAGGAACATGGTGTATCCAGCATTACTACCGCTGATGCGCACACCTCGACTGCCAGTAGTCGACTGAACTGACTCCCCTGCCGATTTAAATGGACTCGTCCGTTTCGCCGAAAGACGAAATCTGGTTTTTTGCGCATGTGCCATCAGATTTCAAACGCAGCCTAGCAGCAGAACAGGCGCATGTTATTGGCTCTAGAAAAACTATCCTTACATCCAGCATTCAATTCTGTCCATCAGATGCTTAACACTCCCTTCGCAATGTACAGAAGATGATTTCCGATCAAAATCGCGTTTGCTATGACAATCAAACAGGCTCAAGGGCAAAGGCTTAAACATGTTGAAACGTATCCACAATCGCATGTTTTTGCACATGGCTAGCTCTATGTTGCATTTTCCTTGTCCTCTTCATTCGACAGCGTCGCTGACGCAATTATTGACAACCATCGACAGCGTACAGAGAATTACAAGTTGATAACGTCGAACACTGTACATCCAGCAGTACTTTAAACCTTCAAACTAAAAATAATTCCTTGTTACTAAAGATCTTATTGTGCATACGCGCGAATTATATGCACAGTAGCAATTAGTAAAATCACATTCGAGACGGGTGATATCTCTTTCGGTACACTACGTATCAACAATAATAATCAAAAGTGATACAATAACACAAAGTTTGAAAAGAAAAAAAAATCATATTTACCTTTAATTTTTCTATGAATCTGTTACGAAATGCGTCAATAATTATCCAACAAGATGCAACAATACACAGTTTATTTATATCTGTAAACTGCTCTACATGTTTCGGGTGGTACTGTATATTGTTGCATCTTGTTGGATAATTATTGACACATATTGCGTGATGCACGGATCATTGAACATAAAATTCTGTTATGAAATCTTTCTTAAATATTCCACCATCTGACATTCCAAACAACTAATGACATTCCATCAATAACAACAATCCAATCGAATGAAATACCTTATTTATTTTGATAATCACGTGCGTTAACTGATATTGTAGCAACAGGATAGTCATTAAAAAGCGACTTTTTAACGTGTTCTCCAAATTTAAACACAACGCAAACTAATGAAACTCTATCGTAACCATGGAAATCCGACAACAATGCAATTCCATCTATCGGATTGATTCTCGTCTTTAAAATTCGGTAAAAATGGCAAAGCACTGTGAAGTACCTTCACTTACTCAATTCACTCAACTACGAAATGTGTGCCTTACGATATAAGCTATATAATGGAGTGTGTCAGCGCACTTTACCTTGTATTTATGCAGTTCAAGCTGTTGTCCCCTACTGAGTTGCTGCTATTTGCCTGCGAATCAGCCTGAAAAAAAAAACCTTTAACTTAGACTTCTGAAAATGTACATTAATAGTAAATAAGAACGACAGATATTTTAATGTAAAAAAAAACATAAGTCGAAACACAGCATGTACAGCTGTTAAGATTCGATGGTCGCAGAACGTGTAACTCAGCGTAGACGGATAGTGTTTGTGGTGTGGCTTGAGCACTATAATGGAGAGGTGACAAGAAGTGTAACGTGCGAATGATGTGTTAGCTGAACAGCAATTGTATGGGTCTCCGTCAACCACAAATAAATACTTGCATGTTTCGGCACGTATGTGCTATTGTCAGGAATTGAACAAAATTATACGGAATGGAACATGATATATATGATGTGATATATGATATATGATATGACATGACATGATATATGACATATATGATATAACGTATGACATAATATATGACATGGCATATGACATATATGATATGACATGACATGACATATGATATATGATATATGATATGATATATGATATGATATATGATATGATATATGATATGATATATGATATGATATATCATGTGATATGATACATGATACGATATATGATATATTTAACTGCAAGTGGGTTGCCAACCGGTGGCGACAATATAGTACACATTTACACACAAACAATACACAGAAAAATAAAATGATAAGAGAATATACAGAACAGAACATACATAAAAATAAGAATACATAAACATAACAATAAGAATACATAAACATAACAATAAAAATACATAATTTACAAAATTAAACAAAACCATTTATAACATACAACCATACATATGGTGATAAAAAAATGGAACCAAACGAATATGAAAGAATGCGATAAACAGAAAAGACATATAAGCAGCAAACTTCATATGATCTACATATGTTCTAATAATGTTAGACACCCTGTTACTGAGACCAAGGAAAGCCGGTGTAATGGTACTTATAAGGAATGCTATGGTAGCTGCAACTGAAGTTATTCGGAGAATTGCCCTGTTATGGATTACTTAACCAGGGCATAGTGGTAATATCGTACCGCCTTTTTGGGAAAAACCTATCGGTCCCAACTTCAAGGTCCAAAGCCCTCGAAGATGGGCCCGATAGGTTGTAGGTAGTTCCGAAATGTCTGTAATAAATTACCACTACTCTCTGGATAATAACCCAGAAGAGCACAACTCTCATCAACTTCGCGGCGGAAGCCTGAAATCACGCATGAAACTTGCTACGTTAATCCAAAGACAAATAAGATATTTGCATAAACCTGAATTAAGTGTGAAATTTGTGATTCTCGCCCTGGTATCACTGGGCTGTGACGACGTTAATTTTGGTAGGGACAGAGGTAGAGGCCAGTTGAAATGTGATAGCACACGCGCAGAAACCAGATTTCGTCTTTCGGCGAAGCAGACGAGTCCATTTAAATCGGCGGGGGGGCGTCAGTTCAGTCGACTACTGGCAGCCGAGGTGTGTGCATCAGTGGTAGTAATGCTGGATACACCATGTTCGGAGGTAGTGTGAAGAGTACTGACTACCCACTTCATTCGCCAGTTTCCCCTTCACTTCAAACCTTCCGTGCGTCACCGCGTGACATCCCATTTCAACTGGGTTCTACCAACACTTCAGAGTAGCCACCTGTCACCATCTCTAGGGAAGAAGAGAAAGTGGAGAGAAGATTTTTAAACGAATACAAGGGATTGCTAGTGCCGGCATTGTAACTGGACGAAAAGGAACTACGAATCCTTTACACAACAAACTTGATAGGGGAATACGTCACTCCGAGACACTGTCCTATCCCAGTAGAACGGAAGCCTCATCCAAGAAGATGGGAAAACATCGCACATTCGCGCCTGTGATTTCGTCACCCAAATACTCGTACAATCCCACAAAACTACGTCTCGTCCCGTCCCAGCACATTTTACACATTAACCCACATTACAAAACTTTGACAGAGAAACAAAACGACCAAAATGCTATTTAAGTACCTAACAGTCGCTCAGCTGGTGACACACACCAAGTCCCTCAAAAAAACTCAAAGTTTCACATCTGTATTATCACAGATAGCCACTGGTCCCTGTAAGGAGCCACATAAATTCAGCCTATACGTAAAAAGCAAAAAGCAGTCCCGTTACAGGCCTGGAGTGGCCCAGAGGGTTCCAGGAAGTTAAGGTTCCCAGATAACATGACAACGGCACAGGATGGTGGTAAGGTTATCAGCCTTACGCACCGGCCGCCTTTACCCCCAGGAAATTCTCCTGGTACTCATTTCTGTTAGAGGCTGAGTCGACCCCAGGGCCATAGTGCGATCGGAAGGATTTTATACCAATGAAAAATCCAGTGACATTAGCTGCGATCGAACCAGCGATCTTCCGATG
>Ga0136643_10020037_pt1 | contig 10109 bp, 6 predicted proteins | sample TergutLab28metaG_FD_96883 | JGI IMG/M metagenome (GOLD analysis project Ga0136643, IMG submission 96883) | Labiotermes labralis P1 segment gut microbial communities from Petit-Saut dam, French Guiana - Lab288 P1 (version 3) (version 3) | ecosystem: Host-associated > Arthropoda: Insects >... | reverse complement strand
TGCGCTGACCACGTGACACACCTCTATCCGCAAAAGTTGGCACTAACTTCGCCGACCGGCGGCGGCCGCTCTGTCGGTATAGTTCGCGTGCGGACTAAGGCCACGGAGTTTAGTTTAGTTTTAGTTTAGTGTTTATTTAACATGCTGACGTTGTTTGTGGATGTAATGCGACGAGTGACAGGATAACTAGAAACGATAAGGTTTTCTATGGAAGTGGCTGTGGATGATTTTGACGTGCTGTCCCGGCATGTAAGGGGATGCTGAGAAAAACCAAGAGAAACTTCAGGAAAGATGGTCCTTCACCGCAATAAGATTTGAAGACCACCTTCTCAATTGCGACGTTCGGTGACACGGTGTATCGTAAAATACTTATCAATAAACAAATTATATCACACAGAATGTCATGTAATATTAAAAAAAATAGAAATAAATCAGTTTCATTGACAAGCAAGGAATAAATCATACATTGTACGTATGTCGAAATAATTCCATCTGTTATGGACACAAAGTCAGAAGGAGCCATAGGTCAGCCCATAAACCCATTCAATGGACGTGGAGAGTAAATCAGACGGCTGTTAAGTTACCCAACTTAACCTTTTGGCGCCGGAATTATTTTTTTTTAATTGTAGCACACCCTGTATATAAAATGTGAATAATACAGGAACCAAATACGTTAGAATTATGAAACAAACTGCATTTTGAAGAGAAAAAAACGGAGAGTATATACCACATTTAAAATATTCAGTATATATATTTGTTGAATAAATGTATAAAATGCAAGTTTAGAGGTTAGCGGTGCGGTACGACCACTATAGTTGACAAGAGGCGTCAAAAGGTTAATGTAATACTGAGGTTAAGAATTCGTGGAATTTTACCTCCAATCCAACATATGTTATCTAGCTGTCCTTTACTTTGTAAAGCACAACAAGTCTGCAAATTTAAAGTTAGATTCATTTAATTCTTTCAGACACAAAATTTTCTATCCGCTGTACCATACAGTGCACTGGAATGTTGCCTGTTAACTGCAACTTATTTCTGCCTTTCCATGTCTAAACAGCGAGGCGAAGTAATTTTCGTCGAACCCCCCCCCCCCCCCCCTTGCGCGCTTGGTGGATGGACCATCTTCTTTCTCGTTAGTAATTGAAGTGGCTGTTTATATAATTTTGCTATTCTTAGCAATTTAGTGTCCGCCGTGGTTTTAAACGTGGAGTTTTATTTAAAGTGACATAGAAAAGTCTTCAGAAGACAAAATGTTATTTAACCTTTTGGCGCCGGAATTATTTTTTTAATTTTAGTACACCCTGTATATAAAATGTGAATAATACAGGAACCAAATATGTTAGAATTATGAAACAAACTGCATTTTGAAGAGAAGAAAACGGAGAGTATATACCGTGTTTAAAATATTCAGTACCTATATTTGTTGAATAAGTATATAAAATGCAACTTTAGAGGCTAGCGGTGCGGTACGACCACTATAGTTGACATTAGGTGTCAAAAGGTTAATTTGCGATTATAACACACTGTACTCCTTGCATCAGGGGTGCAAATACTGTCCAAAAATGTAGGCACCATCTCCATGTTTTAGGCACCACGTGGCTGTCGTGAAGCAAGTCTCATACTGTGGAATGAGAAAATGCCACAATATAAAACTCAGCCGCCTTCTACAATTTGTGTACCCCTTTCTTATACGCATTTTATTATATCTTATTGGAGGGGTTATTTTAGAGCCTTAGCAAGTTGGCGAGACACTCGGGTCTTTTTGGGCAGTATGTTAAGAAAACATGAAAATTAATAAAAGGTTTTGCTTTTAGCGATATCTAAAGGACGTCGCAGGCCGGACTGGATTTCGTCACGCGTTTTATCTGTCTTTCTGACCGCCCTTTTGACCCCTGCTATAGATGTTCCCGTATTGTTTAAATTTATTAGTTATACGGCAAAACTCCCCTGTAAGTACAGCGGGTATAGACGCTTACGGAGAGTCCAATCATGCGGACGGGAAGACGGACACACGGACAGACGGAGAGATAAAGAGACGGAAAGACGGACAGACAGACACTACGAAGCTCATAGTGGTTTTTTGCAATTTTTCGAATGCGCCTAATAACCATTCAGAAGAATTTGCCTTAGAAAATCCATTAAACGTGTCAAAAAAAGAAGCCCCCCCCCCAAAAAAAAGGGAGAGAGAGGAAACTTATTCTCGTACACAAAAACGAATCCTTGACATAACTTTCGGACAAGGTAATGGAAATTTTGAAGGGTGATCTGTAAAACAAAATCGATAACTGAAATGTAGCAAATAAATTGCATTGACACTGGGGAAGGGAATGTGAGTTGTAACACTTAGATCTGTCTTGCCCTAAGTTGAATTACGTATGGCCAAGCATAAAGCAACACACTAGGATGCAACGTGTGTGAAAAGGAACAGAAGATGCAGTGCAGAGGTGTAGTAAAAGGAGATGGAAGAAGAGAGGGGTGAATGTCCATCAGGGAACCAAAAAAGAGAGAATTAAGCGTCAAAAAAAGAGCTATAGAAATAAAATGAAGGGCAGAGAGCATATGTACATGTACTAACATGTGAGTTCTGAGCTGTGTATGGACATGCAGTTGTGGAACACGGCGTCTGCAGACCGGATGGATGACCACCGTTCTGTAAGTATAGTGCACATCCAATTACACGTTTCGCTTCACAAGAAAGATTACTTAACCATACGTTCATGTAGTATTAACGTGTACAAATGTGTCTGTGGTTTGGTACAAAATAAATTTTCATGTCCGCATATTAATTTATATAAAAAGTATATATTACAGAAACGTAATGTGATTGGTAGTACTGTGCAGTGGATATATACCATGATTATTGGCAACTAATGTTGAATATCTTAAATTAATGCGTTTCCTCCACAAATATTATTTCTTTCCGATATATTACAAGTGTTCATCGTACATGGGCCCATATAATCATCTTAAAAATCATATGTTACAAATGGGTAACGTTATTGGTTGGTTGATTATATTAGATAGGCGCGTATGTAGTAGGTTTGTGGCAGGGGGGTGGAGTCTAATTACAGTGGCAATAGCCGTTGGTAACAATGACGTAAAACACAGGAGATGAAGAGAAGTTAGTTTCACGTGTAGTCTGCATTTTACATAACTATAAAATGTACGCATAATACTAATGTAATTAAGGAATCGTAAGTAGCACTGTAATTTCTTACATTATTCGGTCCTGGACGCCATTTAGGAGGTACTAGGATAATAAGAAAGAAGATGGATATCCTGAGAATGGAAACCATTGTTTAAGTACAGATAACCTCGAAAATTTTCCCAGAGGCGCACCTGAAATAATTAAAAAAAAAATGGAAGACTGAAGTCTTCTGCCATGTTACGATATGTGAGAACCACATATCCCTAGTAAAAAAAAAATAATTGTTTTCGTTTGCAAAGTGCATGTAAATGGAAATTGTACTTGTGTTTTGTGTTACATAAACTTACCAACTGTCATGTTCTGCTCTTAACAGTCCAAAAAGATAAAACTTAAAAAATTTAAATTTCCGTGGGATCAAAACGATAATTCTTAAACTTCCAAATCTAAAATTAGCATTTCGGCGCCACTTAGATTTCTTCCAAGACGCAGTTCAGAAAATCTATGATAAGTGAGTCCCTGTCACCACGGCATGGCGCGTCCTCAGGTTGCGGGTGGAGGAGAAGGCCTCCAATATGGAGGGTAGCTGCGAATGTATTGAACGATCAGTCCCGATGAGCTGAAAAGGGGTGGTCCTCCAACCATGGACTTTGACGAGGGTTTTGATGGGGAAAGTTGAAAGGAAAAGACCACCTGAAACACCCAGACGCAGAGAAAAGGATAAATTACACGAATCTTCAAGAGACAGGGTAGAGGCACATTGTGGATTGATCTGACTTAGGATAAACGGTAATTAATATTCGGGCTTCATAAAATGAGAGCAAATTCTTGACAAGCTGAGAAACTATAAACTTCTTAAGAAGGACTCAATTGCATGGAGTTAGTTAGGTTGCGAGTTAGCTAGATAGTTGCTAAAAAATTGGAGATACCGAAATGATTGATTAGTAGATTAACAAAATTTTCAGTTTTAAAAAAAGTACTACTGGTCTGTACTGGTAGGTGGTCGGGTAGATAGAGTACAGTACAGTACAGTACAGTACAGTACAGTACAGTACTGTAGAGTACAGTACAGTACAGTACAGTAGAGTGCAATACAGTACAGTACAGTGCAGTACAGTAGAGTACAGTAGAGAACAGTACAGTACACTACAGTACAGTACAGTACAGTACAGTAGAGTACAGTAGAGTAAGTACAGTACAGTACAGTACAGTAGAGTAAAGTGCAGTACAGTACAGTGCAGTACAGTACAGTACAGTAGAGTACCGTACAGTACAGTACAGTAGAGTACAGTAGAGTACAGTGCAGTACAGTACAGTGCAGTGCAGTACAGTACAGTACAGTACAGTACAGTACAGAACAGTACAGTGCAGTACAGTACAGTACAGTACAGTACAGTGAAGTACAGTACAGTACAGTACAGTGTAGTACAGTGCAGTACAGTACAGTACAGTACAGTACAGTACAGTGCAGTGCAGTGCAGTACAGTACAGTACAGTACAGTGTACTACAGTAAAGTACATTAAAATGCAGTGCAGTACAGAGATTCTCCACTGCTGCAAAAGTCCGGACCGGCATGGGGGCCCAGTCATTCTTCATTTTAATGGGCACATTGGGGCTCTTTACCGGACGTAAACCTGCGTGCAATTATCCAATCACGGCCACCTAGCGCTGACGTTAAGAATAAGTGAAGCTATACCTTCACTCTCCCCTACACCTTCAAGTCGTGCACAGGAAAAATCTTTCGTTTTAAATTTATTGTCATAGAATTACCTTCCTCCCACCCACTTTCCCCTTTGACGACAACGAAACTTATATGATTTAAGATACACTTAAAAGCACGCAGTTACAAAATCTTAATCGGCTACTGTCAGACACGTTATTCGAATTACCTGCCAACAACAGCATTTAACAGTTTTGCTACTTACTACCCTCTTGCTGGACTGTTTACGAAACAGCATTCTTAGGAGATAAAACCCGTTCCCTGTCGGTAGACAGAGTCCGTCTGTATCCCCCAAAAAGTGCGATTCTTTTGGGTCTCCATAAGTACCACAGACATCCTGCATGTTTATTGATAAGCAAATACATACTCACCTTACATCTGGACCGCATTCATGACAGAGGAAAATCTACCTGTTACATGTTGCATAATGCATGAAGCAGAGTATTACTGACGTGCGTAAGCGCCATTCTATCAGCGAATGAATTTAATGATTGAAAATTTAAAAAGGAATACTGTTTTTTCTTCTTCTTGAACTTGTTGGAATCATACAAGAATAACACAATTACAAATGATATTTTTTAACTCATTATATTCCGGCTATAACTAAATAAGCTGAAGGTAGTGTACAAGCAGTAGAACGAGACGGCTGGAAAAAATAACCTACGTCAGACGAAGGCAAGCAGTAATCGATCTTATTTCGATATACAACTCGACTAAAAAGCACCAGCAGCCACGCCCAGTACTAGAACCACTCGCTCACAATGTTGCTGCATGTGTGTGTACATATCATGTATTCAAGGTGGCCGGAAACTACATTTACAAAAACAAAGTACATTATCATAGCTACTTAACTTAACTGTCTTCCATGAAGCATTCATAAAACGCGCACACCCGTTATTTGTTTTTTGCTTGCTGCATGAGAGTAAAAGCAAAAGTTGCTAAGAACATAATTGTAAGATACAGAAGACAGGACAACGAATTCTATTTACTGTATAACAGATATATGAAACCCGCCTTGATAAAACTTAGCCGCAATTTGCCGGTTTGCTCGCTGTAATCGGGGCTTGTAACCCTACAGGCTGATTTTCTTCTGTTATTACAAACGTAAAACAGAAATTATAATTTGCTGCCTTTAAACAGTCATATATTTAGGGGGGGGGGGGAAATGATGAAAGCTTCAAAAAACATTTACTTCATTTTCAATTCTGGGGCAAATAATTAAGTTCAAGTCAATTATTCTATGAATATAGTATAAATATTGTCTTGTGTTATGGCATTGTGTGTATATATAATTAACAAAATACAGATTGAACAAACTGGAATTTAGATAGTTGATAAGAAGAAATTAAATAGGAATAATCCTAACAGATTTATAACAGTTTTTCGCAAAAAAAAAGCGATACAGGTACGTTTATATCACTATTAGTAATATATACAGGGTGATGTTAATATAAATATCGGTGTAACATTACACGACGTGAATATGTTTGTCAAGTGGGTGCGTGGCGAGATGTATAGCAAGCAGTTTTCACATTCTCGAACTATTTCTTATACATCACAGCATGTCTCGCCTGATTACTTTCCCACAGTGCTGTGTCTTGATAAAAGCGATCGGGTTGAACAGCGAGAATACCAACAAAATTCAGAACCTGGTTGGTATACAGACTCACTTTGTACATTTCACAAAACACGCTGTTTTCTGTTAGACAGACCAGCCGGTTAATGTCGCACAGGGAAGTAATTAGCATATAGTACAAGAATTAGAGAAACAAGGAAACGGACTGTGAGGACAGGATGAAAGTAACTTAGGATGGAGACACTGCACACCTCTACGAATTGTTAGTCCGACCTCCTATAGTGAAATATATGAAGTCCGAAAGATTAGGATGGGCCGGTCATATAGGCCGAATGGATAATCAAGAGTAGGACTACTGAAAAAGTTCTGAATGGAAAATTTCATGGTAAAAGACCCGTGGAAAGACCAAGGCTGAGATGGGAAGAAAATATCAGAAGGGATTCCTCGGTGCTGTTGAATATGAAGATGAAGGGGGTTAGCGGAGGATAGGAACTGCTGAGGAGGCCTGGGATCGATGCGGGCTTTCGCACCATTAAAGACGAAGACGAAGAAGAGGAAGAAGAAGAAGAGGAAGAAGGAGAAGAAGAAGAGGAAGAAGAAGAAGAGGAGGAGGACGAAGAAGAAGAAGAGGAAGAGGAAGAAGAGGAAGGCGGAGAAGAGGAGGAGGAGGACGAAGAAAAAGAGGAAGAGGAAGAAGAGTAGGAAGAAGAAGAGGAAGAAGACGACTAAGAAGAAGAAGAAGCAGCTGCAGCAGCTTGATGGTACATATAGTAACCACTGGACTCCAAAGGGTTACATTTTAAAGGATCATTCACTGAAGACGTAGGGAGCCCTAACATATTGCAGTACATATTCTAACGGATATGCGTTTACTTCAATGCTTGGGAGTCAAATAAGGCTGGAAATTTCTGTGATTTGACGCCGTGTATTCTGGTAGATATACGCCGAATTCAGGGGCAGGGGTCCACCACATATCGAAGTTTAAGCTGAGTTCTAACACTGTGGTAGGCTCCTTCTGGATCCAAACGTCGATAACCCAATAAGTCTAACAAAATCCTATTAAAGCGTCCCACACTTCATTACTGTTCAGTGCATACCCTGCGCTTAGGTTCGGCAAAGATAATGATACAACTACATACCTCTACAATTGCAAAGGATTATCTTTCTCATTTAAATAATGATAAATTAAGACGTAGCTGGATTATTTGCACCCCACAAAAACCGCCACTATGTGAAAGGAAAAAAGGGGCTGAATCATGCATATAAACTTCGTTATATAAGAAATTAGCAGTAACTATACGTACACTGTAAAGGAAATCACGAAGGCTAACTAACCTTCGAAATACAGCGTTAAGTATATATACACCAAGCGATTTAATAATATGAAGTTCTACATTTTGATCACAGTCAAAATGTATGTGATTCGAATGGCTCAGAATAAACAGCGATTATGTCCATTAACAGTATTAACTGGCCTTTGTAATAATAATGCAGTGTTTTCCGCAAGGTGGGAAAACTATTATTATTGGAACTAATTAGAGGCATCATCGGGCGAAACTGACAGCAGTAATTTTGACGCATTTGTATGGCATGTTTCTGTGAGCAATTTCGTCCCACAACTTACGTGTTCTGTACCTCATCTGCGCAATTATATCTAAGAATTTTTAAAAATTTTGAGCTGTTTGGTACGATGTTAAAAGTTTCGAACTTTTATCAACTTTCAAACACTTGATTTACAAGGAATATAGTTAAAGAAATATTGATGTGCGTTGTGAAAAATACTGTAATTTACAGTGAAAGGTGTAATGGATACTGTGTACAGAAATAATCTCCATACTCATTTATACGGTCTCGACAGTAATGTATGATGCGAGTATAAGAGTCTTGGGCGCTGCATATCAAAACATTGCTGAACTCCGGATAAGCAGGAAAAACTTAATTTTATTCCTAATTTAGATATTGCTTGCAATTATTTACTTTCAATTTCATTTGCATATATACATCCTCGTATACTTGTCGCATGTTTATATACACATATAAATAATCTCATTGGACAATTAGCATGCACGTGTGAAATGGGGAATGCATACGAATATGGTTATAAATTATTATAATAAAATCAAGGAGATGCAATAATTTCTCAAATTCACTTTTGGAATAGGACTCTACATGTTTCGGTGAGTATCTCTGTCCATCATCGGGAGTCCAGCACTGTACACACAGCAATAGGTATATGTCATATAGGTTATGCTGACTGCTTGCTAGTAAGCAGTCAGCAAAACCTGTATGTATTGCTGTGTGTACAGTGCTAAATTCCTGATGATGGACAGAGATACTGTCCGAAACATGTAGAATCCTATTCCAAAAATAAATTTGAGAAATTAGTGCATCTCGTTGGTTTTATTATAGGAATATATCACGATGCACGGTACTCTGAATGTCAAATGGTTATAAATCTTAAAGTTTAGATACCGCTTGGAAGTACTAAGTTTAGATAAGATTTGATATTGTCTCAAAATAACAAATTTTGGAATGGGGCCTCTGGTTGAGGCTATGGCAGAATGGTCCGCACTTCCATAAAAATCGTGGAACTTATTGACCAGCTAAACGACCATCAGCTACTCAAGAAAGCTCTTCCAATAGACTTAGTAACTATAAACAATTTTTCTCTGTCAATACTTGAATAGATAGCGCGGTCTATAGCACAATATTTAAGTCGGGTTTGAGAACAGAAATTAAGCAGAAGTTATAAAACGAGTGCAAGATGATTTTGACAAACTATCGTTCATGAGTAGTGACTGTCGCAAATTAAAAATTCTTACCCAGCTCTTTGTGTTTGTGACTTAATTATCAGAGTTCCCTGTATTAATCTATTTTTTTACATTAAACTGTGTACATTAAACTATTTTAATATTTGGTGTTGGCGATTTGCATTTACAGAACAACACAAGTCACATTTTTTGTACTATGACCAACAAATGCACAATTATTTCACAAATTATTACACTCCTACATGTTTCGACACTATCGTTTCATCTTGAGGGAGCTTGTAATCAATATCTTGCCAAGTTAAACAAGTATTTCAAGTGCAGCTGTTGATAATACAATTTAAAATTAAGATGTTTCACATAGGTTTTATGAAAGTTCTTATACTGTATACTCAATATTATAAAATCTTTAAGACATTAAAATTGTCCTATTTACAATAGAATGGGCTAAAATTGTAAATAGGGCAATTTTAATGTTTTAAAGATTTTATAATATTAAGATTTCAACGATTATAATATGAGAACTTGCATAAAACCTATGTGAAACATCGTAATTATAAATTTTATTATCAACAGCCGCATTTGAAATACTTGTGTAACTTGGCAAGATATTGATTACAGGCTCCCTGAGGATGGCAAGATAGTGTCGAAACATGTAGCAGTGTGATAATTTGTGAAATAATTGTGGATTTGTTGGTCATTGTACAAAATTAAAAATGATGCACTGTACAAACATTAACCTTTTGGCGCCGGAATTATTTTTTTAATTTTAGCATACCCTGTATATAAAATGTGAATAATACAGGAACCAAATACGTTAGAATTATGAAACAAACTGCATTTTGAAGAGAAAAAACGGAGAGTATATACCATGTTTAAAATATTCAGTACCTATATTT
>Ga0136643_10020035_pt1 | contig 10110 bp, 4 predicted proteins | sample TergutLab28metaG_FD_96883 | JGI IMG/M metagenome (GOLD analysis project Ga0136643, IMG submission 96883) | Labiotermes labralis P1 segment gut microbial communities from Petit-Saut dam, French Guiana - Lab288 P1 (version 3) (version 3) | ecosystem: Host-associated > Arthropoda: Insects >... | reverse complement strand
TGTATCCCTCCCGATGTAAATTTAGTAGTACAGCTTCAAGTTCTTGTATATGTGTTAAAAACGACTGCCACCGGGTGAAAACCCAATTGCAGTTAAATAAATATTATTATTATTATTATTATATCTTAATTTTGGTCCTCCTGCTTCTTTTCTGATTTCCCCATAAATGTTTTCTTACTGTCCTATCATCAGACATTCTTATTAGATAGCCAACTCATTCTAGCCTTCTTACGTGTATTGTTACAGTAATTGGTTTTCCGCACATAACCTCTAATTCATCATTAGTTCGGACTCTCCAGCCATTTGGATCTCTTACTGGAGCATGTATCTTTCTTAATCTCTTCCGCTCCCTTATCTGACTAACGCACCGAATCCTTTTAAATCTGCATCTTACGAACGCACCAAATCGGTGCGCTGCGGCCATTTAAATGCTCCGTACACGCGCAACGATTTAAAGGGCCGTCGCAGAGAAAATTCCGTACCCGGAGCACGAAGAACGAATTAAATGCCGTACGCTAAAGTTAACCAAAACGGGATGATTTCATTTGCTGTGTCATTGCCCAGTTTCACGACCACAGAGCACAAAAGTTCTCATCGCTATAATACACACTATGAAGACACAAGAACAGGTGATATCTCCTTGAATAGCCATGCCAACTGAAACACAGTTGTAACAAGACAAAGAACAGGATGAACGTGTACCATTATCAGTGTCATATTAAGGTCCTTGTCTTACGGGCACCCCACTCAACGCCTCTGTACGTGACATCCCGTTGTGTTGTGCAAATTCAAAGAGAAAATAGAGGAAGTCAAACCAACTACACCTTTTTGTGTCTTGTTATTATTACGCGGCTTATTTCAGCTTCAGCGAAATGTCATCATCCGACGGGATAAATTACTCGTACAATCAGCCTTTGTACACAGTACTTCTCCGGCACGAAGAAGTGAAAACTATCTTTCATCATTTATTAAGGACACATTCAATTTATTTGTTTGTACTCCATTGTCTACTAATCAAATGGACAGAAGAAAAGATGAATTGCACAAAAACAAGAATAGCGGGGTTTTGTTACATGAAGGCCAATGTACATAACTATTCATATCTCGCTTATGTATTCTTAGAATGAGAAATGTTGCGGACAAAATTTGTAGCAAAAATCAAAACCCATATTTAAGTTCAATAACTTTTTTCGAAAATAGTACTGGTTATGATACAATGTGAAAATTTACTGTATAGCCGGGCAGGCCACAGATGGCAAAACTGCGCATATGCATTGTATGCTGGGTACCTAAGGCTAAACATGCCCAGAATTTATAATACGTATAGCTTTTCCACTGCAACATTGTTGGCGCGAAATAACCTCAACATTACGTTATACGAACATTTCCTGTCTCATTTCCTTATTATTTCGTTTCTGGCTTCTGCAACACAAGCCATATGTAACACTGAGATCTCTATTACTTAAAATGTTATCATGTAGGACACAAGCGCTCTTTCTACAAGTATTTTATAGTGCCTGATTATGGCTGTTAGCTGAAGCCGAACTACTTCCTGTAACACATATTCAATAACACACTGCAAATCAGTAATTATGACTGACTCTTTTCCGTCTGTTTAGTATGGGCAGAACGTATAAATCACATGGCACACGGTGCCTCTCTGTTCGCTATTACTGTATAGTGGGGGGCGAAGTTTGGGACCTGGGATCTAATCTCTGAGCAAGCATGAGTTATCTACAACGCTTTCCGAGGTTGTACCCCATTTCGGCAAATTGTGGTTATATTTTGATTGCTCATGACATTCCATAACCGCTTCCGTCTACTTAAATTTAGCAACAGTAAGTCGAATATTTCATATTACAGAACAAAATAATAAGTCAAGTACGCTACGTAGAAAATGAAATAGAGTGCTTCTGGCAAGACATTGTCAGGCTTCCGGGACGACTTACAAGCTAGTTCACACAACGACCAAACGCCCAGTTTTCTTCCGTACCTTCTGTTTCAAAACGTTTCCATGAGAGTTAAAAGTATTCTGAACCCATAGTTGAATAAAGATAGACCAACTTGATGTCACTTGCTTTATTTCATTATTTAATGCTCAACATGTTTCGAATGTTAGTACATCAATCCTCAGGAGCCTGCGACTTATTTGTTGAGTTATTTCACGGTTTGTATTGCTCTGTAAGGATAGAGGTTTTAGCATTAGCATACTATTTAGTGGCGAGTGTCTAGTCATGACGTGTGTGGTTGTTTTAGTAAGCGTGTTTCTGTACACACGCCACGACTAAACACTCGCCACTAAATAGTACCCCAATGCCAAAACCTCTATCCGTACAGAGCAATACAAACCATGAAATAACTCATCAAATAAGTCGCATGCTCCTGAGGATGGATGTACTAACATTCGAAACACGTTGAGCATTAAATAATGAAATAAAGCAAGTGATATCAAGTTGGTCTCTCTTTATTCAACTATCAAGATGATGCACGGTTCAATAAACATAAGGCTTTGAACCCAGTCAACACCTTCGACAACTCCTCTGCCACGAATACGGGGTATATAGTTCAAACAGTAGCCTATTGAATGGCGTGCACACACTGCTTCTGACGGATACAAAACTTTCATAAGTAGGTGTTTTTTTTTCGTGTTCTTCCGAATTTTCCAAGGGTAACTACTAATCTGCTGACGGACCGCTACGACAATTGAGGCTGGTGAATCCGACATTTTCATCACGAAATCACAACCGTATTGCAATTCTCAAATTTCAGGCACGATCAACGTTCGATTTCATTTTAGCGTTCCCACACAAACACCACGAGGTTTCTAATAGAAATGGCACCACAAAAGTTAATGGTAGGATATAGGAAATGTTTCAGTAAGCACACGTACCCTACTATAATATTTTGCAAACGTGTGACGTAATTCTGCTGAGAAAAGAGGTAAAATAGGAAGAAATTCTGTTTCAGCACTTCCACAAAAACACATAATTTCATGAGTCTGCCTTTTTCACTTTTCACGCGTCACTTCCATTTCATTCTTTACTACGGACGCAGAGCAATTTCAACAGAGCAAATCGCTATCACTGTGGTATCACTTGACCGTCAGATATAGGCATAAACTATTTCGCCAAATATTTGTCACGTAACAACAGTTTAAATAAAGTATTTAGATCACAAGTGACATCTGTGTGATCCGATTGGCTGGGATAAAAAGTGTGTCTATGGGAAATCGAATCACGACTTTTCGAAAGTAATATTTCATTGTCTTCAAAGGTCTGAAGATTCTAGAAGAAGAATTCTAAGGTAACCCGACCCTTGAATACGACAGACAGTAAGCTGTTTCGAAACACTGCGACAAGATTGTCCACTGAAGCAGCGTCTTATAACTAAACAACGGAATCCTCATATGCATGTTCAATTATATACTAACTTCATTAGACGACGAAACCTATTTGAAAAATCGATTAATTACAATTTTAATTCAAAATGCTTATTATTTTTGGACTAATGTATAACGAAAAATAAATTAACCCAACACTGTTTAGTGTAGACTTCTAGTATCAAATGTCGTAGGAATTACACGTATAAATTGGATAGTTTCCATCCCGTTGTGTATACGTAAACAGTGTAGTAAATAAACCGTCTTTACACAACAATATATTAACAGTTGCAAATTATTAATACAACTATTCAACTAAGCAACATGTTTCGGCCTTACTCTGCCATCATCAGGTTTACAAACAGTGGTGTTAGTCAAGGTACATTCAGTGACTTTTACCTATGGGATCCCATGGTTTACAATATTACTATCAATCTTTCTCTAATTGCAAGTACTGTTTAAAAACATTATAATCCAATAAAATCAGATATTAGAATAATGTGTTTACATTAAGAGTGGGTGTTAGTGCGTGATATACTGTGAATACATTAGTAGTCTAGTTGTAGGGGTGCACACAGGGCAGTTGTTCGTGTATTTTCCGCGGGCTTGATTGTTCTCTCGGTGTGTGTGTGTGTGTGTGTGTGTGTGTGTGTATGTGTGAGCCTATACACTACGTTTTTCCATTCAGCTTTCCGTTTCGGCGTGATGTTGACCGGTACTGTTATATACTTGAACTAACCGTTTATTTACAGTTTTGTTTGGTTGGGAGTTCACTTCCCATGTTATCATTCATTAGTATTCAGCCCTAGAGTCCGGTCCGGCAGGAGCCAGAGCCCGGTTATGGAACCGCATTCTAGGCAAGTTCTTGGGGGTAGTTTGCCATTGCTTTCCCCCGCCTTTAAACGTTCCCACTTTCGCCTCTGCATCCGCAGCGACGCGAGAGATCCTAGCAGCGAAAGGTGGAACTGTTGGCGAGAAATTTAGGGATCTTTTACATGCCGTAAATCTACGACATGGGACCGACGGCTTCACTTGCCCTCCGAAGGAAGGCGTGCTGAGTATTTTTCGGCCGGTTTGAACCCGCGAACTTGGGTACCAGAGGCCAGCACGCTACCTCTAGACCACAGAAGCCGCTCCCATGTTATATGCTATAAAAAAAACTCACCAAATAAAACTGTAAATAGACGGTTAGTTCAAGTGTATAACAGTACCGGTCAACATCATGCCGAAACGGAAAACTGTACGGAAAAACGTAGTGTATAGGCTCACACACACACACACACACACACACCGAGAGAACAATCACGCCCGCGGAAAATACACGAACAACTGCCCCGTGTGCACCCCTACAACTAGACTACTAATGTATTCACAGTATATCACGCACTAACACTCACTCTTAATGTAAACACATTATTCTAATATCTGATTTTATTGTATTATAATGTTTTTAAACAGTACTTGCAATTAGAGAAAGATTGATAGTAATATTGTAAACCATGGGATCCCATAGGTAAAAGTCACTGAAAGTACTTTGACTAACACCACTGTTTGTAAACCTGATGATGGCCGAGTAAGGCCGAAACATGTTGCTTAGTTGAATAGTTGTATTAATAATAATTTGCAACTGTTAATGTATTGTTGTGTAAAGACGGTTTAATTAATACATTGTTGGAATTATTTTGGTAGTTTCGGAGGTGAAGCAAACGGCCATGTAGACACTAACTGACCCACGTACAGTGAACAGGATACTTCACTCTACCGTGACTCAGTGAGTCAACCCGTTCGTTTTAAGTGTTTACCAGGTGATGACAAGTTTAGCATGACGGTGTGCATCAGTCGAACCACACAGAAGTTAGCGGCTTGATATAAATTTTATTTTCTTTGTTGATGATCTCAAATTTCAGTTGTTAAGGTGAAATTCTTAAATCTTATTCGTTATCAGAAAACAAGACATGGACCAAGCAGTCAAGCTACAAAATCCTTCACTCAATTATTTTACCAAACACTGCACTTACATAAATTTATAAAATGTACACCTTAAAACACTGAAATATTAAAAAAGCTCCGACATGTTTCGGTCCTAGGACCATCACCAGGGAGCTATATCGTCCTTGCTAAAGTTAGACTATTAAAAGTCATATTAATTTCACTATTCCAGTTAGTTTTGTGGCAGCATGCCGTGTTGTGTTGTGTTGTGTTGCCACGAGTGTCCTGTTATGGATGTGCGTTCTGTGTTTCGTGGCCACAAAACACAGAACGCACATCCATAACAGGGCACTCTTCGCAACACAACACAACACAACACGACATGCTGCCACAAAACCAACTGGAATAGTGAAATTAATATGACTTTTAATAGCGTAACTTTAGCAAGGACGTGGCTCCCTGATGATGGTCCTAGGACCGAAACATGTCGGAGGGTTTTTAATGTTTTAAGGTGTAAATTTTATAGATTTATATATGTGCAGTGGTTGGTAAAATAATTGAGTGACTTGACAACATGCACGGTGTAACAACGAATATGCAAAATCCTTGTTGTAGGGAATAAACATTTAAGTTCTCCGTAAATAACACTCCAATTTGTCTAGCAGGAAACTGATATAAAGATACTGTATGGCGGAATTCTATTACACTAATAAGTAGCCTGAACTCTCTCACTCGTTTGCTGCAATCATTGTTTATTTCCTGCTCATTACGTACATTTCCTTCTCTGGGTTTTTATTTTAATTTCTTTATTTTACACCCCCGCTGCTGTTGTCTCATCTTTGACTTTTTCTCTATCTTTTCCTTCAATTTTACAGCCTTTATTTGTCACTTGTAATTCCGCTTCTTTGCCCTGTCTGCTTTATCTATTTTGCTCATATTTCTTCGCCACGTTTTAATTCTCACGTGGTTATTTGAAATTCCCTTTTGCTGTGTTATTAATTTTCTTTTTTTTCTTCTTATGCAAATTAATACATTATTTATTCCATGCCGCGTTTTAGTTTTGTACTTATTCGTTATTTCCACGTTCACCCTTACAATATTCTGAATTATTTCTTACCTTCGTTTGCTATATTATTTTTACTTTTAACTTCAGCTCTATTATATCTCATAGTTATATTGAAATCCACAGGCCATTGCAAGACACGCTATGCCAAATTACGGTTCCCACGACATTACGCAACGCAACGCATTGCGCAGCAAAAATTTCTGGTCTGCCAGGGAAACTTACATAAATAAGGTTACGCACTCTTATGGTTTTCGTTCCCTAAGCATCAAAATGGGCTGCTCTCAGATTGACGTAAGCGACTAAGTAACGTGAGACGTTGCACGTTAAGCTAAGTATTTAACAATACAAAGCCGTGCCATGGCTCAGGTGGTTGACGGTTAGTCGCCGGCTTCTCACCTAGGAGGGACGGGTTCAATCTCAGACCAGTCCATGTTGAAATTTTGGCGCAAAAAGTGGCACTGCGACAGGTCTTTCTCCGAATTCTTCGGTTTTCCACTGCATCTTACACCGATGATCCATGCACATTCATTTATCCATTACTGACGCCGTACAAACTCAGCAACTAAGAGCGCCGTTAGGTTACACACGTAAAAGACTCTTAAATGTACACCGAGATGAACATAGTGTCAGTGTTTGTACTGTATGTGCCTGGTAGCACAGTCGTTATGCAACCCAACCAGCCTACACCTGCCATCCTTGCACAAACTCAAGATAAGCCACAGAGAGAACAATGCAATTGTGGAGTTTACTGCAACATTGTATAGTAGGCTCATGTTCTGTAATTCTGTCCATTCTGCTGGTACAGTACACGAGAAGCGAAATGCAAAGTTTGTTGTCATTATTATGCATGTGCTACCTGATTTATTGCTGCAATTGTTCTGTGTACACAATGAGATATGGGGGCTGAAATTCAATTCTCATCAATGACGAGATTAACACCAACTCTCTACCAGTCCATGTCAGAAGTTATATCAGCTACTTGAACGGTGAATTCCGTGGAGCCCTCTGTCTGGCGGAGAAGTGACTGAAGCATGAAATTAACCACTCTCTTCCATCCATTGTCAGGCGAAGAATCTGCCCAGTTCTACCTTCAGTCGGTGTACAGTCTGCGCCCTCTTGCACTGGTGATCAGCAACGGGTATATATCCAGTTGCCTTTAAAAATTTATAATAATGTTAGTAAAGCGTCGTTTCACATGTCTTACAAAACAGTACATTTAACGAAACGGTGAGTTTCTGCCTTGCCACACCATACGTTTGCTCCTACGTTTCGAAGAATTATAACGCTTCCTTCTTCGGGATGAATGAATTTGGCTCAGGTGAATGCTGATGTAATTGGAAGCAGGAGATATATTGACCATAGGGAGGTGTTAAGGAATATGGCCGCTCAGAGCTACAGAAAGTAAAAGGAGTACAGATATCGTGCTGAGACTTTGTAAAATGAAAGTTCTTTTTTTCCGTAGTTCTGATTTGACAGGTTTCTGGAAATGTTGTTATTATCGACATACCGCTCATGAAACAGCGATTTATCGTAACCCATCGATACACAGTTTTAGAGGACACAAAACTTGCCTGATCCTAAATATTCTATCACTTAAGCATGTCACGTTTTTACGGAAAAATAAGGACATACAATAATTTAGTGGACACAACATGTTGACAGAAGGTGTGTTTGCAACCCAACAGTCTAGTGATGCGGGAATCTCAGTTTGACGAATTGTGTGGGATACGACAAATTGCCGTTTCAGAAACGGTACAGTACCTTCTCCCCTAGTCAATTCAGCATCTAGAAGAACAAAATTCAGTCACATCGACAACGCAGGCAGCGACTTCCACCGAAACACACCGACAAGTTCAGTCCCCACACGATGTAAGAACCCACAAAAACGTCACTTGAGCAACACTCTTCGTGTAAACCTGCAAACATATTGAGTGCAAGTGCTTAAGAGTAACCTATAAAATAGGCTGTCACGTGACTATTGTCAATATAAGCTGCAGGAATGCAACAAGGACACAAAGATTCGTTTCACGTATTTCCTTTTCACACACGAAAGGTATTTACTGGTAGCAACAAACCAGTAGACAAACGTAGTGATTCGTAAGTTTGGTAATCGATCGTTATTGAACTCGGAATAAAGCGTCAGAATAATGATAAACAATGAAGGGAAAGGGACAAGAAAGGAAGCTACCACAGAATAATTTGAACTGTTTCTGCCAAGATATTAGTAAAACGAATTGCTGCTGACTAGGTGACTTGTATTCGATTCCCAGGAAGGGTAGAATTTACTTCATCCGCCACCTCACTTTAACGAATCTAGGATCTACACTGTCGGCCCCCCGACTGTCAGCGGGTAAAGTGATTTAAGGACAAAGAACATTCAGCTCCATCTAGTTAGGAGAGTGAGGACAGCCGCAAAACCTTCTGTCTATGTGTATCAGTGCGGCTTTAATCGATGGGATTTTCGTGAAATTTGATGTTGGAAAATTTCATGAAAAATCTGTCGAAAAAATTATAATTTTGGTTACAAGATGGTATTTTACATGAAAACCTAAGACAGTCTGATTGTTGTTGACGACATTAAATCGACTAAAAGTGCTTTCTTTGAGTGAAATGTTATCAGGTTGTTACGTTAGCAGAAGAGATATAAAAATTATAGGAACACGCCACAATGTTAGGCGATGCGTATTCTGCCAAGTTTGTTGTAATGTCACAAATGCGTGCAGATCTATCTATTATGTTGCTTATGATTTCACGGCGTGATGCCTGAATAGAACTACTATAGTTAGCTTGTAAAATGTATTAGCTGCAGCGGAACAAACGACAAAGTAAAGCAGAATTTTATATTACGTACGTGTACATGGAAAACACAGCAAATACAGAACAAAAAAACATTTTTACACAAATTTAAAAAATTAAAATAAAACCCGCCCAACCTCAGTTCCAATGCGTCATTAAGAATTAATTATATCAAAGCAAACACACGTATGAAATACTTAAAAGGAGATAGAAGAATAATTAATATGAATTTTGGGCAAACACGTTTAAGAATGGAAGGTGAAAGGATGCGGCTCAATAGTGTGTCTGAATGCAGGCTTTGGTATTAAAGATACTGAACGCCCTTTAAGTATTTTTCTAAAATATGACACAGTGTAGTCTGGTAGATATTGACCAGTATTCCTGAAAATCTTACTGTCTCAAGCTGCAGTGAAGATTCACTGTAGCGTTCATTTGCACTACGATACCTTCATGTTTTATAGCCTGCTTGCAGATTGTAAAAAATTATAAAGTTGTGTACGTATTCCGAAAATAATATAACAGTCCTTGACCCACTAAGCGAATATTCTCATTAACAACCTTTTCTCAAATAACCTCACTCTACGTTCTTCCCTCAATGCGAGCGACCAAGTCTTACACCCATACAAAGCGACAGGCAAATTTAAAGTAGAGTAATAACTTTGGATAGTATCAGCCTAAATTCTAGTCCGATCCTTTGCTTCAATACAGCTATTGTTTCAACAGTTCGGGTTTTATAATAAAGTACGATGGTGTGTGCTAGAACGAAAGCAATTGCTTCTAGAACTGTGAAGTGAGATAGAAAACCAACAAGATGCAACAGTTAGATGTTTATTATCAATACTTTCCCAACATGTTTCGGGCATCATTATATATCGGATGAACACACGATTGAACTCGATCCACGACATACGAGAGGAAGCCGTTACAGGACTTCAGACGT
>Ga0136643_10020034_pt1 | contig 10110 bp, 1 predicted proteins | sample TergutLab28metaG_FD_96883 | JGI IMG/M metagenome (GOLD analysis project Ga0136643, IMG submission 96883) | Labiotermes labralis P1 segment gut microbial communities from Petit-Saut dam, French Guiana - Lab288 P1 (version 3) (version 3) | ecosystem: Host-associated > Arthropoda: Insects >... | reverse complement strand
TGCTACCAAGTGAGATTCATCACCAGATCTGTCAAGTGTATGGTGACAATGCGATGAGTGATGGCATGGTTAGGAAATGGGTTCGGATGTTCAATGAAGGATGAGAGAACGTGCACGATGAGGTGCGAAGTGGGCGTCCATCTTTGGTGAATGATGATATGGTGTGTAAGGTCAACAAAAGAGTGCGTGATGAAAGACGTTTCACAATTTCTGATCTGTCCTTGCACTTTCCTCAGATTTCAAGGATTCTACTCTATGACATTGTTAGTAGTGGCTAACATCGCAGGCGGCCGCACTCTATGAGGAGGGTATACAAAAACTTGTGCCCCGCTATGGTAAATGCCTCAATAATAGCTGCGAATATGTGGAAAAAATAGTTTGAAGAATGTAGAATCTGATAACAATAAAATTTTATATGAAACCTTACTCGACTTTTTTTTTACAGCAAAACGGTACTTACTGTCTGAATAAGCCTCGTACTTCCCCAAGTTTACCAGAAGTAAACATCTTCTAACCACCATCACTGACATCATCAATCTATCAGTGACTCTGGATATATAGCACCCTTATCCTGGCTCAGTATGTGCTGAGACTCTTTACACACTTGAGATCCTGATGCTAATAATTTAAAACTGATCCTGTCAATGTAATTCTGGAACAACATTTATGCACCTGAATATCGTAGTACATAAATGTTGCAAACGTTGCACATAACAGCAACTGCTGTAATTCTCCAACGTGTTTTCTTTTGTCAGTGAACCATCTTTAAGAAGAAAAACAACAATATTAAAGTGCTGATCATGTACATAAAGACTTGGAGCACTGTGCCATAAAATCTTATTGGAATTTGTATTTTAAAAACATATAAATTGTATAAATTTTTACATATGAAGTTATAATCTTAGTACATGTAATTAACCAACTTAATGCACAAATTCTTGTTTTATAACATGTTTATTATATGCCTCTACATATTTTGAGCACTATGTGCTGACCATCAGGAGGTCAAAATTGTATTATACAGCATCTGGTATCATCACACCAGTAAGTGGCCGTCCCGTCCTGTGCTCTGGACGGCCACCTACAGGTGAGATGATACCAGATGCTGTATAATACAATTTGACCCCCTGATGATGAGCACATAGTGCTTAATGTAGAGGCATATAATAAACTTGTTATAAAACAAGAATTTGTGCATTAAGTTGGTTAATTACTAAGATTATACTGAGATCAGGCTAAAGAGCTGCTTACAAAGGTACACTGTGATCTTGCTAGCCACTCTATGAAGCCTGTGCAGAATCACACAAGTTACAGTCAAATAACTGACCCCTGCTTCCACCCATAAAAGTCTGTTTCCTACAAACAGTACCTTGCACAGCCAACAGAGTGGTCTGTTGAGAATGACCAAACATGTTGTCTGCTTGACATGTGTATAATCCAGAGTCCTGACGGTCTGACTGCTGTATAAGAAGATGGCTCTGTAGCCCACTGTCCAACTTAACTTCCGATAAGCTAAATCTGAAATTAAATACAGTATATTAATGTTTATTACCAACTCTCAATTTATAAAACAACAGTTATTCTGTGTTCCTCCTGTGGTGGAGTATGTACATATCTTCACAACTGAATACTATGTGTTTCAGTCTCTAAGGAAAAGTATATTACTGATATCAGTGGTTCTTTAATTCTTTGATTCTTTTATTAGTATTCCAAAAAATATCCATATACAGAAGTTGGACGTTCAGGTGACCGTGCATCATGATAAATTCTTATAATAAAACTAACTAGATGCACTAATTTCTCAAATTTATTTTTGGAATAAAACTCTACATGTTTCGCACAATTCCTCTGTCCATCATCAGGAGTTTATCACTGTACACACAGCAATGGTATATGTCATACAGGTTTGCTGACAGCTTGCAAGCAGGACAGAGGAACTGTCTGAAACATGTAGAGTTTTATTCCAGAAATAAATTAGTGCATCTAGTTGGTATTATTATAATACAGAAGTTCGTCCAATGGATATAGGAACAGTCAAAAAAATAAGTCAGTCGGCTCTATGTAACAGAAGAGCCTATCACTAAGATAGACAGTCAAAAATAATTAATATGTTAATTAATTATATATTAATAGTGGTGGTTCCTGATTCAGAGGGCAGGTTTAGTGTAGCAGAATGGTACAATGCAGCATTGTACCATTCTGCTACACATCACATCTTAATCAGGATTGGCCACTGCTTGGTATTGGTATTATTACATGTATTTTCATTCACGTGCAGTATTAAAAAATAATGTGCCACCATCAGGCCGATATGTGTTTCCTGTTACATAAATTACTAATATTATAGTACACTATGTGCGATATTCCAATTAACTTTTAAAACAGCTGTACTAATCTAAAGTAGCAAAAATATTAAAATAGTAACAGTATGAATATTCATGCATGCTTGATGTATAGTGCATATGTGTGAGTATTCTGTCATCTATAAATTCACACATTTATACCTGTATTAGTAAAATTTTGGTTTAGTTAAATTAAACTCTGTCATCCTTACCAATTGCCCACAATTTTTGACCAGCTGTATTTGCATTTTTAATACTTTGTGTTTTAAATTCTTCTATATGTTAGTGATGTGAGCTAGACCAGCTGACTCAAAAAATCCGTTGTGGTTGATGGCAATATGCACATCAATATACATTTGCCCACAGCTTTCTGTACCTTTCTTTCACGAAAAGGAAAATTTTTATTCTTAACCTTTTATTGCATCAAATGTGACAGTTTTCAAATTAAAACTAAAATCTCTGAGCAGTACTCATAAAGTCTATTTTCTAGCTGCACAGATTTCTAGTCATATAGATCTATTCACCACACTTATAACTTCTGGCTTACAAAACGTTTTCACACAAAATGTGTAGGTAGGTTTATTCCACACAAAGTCACATGACTAGCTCAAATGGCTTGAAACCAAAACTTAGAGAAATTTTTTTCAAAGCTATCATATTGTTTTTAAAAGAGCTTATTAAAAATTTCATGTGTATCAAACGTCTGTTGCTGTACACCACTTCAGAACTCTGGATTATGGTGCAATTCGTTCATTCATTCCCGCCTCAAAAGTTAATATATATTTTCAAACTCTAAATATTAGAGTGTTCTGCTGCTTATGTGTGGTCAAATGCATCCCAGTTTCCATCAGGCCCATAAACTTTTCAGCATGGTGGTTATAATACAAACACTATAAACAATAACATGCCTGTAGTTATTGTGGTGTATTCGTTGTTCATTGAACAGCCAGGATACTTGGATAGGATGATCTCCTCGCACATCACAACTCAATGTCACTGACTCGCCTCTCCGCGCTGTCATATTCCTTGCAGGTGTGTCAAACTGTACCGGTTCTGGACAGTACAATATCACAGAAATGGAATGACTGTATTAACTCTTAATAAATTTAGTAAAATGTTGTATTTCCTAAATTAAACACAGTGCTAATAAAACACATTAACATTACTTATGGAAACATTTTTGGCAGATACTCAATACAGTTGTTTTACTAGTATCTTTCTGTACAGGGTCTGTTTCAATACATAGAAATAAATAGGAAAGAACAACCTTATGAGTTTGAATGTTGGCAACAATGAAAGAGTACGTCAGCCATTACTGTTGGAATAAACAACTACTTTAGCTCTTTCAGGTTATCAGAGTACAGGAATCAGTAATGAATAGGTTATGGCACACAGTTTGCTTCATTAATTGTGTTTTCCGAAATATATGATGACTAAACTGTTGTTCGTTACTTTCCATACTCAAAGATTTGTAGTATGTTCCTGCGGACAAATTGCTATGACTTTATATATGAATCTTGTTCAACTACAAGTTTAATGAAATTACTAAAAAAGTTTGTTACTATTAATTATACAAACGTCATACAAGACATGTTTATTTCAAATAAATAATTTATTGATATGTTGCAAACACAAACTGGGACTCATAAGAAATAATGGTAAAGCATGGAAGCATTTATTCACATAAAATTATATTCAATTTAGGAGCACCACATGTCCAGTACCATTGGCAAAAAAAAAAATCTCCAAATTTAATAACAGCAGCCACTGTTTCTTAATGATGGTTTCCACAGCAGCTCCCTGATTTCTTCCTTCAGTTTTCCAATGTATCTGAGGTCATGACTAACAAACAAAATGTTTCTACTTGTTCTGCAGACCTGAATTAATTACCTAACCTTCACATAAGCACAGTACGTACCATTAACAGCAAGAGATACCACTTTGCTAAGGCCTGCACCAATACCATTTGTGGCTCTGCATAAGTAATAACCTTCATCTTTAGGTCCAACAGACTGAATCACCAGGCTGCCATTAGGTGTCAGCACTGTCCGACCATCAGCATAGTCCAAAGGTTGAAAATCTGAAGACATCCGTTCTGAAAAACACAAGTCAGTAGAAGATGTACTTTAATTTGAAGTCAATTTGTGCAAGACTTTAATTCTAGTTACTCCAAATGAAAAGAATCTTCCACCCTGGAAGGAAAAACTAATTTGTATATTTTCATTTTTAATTTTAATTAAAAATGAAATATAGACATTAATCTTTCCCTTAGCTGTATTTGAAATAATAAAATCATTTATTTTTGTTTACAATTATCTAGTAACATTTGAATTAAATTTACAATTATTAAAATATTTAGAATAATTTTTGATAAACATTAAGCTGTTATCCTTAACCCTTATCCTGCTAACGTGCAGAATATGGTGAGCTCCTAATAATGCCAGCAAATGGCAGATGGGATTTAATTCGGTGTTTAAAGGGTTAATGGGAGAAATACTTACATTATTTATGTCAAGTTAGAAAAAATGCAATGTGTTTGTCCATCCACAATTAATGTTAGCAATTGACCAACTTAATGCAGAAATTTTTGTTTTGTAATAAGTTTATTATTTTCCTCTACATGTTTCGAGCACTGTTGTGCTGATCATCAGGAGGTCAAATTGTATTATACAGCATCTGGTATCGTCACACTCTGTAGGTGGCCGTCCGGTGCGCACCGGACGGCCACCTACAGAGTGTGACGATACCAGATGCTGTATAATACAATTTGACCTCCTGATGATCAGCACAACAGTGCTCGAAACATGTAGAGGAAAATAATAAACTTATTACAAAACAAAAATTTCTGCATTAAGTTGGTCAATTGCTAACATTAATTGTGGATGGACAAACACATTGCATTTTTTCTAACTTGACATAAATAATGTAAGTATTTCTCCCATTAACCCTTTAAACACCGAATTAAATCCCATCTGCCATTTGCTGGCATTATTAGGAGCTCACCATATTCTGCACGTTAGCAGGATAAGGGTTAAGGATAACAGCTTAATGTTTATCAAAAATTATTCTAAATATTTTAATAATTGTAAATTTAATTCAAATGTTACTAGATAATTGTAAACAAAAATAAATGATTTTATTATTTCAAATACAGCTAAGGGAAAGATTAATGTCTATATTTCATTTTTAATTAAAATTAAAAATGAAAATATACAAATTAGTTTTTCCTTCCAGGGTGGAAGATTCTTTTCATTTGGAGTAACTAGAATTAAAGTCTTGCACAAATTGACTTCAAATTAAAGTACATCTTCTACTGACTTGTGTTTTTCAGAACGGATGTCTTCAGATTTTCAACCTTTGGACTATGCTGATGGTCGGACAGTGCTGACACCTAATGGCAGCCTGGTGATTCAGTCTGTTGGACCTAAAGATGAAGGTTATTACTTATGCAGAGCCACAAATGGTATTGGTGCAGGCCTTAGCAAAGTGGTATCTCTTGCTGTTAATGGTACGTACTGTGCTTATGTGAAGGTTAGGTAATTAATTCAGGTCTGCAGAACAAGTAGAAACATTTTGTTTGTTAGTCATGACCTCAGATACATTGGAAAACTGAAGGAAGAAATCAGGGAGCTGCTGTGGAAACCATCATTAAGAAACAGTGGCTGCTGTTATTAAATTTGGAGATTTTTTTTTTTGCCAATGGTACTGGACATGTGGTGCTCCTAAATTGAATATAATTTTATGTGAATAAATGCTTCCATGCTTTACCATTATTTCTTATGAGTCCCAGTTTGTGTTTGCAACATATCAATAAATTATTTATTTGAAATAAACATGTCTTGTATGACGTTTGTATAATTAATAGTAACAAACTTTTTTAGTAATTTCATTAAACTTGTAGTTGAACAAGATTCATATATAAAGTCATAGCAATTTGTCCGCAGGAACATACTACAAATCTTTGAGTATGGAAAGTAACGAACAACAGTTTAGTCATCATATATTTCGGAAAACACAATTAATGAAGCAAACTGTGTGCCATAACCTATTCATTACTGATTCCTGTACTCTGATAACCTGAAAGAGCTAAAGTAGTTGTTTATTCCAACAGTAATGGCTGACGTACTCTTTCATTGTTGCCAACATTCAAACTCATAAGGTTGTTCTTTCCTATTTATTTCTATGTATTGAAACAGACCCTGTACAGAAAGATACTAGTAAAACAACTGTATTGAGTATCTGCCAAAAATGTTTCCATAAGTAATGTTAATGTGTTTTATTAGCACTGTGTTTAATTTAGGAAATACAACATTTTACTAAATTTATTAAGAGTTAATACAGTCATTCCATTTCTGTGATATTGTACTGTCCAGAACCGGTACAGTTTGACACACCTGCAAGGAATATGACAGCGCGGAGAGGCGAGTCAGTGACATTGAGTTGTGATGTGCGAGGAGATCATCCTATCCAAGTATCCTGGCTGTTCAATGAACAACGAATACACCACAATAACTACAGGCATGTTATTGTTTATAGTGTTTGTATTATAACCACCATGCTGAAAAGTTTATGGGCCTGATGGAAACTGGGATGCATTTGACCACACATAAGCAGCAGAACACTCTAATATTTAGAGTTTGAAAATATATATTAACTTTTGAGGCGGGAATGAATGAACGAATTGCACCATAATCCAGAGTTCTGAAGTGGTGTACAGCAACAGACGTTTGATACACATGAAATTTTTAATAAGCTCTTTTAAAAACAATATGATAGCTTTGAAAAAAATTTCTCTAAGTTTTGGTTTCAAGCCATTTGAGCTAGTCATGTGACTTTGTGTGGAATAAACCTACCTACACATTTTGTGTGAAAACGTTTTGTAAGCCAGAAGTTATAAGTGTGGTGAATAGATCTATATGACTAGAAATCTGTGCAGCTAGAAAATAGACTTTATGAGTACTGCTCAGAGATTTTAGTTTTAATTTGAAAACTGTCACATTTGATGCAATAAAAGGTTAAGAATAAAAATTTTCCTTTTCGTGAAAGAAAGGTACAGAAAGCTGTGGGCAAATGTATATTGATGTGCATATTGCCATCAACCACAACGGATTTTTTGAGTCAGCTGGTCTAGCTCACATCACTAACATATAGAAGAATTTAAAACACAAAGTATTAAAAATGCAAATACAGCTGGTCAAAAATTGTGGGCAATTGGTAAGGATGACAGAGTTTAATTTAACTAAACCAAAATTTTACTAATACAGGTATAAATGTGTGAATTTATAGATGACAGAATACTCACACATATGCACTATACATCAAGCATGCATGAATATTCATACTGTTACTATTTTAATATTTTTGCTACTTTAGATTAGTACAGCTGTTTTAAAAGTTAATTGGAATATCGCACATAGTGTACTATAATATTAGTAATTTATGTAACAGGAAACACATATCGGCCTGATGGTGGCACATTATTTTTTAATACTGCACGTGAATGAAAATACATGTAATAATACCAATACCAAGCAGTGGCCAATCCTGATTAAGATGTGATGTGTAGCAGAATGGTACAATGCTGCATTGTACCATTCTGCTACACTAAACCTGCCCTCTGAATCAGGAACCACCACTATTAATATATAATTAATTAACATATTAATTATTTTTGACTGTCTATCTTAGTGATAGGCTCTTCTGTTACATAGAGCCGACTGACTTATTTTTTTGACTGTTCCTATATCCATTGGACGAACTTCTGTATTATAATAATACCAACTAGATGCACTAATTTATTTCTGGAATAAAACTCTACATGTTTCAGACAGTTCCTCTGTCCTGCTTGCAAGCTGTCAGCAAACCTGTATGACATATACCATTGCTGTGTGTACAGTGATAAACTCCTGATGATGGACAGAGGAATTGTGCGAAACATGTAGAGTTTTATTCCAAAAATAAATTTGAGAAATTAGTGCATCTAGTTAGTTTTATTATAAGAATTTATCATGATGCACGGTCACCTGAACGTCCAACTTCTGTATATGGATATTTTTTGGAATACTAATAAAAGAATCAAAGAATTAAAGAACCACTGATATCAGTAATATACTTTTCCTTAGAGACTGAAACACATAGTATTCAGTTGTGAAGATATGTACATACTCCACCACAGGAGGAACACAGAATAACTGTTGTTTTATAAATTGAGAGTTGGTAATAAACATTAATATACTGTATTTAATTTCAGATTTAGCTTATCGGAAGTTAAGTTGGACAGTGGGCTACAGAGCCATCTTCTTATACAGCAGTCAGACCGTCAGGACTCTGGATTATACACATGTCAAGCAGACAACATGTTTGGTCATTCTCAACAGACCACTCTGTTGGCTGTGCAAGGTACTGTTTGTAGGAAACAGACTTTTATGGGTGGAAGCAGGGGTCAGTTATTTGACTGTAACTTGTGTGATTCTGCACAGGCTTCATAGAGTGGCTAGCAAGATCACAGTGTACCTTTGTAAGCAGCTCTTTAGCCTGATCTCAGTATAATCTTAGTAATTAACCAACTTAATGCACAAATTCTTGTTTTATAACAAGTTTATTATATGCCTCTACATTAAGCACTATGTGCTCATCATCAGGGGGTCAAATTGTATTATACAGCATCTGGTATCATCTCACCTGTAGGTGGCCGTCCAGAGCACAGGACGGGACGGCCACTTACTGGTGTGATGATACCAGATGCTGTATAATACAATTTTGACCTCCTGATGGTCAGCACATAGTGCTCAAAATATGTAGAGGCATATAATAAACATGTTATAAAACAAGAATTTGTGCATTAAGTTGGTTAATTACATGTACTAAGATTATAACTTCATATGTAAAAATTTATACAATTTATATGTTTTTAAAATACAAATTCCAATAAGATTTTATGGCACAGTGCTCCAAGTCTTTATGTACATGATCAGCACTTTAATATTGTTGTTTTTCTTCTTAAAGATGGTTCACTGACAAAAGAAAACACGTTGGAGAATTACAGCAGTTGCTGTTATGTGCAACGTTTGCAACATTTATGTACTACGATATTCAGGTGCATAAATGTTGTTCCAGAATTACATTGACAGGATCAGTTTTAAATTATTAGCATCAGGATCTCAAGTGTGTAAAGAGTCTCAGCACATACTGAGCCAGGATAAGGGTGCTATATATCCAGAGTCACTGATAGATTGATGATGTCAGTGATGGTGGTTAGAAGATGTTTACTTCTGGTAAACTTGGGGAAGTACGAGGCTTATTCAGACAGTAAGTACCGTTTTGCTGTAAAAAAAAAGTCGAGTAAGGTTTCATATAAAATTTTATTGTTATCAGATTCTACATTCTTCAAACTATTTTTTCCACATATTCGCAGCTATTATTGAGGCATTTACCATAGCGGGGCACAAGTTTTTGTATACCCTCCTCATAGAGTGCGGCCGCCTGCGATGTTAGCCACTACTAACAATGTCATAGAGTAGAATCCTTGAAATCTGAGGAAAGTGCAAGGACAGATCAGAAATTGTGAAACGTCTTTCATCACGCACTCTTTTGTTGACCTTACACACCATATCATCATTCACCAAAGATGGACGCCCACTTCGCACCTCATCGTGCACGTTCTCTCATCCTTCATTGAACATCCGAACCCATTTCCTAACCATGCCATCACTCATCGCATTGTCACCATACACTTGACAGATCTGGTGATGAATCTCACTTGGTAGCA
>Ga0136643_10020033_pt1 | contig 10111 bp, 5 predicted proteins | sample TergutLab28metaG_FD_96883 | JGI IMG/M metagenome (GOLD analysis project Ga0136643, IMG submission 96883) | Labiotermes labralis P1 segment gut microbial communities from Petit-Saut dam, French Guiana - Lab288 P1 (version 3) (version 3) | ecosystem: Host-associated > Arthropoda: Insects >... | reverse complement strand
TGGCGGACGCTTGTGAGTACGGTAATGAACCTTCGGGTTCCATGAAATGCGGAGAATTTCTTGACTAGCTGCAAACCAGTTAGCTTCTCAAGAAGGACTCTGCACCATGGAGTAAGTAAGTAAGTAAGTATACCTGTACATTTTAGCAATAACATTTATGTACAACACACCGTATGTTTTTGACAATAAAATCTATGTACAACACAAATGTTCGTTTTTAGCAATAAAATCTATGTACAACACAAATGTTCGTTTTTAGCATAAAAATATATGTACAACACAACTGCACGTTTTTAGCAATGAAATCTATGTACAACAGAAATGTTCGTTATTATCAATAAAATATATGTACAACATAATTGTACTTTTTTAGTAATAAAATTTATGTAAAACACACCGTAAGATTTTAAAAATAAAATCTATGTACAACATACTTGTACTTTTTAAAAATAATATTTATGTACATTACGCCGTAAGTTTTGAACAATAAAATCTCTGTACAACACACTTGTATGTTTTAACAATAAGAAATTGCTTCTGTATTGCCTGCCGCCAGTGTTGGATCCCGGTTCTACACGGTCATTCAGGCACTGTGCTTGCCACCTGCCACCGGCCAGATGAACCAAGGTTTCCTCCGGCTCCTATCGTTCCTAGCGCAAATATTTTCCGTTAGCCAAATACCACGTTGCACTCTACGCTTCTTCTACAGCCCTAAAAGTAATAGAAATTTCCACCCAAAAGTACACTTTTCACCACTACCAAAATTCCGACGGATCCCAGTTCTCCAAATAAAGAATTCAGCCCAAAATCTCAATTCCTTTATTTGTTACCTGACCAAACACTTCAATTCCTCTCTCTGTTACCTAACCAAACACTTCAATTCCTCTCTCTGTTACCTGACCAAACACTCCACTTTCTCTCTCCTTGCTTTGGTCAGCTCCAAAAAAGAAAACGAGTGGGCAGAACTTGGTAACATTCAGATCAATAAATTTTCTTTTTCTCCCACGTAAATAATGCAGGACCAGTTACATTTTCTTCTTCCTCCTCTTCTTCTTCTTCTTCTACTCCTCCTCCTCCTCCTTCTTCTTCTCCTTCTTCTCTTTCTCCACCTCCTCCTCCTCCTTCTCCTCCTCATATTTCCTTTTCTTCTTCTCCTCCTTCTCCCCTCCTCCTGCTCCTCCTCATCCTTCTTATTCTCATCCTCCTCCTCTTCCTCTCCTTCTCCTTCTCCTCTTTCTTTTCCTCTGCTTCCTCCTTCTTCTTATTCTCCTCCTCCTTCTTCTACTTCTCCTCATCCTTTTCCTTTTTCTTCTTCTCCTCCTCCTCCTACCCTCTACCTCCTCCTTCTTTTTTTCTTCTTCTTCTTCTCATCCTCATCCTCCTCCTCTTCCTCCTCCTACTTTTCATCCTTCTTATCTTCAGTTTTCAGGTTGTTACATTTTTTCATTTCGCACCAATTCATTTACCAAGCCAGTACAATAAGACCTCTAAATCTGTAGCACAGCACCTTAACCACTGTGCCACCGCGGTCCCTCAAGCCAGTGCAATACGACCTCCAAACCTAAAGAACACAAATTCTCTTGTTCCATACAATAAAAGAAACAGCTGATGAAACCTAAATTTGTGAAACTAGATGAAGTTGTATGAACGCCTCAATATTTTCATTCAGTCCGGAATCTTGATTTTCATATATGACTATCCAGTAGGGAATAGTAATTTATTTACTTTTACATGCAGAAGAAAACTCTTTCCAAAATACTTCTTCTTTTATAAAATTCAAATAACACAAATTAAGACTTATTTATACACGGATTCTCTCCGGACAGCCCTCGCATTACGTCGGTTTCCATTTCGAATTTCGACCAGGACGTCGGCTAACCCGAAATGTCGCGGGTCCGATTCCCGATGGTGTCACTGGAATTTTTCGTTTACAAAATCCTTCCGGCCGCACTATGGCCCTGGGGTTGAATTAGCCTCTAACAGAAATGAGTACCAGGAATATTTCCTTGGGGTAAAGGCGGCCGGTGCGTAGGGCTGACCTTATCACCTTAATGTACCGATTGTCTTGAAATCTGGGAGCCTCAATCTCCTGGAAGCCTCAGGGCCTGACCAGGCCTGTAACGGGTTTGCTTTACCTTTATACATTTACTTTACATCGGCTAACCTCATACAAGATTCACATGGGTTTCCTCAGAGCCTAACGGCAAATGCTTGAAGATCATTTCTTACTTCAATAGCCTTTTCATTTCGTGGAATCTGAAGTTACTGTGCCAGTATAGTCTACAGAGTGTTCAACTTAAAAGTGGACCGTTAACTAAGCCGTGAATATATCACGTCAGATGCTATTTATAATGGTTCTGCTGGTATGACATTATACTACTACTTGTGCAGGAGTTGGCAAGACTGTTGCAGGAGATGGGAGAACCGGTCTTGGCCGTCTGTATCAGTTGAATTAGTCGACAGTTGTGTTGGTGTTTGAACAGCGCCATTTTTTACGCTTTCATAATGCGGTGAACAGTGGAAGAATGTGTATTTATTTTGGAAAGTTATTTAAAAACGATGTCTTACGTCCACTGTAGACAAAGGTTTTTTTTTTTTAAATTTGGATGGCAAGCGCCAGTGAAAAGGGCTATTGCGAAAATGATAAAAAATGAAGGAACGCTAAGAAAAGTTGCGAGGAACATGGCGAAACATGTCGATAAGTGCATTGAAATGAGTGGACATCATTTCCAACACTTACTGTAAATTCAGGTTAGTTGTGTAATAGAACATGTTGTAAATCTTAGTAAATAAATTACTTATATTAAAATAGGTCTACTTTTAATTTGAACATCCTGTACAAGCGGGCCTAAAGTCTGTGGGAAATTACGTTAAATGTATGCCGTGGTAAAGTTTAATATACTACCTTAGTCACATACCAGCAGACTCTCTTTCTTTCCTTTTCACCTTGCACCAGTAATCTTGTCACTGACGCCAAACGTTCAACAGACACTGAAAGCGTCGTACACAACCAAGAAAAGAGACGACTACCGCTGCCCTGTCTCTAGCCCATTAGAAACCGCTGCCAAGTTCAGGGCAGCACCGAAAGATGCTATTCGTCTGTCCACTGTCTTTTTGCTGTAAAAGCGGTCAGAGTTTAAATATATTTACTTCTACAAGAGTGCTGATAAGTCCTTAGCCCGACCAGGAAGGAAACAAGCTACATTCCCCGCATTTTATGGAACTTGGAGGTTCATTACCACATTCACAAGAGTCCACCACCTGTCCTTCAACTAGCCAGATCAATCCATTCCTCTGCCCATCATGCTTTTCATATGCGCAGCTTGTTTCTTCCTGGTCGGGCTAAGGACTTATCAGCACACCGGTAACATCATATTGCTTTCCGAATAATCCACGGAATACAGATTGAAAACTTTGTCCCCCAGAGAGATTCAAACACGAAGTGCCATTGTGTCATTATTCAAGATAGTTCAGTTACGTTAAAAAAAAATGTTTATTTCCTATTAGCCTACGCAATTTGATGCATTTGTTTACGCGACTCTTTGTCTCTACCGGTTCCTTCTAAACCGCGTACGTTTTCGATTCCCAGGCGCCATTTTCTGTGTCCATCCTCTGTTGCCTTTCGGTCCTTTCTCTGCAATTGTATAGCACACTAACCATCTCTCTGCGTTTTTCTGCAATTGCAAAGCAGACTAACCATCTCTTTGCGTTTTCTGAAAACTGTATAGCAGACTAACCATCTATCTGCGTTTTCTGAAAATTGTACAGCAGACTAACAATTTATCTGCGTTTTCTGAAAATTGTATAGCAGACTAACCATCTCTGTGCGTTTTTCTGCAATTGCATAGCAGACTAACCATTTCTCTGCGTTTTCTGAAAATTGTATAGCAGACTAACCATTTCTCTGCGTTTTCTGAAAATTGTATAGCAGACTAACCATCTATCTGCTTTTTGCTGCAACTGCAGAGCAGATTAAACATCTCTTTGTGTTTCTCTGCAACAGCAACCAGACCAACTACCTGCCTTTCCCTGCAACTGCACAGCAAACCAACCACCTCCTTTCCCTGCAACAGCAGACCAGACCAACCACCTCCTTTCCCGGCAACTGCACAGCAAACAACCATCTAACCTTCCGCCCTTCTCTCTACTCTAATTACAGCTGCTAGCCCTGTTATTTGCGTTATCTCTTGCCTGCGATTTTTCGACAGTTTCGTAATTCCTTTTTTTTTTTGATCTGACTGTAATTCAAAATGTAATCCTTCAAATACATTTAATGATCTTCAAAATAACATTTTAATTTACGTTTATATCTTTCAGAAAAAAAAATTCTACGTTACAAATCTCAGTTGGTATATGATGCTTAGAGAAATTCCACTTCATATTGAACATCATACAGAATAAAAGTCTATTCTTTCTGTGCAAAGCGCAGATATTCTGACGATTAAGGCGTCCTCACATATTAAACCCTGTGCCTTAAATGATGTCAATATATAATACAGAACTTAACGTCGGAATTAGATGTCCGCTGAGATCAGGAGGATTGTAGACGTCTGAGCAGTGATACCGTGTACTTGTGGAAGTGGATACCAGACTCTCGAAAAATTTTTATCTCCATCTACGTAGACTTAATGTGGGCCGGGTAGCGTAGTCGGTATAGCGACTGGCTACGGGCTCGACGATCCGGGGATCGAGTCCCTGTGGAGGCGAAATTTTCCGCACCTCTCCAAACCGGCCCTGGGGCCCACCCAGCCTCCTGTACAATGGGTACTGGGTCTTTACCGGGAGTAAAGAGCGGCCGGGGCGTGACGCTGACCCCTCACCCCCTTCTAGTGCCGTAGTCAAGAAAGAGTAGAGCTATAGCTCTACCCCCCAATGGGGCGTAAGAGCTGTACAGAGCTTCAGTGCCTGTACAATGGTGCAACTTTGCCTTCAACTTTACCTTTGCCTTACCTAGTCTCAATCCTTGAAGAAAGAAGTGTCATATTTGTCTGCAACCTTCGCATCCACCTCCAAAAATTTAAGCAATATCTCAATCTAGAAGCTTAAAATCTCACCAATTTAATATTGGTTTTCCGTGCTTTTTCCTCATTTGTAAGGAAAATGCCAGGTTATAACCCGCAAAGAAGGGACACGGCCCGCACTCTTCCCAGTTACGCGATAATCTTTGAGCGGTTAGTTAATAGTTAATTTTAGTATGACCACTCTGGGTTCGAATCCCAGAAAGCTTTCCAACCAAAGTTGTTAAGTGTGTTGTTGTGTGTACTGTTTGTGTGTAAATGTGTACTGTACTATTGCCACCTGGTGGTTACCCAATTGTAGTTAACAAATATGTCAATATCGATATCAAGTGCTTATATTCCAAAAGCCCTGACATCACAAAGGACACCGTGATTACTGTGTACTATGTACTCTCTAACGCAGTGTTCCTCAACTTTTGTGAGATCGCGGCCCGGTAAAATCTTTTTTCAAAAGACGATGGCCGGTCCCAACAGATTTACTCGTAAATAACTTTCCAATATTTTTTAAGTTCATACATTATACTAACTTAAGTATTCATAATTAATTTTGGCATAATCATAAAGAGTATTAGTACAATTATGTATACAGTGTGGCATGTTGACAAATGTAAAATTACATTTAAATTAGTTATCAATCAAGGGACTAATGAAATCTTGTAGCATATTTTAGTTTCCTCAGGCCAACATCCGGGTCTGAGTTTTTCGACATATTCACGAAAATTGTTCTCCTCAGAATATTTCCACTATAAAACATTTATTCGTGAAAATTGCTTAGAAAATTAAAATAACAGATTCCAGAAAAAACCTCTCGCGGCCCGGTACATTTGATGTCAGGGCCCGGCACCGGGCCGCGGCCCGGCGGTTGAGAAACGCTGATCTAACGTGTAACATCACCCTGAAGTAGCAGGCGAGATCTTAGGTTATACTGTGGAAGGTCCTGCTGTTCTTGCTTTAAGGGGTGCATCTTGGTTTCCATAGAAACTGTCGCCACTAGATGTTCGACTCGACGTCAATCTGTTCGAACACCCTCCCATCCAATTTCGTTTGTTCTTACCTCAATTTAATCCCTATGCTGCCATCTATATATATATATATATATTACAGAATTGCCATAATATCTACGCCTGAGTCCAAATCAGCTCTAATCAATGGTTTTAGTCAATGTCCGGGTGAAGATGCGCGAGACGAGGGAACTTACGTAACCGGCATTCTAATGATATTCTTTCATCACAAGGAATATCATAGGGGACTGAGACAACGGAGGAAATAGGTCAAATCGAACTTAGAGAAAATAGCCTCTTTGATTTTAGTCAAATCACTTGATGTTCACCAGAGCACACACACACACACACACACACACACACACACATCCAGCCGGCTACCTTGATATACACCGAAACACTCCAGTGGAAAATGTTTCTTGTGTTTTTTTAAGTACGCGTTGCCAAATTTCAAAGTCGGGCCGGTATCACCTGACGGCATGGTCGAAGCTGATTGGCTGAAAATACGCCGCGCCATCAACTTAAGTTACTCTGTTGGTCAGCTGACATCTATTCTGTAATACGATCCCCGCACACCTGCAAGAGCGGTTGCTAAGCGGAGAACCCAAGGCAGGAATTTACAATGAGCAGACCGGACGCTGACTTGCCGATGCAAACTTTATGAAATAATTTATATTAGTTTTAAATAAAACCCTTATATCTCAGGGAAGCATGTTCCCGGGTTCGAACCTGGGACGGGCGACTTTACTTAAAATGATACAGAAGGTGTCTGAGAATATACAGAGATGAGGTGAGGACGTTATATGGGGTACCTGTATGCCTTAATATAATAATAATAATAATAATATATTTGTGGGCCCGGTAGGTCAGCCAGTATAGCGACTGACTACAGGCTGGACGGTCCGGGATCAAATTCCGGTGGGTACGAGACTTACCGCCCGTTCAGACCGGCCCTGGGGCACACCCAGCCTCCACTAAAATGGTTACCGGGTCTTTTCCGGGGGTAAAGTGCGGTCGGGGCATGCTGCACCACTCATCCCCTTCTAGTGCCGTGGTCATGGAAGAGTAGAGCTATACCTCTATCCACCCTCTGGGCCACACCGGGCCCTAAAGGGGATCACTTTACCTTCACCTTTTTAATAATATATTTAACTGCAAATGGGCTGTCACCCAGTGGCAGTGGTTATTATGCATGTACATATATATTAAATAAGGATCTAATAAATTTAAGTCGGGAGGGCTACATGAGAAGCATGCAGTAGCAACTTGGAGTCTTGGGAACCATCTCAGCATTTGCTTATAGACACAGGGAAACCAAGAAAAACCTTTGTCGAAGTGGCCGGTCGCAGGACCTTCCGAATACTGACTTCTAGCCAGCAATCTGGCAACTAAAGTATGTAAGACAGCAAAACACAAATAGTAAAACGATACACATGAGGTAACAAAGGTACACACAAGATTATAACACAATACACAGAAGACCAACTACAGCTAGCAGCAATGCGCATAGGAAAAGCAACACAAGGGGGAGAAAGTACTGTTGTTGTTGTTATTATTATTATTATTATTATTATTATTATTATTATTATTGAGCCTGAGAAAAGTGAAAGGGCCTGAAACCGAAGTGCAAAGAATGTACAAAGTTTGTAATAACTCAGACCGTGTAGGACAACAAATATCAGGGATCACCAGATCGATTCCAGATGCTGAACGTCGTCAGTGGCGCTTGCGCAAAAGCCTTGACAAATATACGCCTGTTATATTCTTCATTCGCCATTTCCTTCTATATGTCCAACTGCTCTTCTGTCTGCAACTGGAGAAAGGCTAAATGAGTTTTTAACCCTTATCCTGTTAACGTGGAAAATATGGTGAGCTCCTAATAATGCCAGCAAATGGCAGGTGGGATTTAACTCGGCGTTTAAAGGGTTAATGAAATATTTTTTTGTGCTCCTGTTTGGCACCTCTGACAAATGTTTTTCGGAAAATTCGTATTTTTGTTTTTCAAAAACGAAACCATAACTTATGTGAATATCTACGTTATTTCCTCCTCGATTCTCAAATGTAAATCTGTCACAAGTAAATTAAAATTTATATAAGGGAAAATTGTGTCCATCGAAGTATAAACGAGTCATATAACGAGCAATGACGCAGCCACTTTGTGCCCAGGAAACTTCTTTTCTGTAGGCATATATTTTTCTAAAGACACAGTCCATCAACTAATAGCAACAATCACATTACCTATTTGGCAGCAGCCTAACGAGAACACTGAATACATACGTTAGCTGTAATGGAAGCAGCTCTTTTGATTAGGCTAATGGCACACTCAGAAGTTAATACAACTGTCACTCACCTGCATCATTTTGTACTCTCGTCTTCTCTACACAGCCAATTACTACATTTCTCTAAGCCTCGTAATACGAGCCAGATCACCGTCCCGCGCTTTTTCCGGCTTGTTCTGTGTAGTGTAACCCATCAGTCTACGTCAAATCGTACCCTCTACCATAGGCACTCTTACCAGCCACATAGCACTATTCTCTAACGTAAGGCATTTCCGAAATATTTTAATAGTGTCCACCTGTGTCATTGCAATTTGTTATTGACATAATCCTTCCGGCCGCACTATGGCCCTGAGTTCGACTCAGCCTCTATAAGAAACGAGTGCAGGTAAAAGTAAAGTTCACCCTAGGACAGCTCACGAAGGCCCAGAGGGGGAGTAGAAGTATAACACTACTCTTTCTTTAACCTCGGTGCTAGATGGGGTGGGTAGTCAACGCCACCTCCCGGCCGCTTTACCCACCGGGAAAGACCCGATATCCTTTGTATAGGAGGCTGGGAGGGCCTCAGAGCCGGTTTGGGCGGGTGCGGAAAATCTCGCCACCACCGGGATTCGATTCCCGGACCGTCCAGCCCGTAGCGAGTCGCTATAACGACTGAGCTATCCCTGCTCCCAAACAGAAATGAGTACCAAGAATATATCTTGGGGGAGGGGCGGTGGTAAAGGCGGACGGTGTGTAGGGCTGATAACCCTACCACATTCATGTGCCGACTGTCTTGCAGTTTGGGAGACTCGTCCTTCTGGAATCCTCAGGGCCTGTTGATGCCCCTCTTGGGATTGCTTTAACTTGCTTTACCTCTCTACAGAGCTTGCAGTTCATTAAGTCTTTAAAGACTAAACGTGTCTGTTTTTATAAAGACTCAGTCCGTACCGCGCTGTAAACACCCTCCACCTCGGTTACACAAAACAAATCTGTTAATACTGTATGTTTGTTCTGATTTCCATACACAACACATAAAAGAAAGTGACTACCATGTAGGATTTTTTAATGCCAAAGCTGGTTGTAAACAAAAGTAATCGCTTGGTTTTAAAAGGTTAATCCAAAGCTCCTCGGTGGAAATTTAGGAAGCGCTGAAAAGGGCAGGTTGAGCAAAATGAGTCCTCCACCATTGGTTATGTGCAGTTCAGTGCGAGGGTCTGAAGTTGGGGTGAGTGTATGTGTGGGTTTTGTAATGTGTGAGTGTTTTTGAAATATGTGTACGTGTGTTTAGTGTGTTTTTGTATTGTTTCGTTTATGTATATTTATTCTTTGTATGCTTGTGCTTAATTCTGTAAGTTATGTATTTTTATTGTTATGTTAATGTATTCTTATCATTATGTATGTTCTGTTCTGTATATTCTGTTTTCATCGTGCCAACTGGCACTTTTGGGCTACCCTGACTGAGGTTTTTCCGTCCTTTTTCCTCAGTTGTAAGGCAAATGCCAGGGTAAAACTCGCACAGACCGGGCACAGCCCGCACTGTTCCCAAATTAATTGTGTTGTTCTGTGTACTGTTTGTGTGTAAATGTGTACTGTACTGGTGCCACCGGGGTGGCTACCGTATTGCAGTTAACAAACACATACATACACACATATATACGTACATACACACATAAATACACACACAAACCTACCTACCAACCTACCCAGCCACCCACCCACCCCACATCCATCCATCCATCTATCTATCTATCTATCTATCTATCTATCTATCTATCTATCTATCTATCTATCTATCTATCTATCTATCTATCTATCTATCTATCTATCTATCGAT
>Ga0136643_10020032_pt1 | contig 10111 bp, 8 predicted proteins | sample TergutLab28metaG_FD_96883 | JGI IMG/M metagenome (GOLD analysis project Ga0136643, IMG submission 96883) | Labiotermes labralis P1 segment gut microbial communities from Petit-Saut dam, French Guiana - Lab288 P1 (version 3) (version 3) | ecosystem: Host-associated > Arthropoda: Insects >... | reverse complement strand
TTGTAGTTTAAAAAGTTTCTTACAGTTGAGCATGTGCCAAGAATTACAGATTTTTGCAGTTGTATATATGTATTGGGGTGCAAGTTAAGTCTTGTTAGACTTTGTGATAGTGACTTTGGAATTGCTCCCGTAGATGATAAAACTATCGGGATCACATGTGCTGCCTTTTGCTTCCACATAGCGCATATTTCATTCGCCAGTTCTTGGTACTTGTTTTGTTTGTCGGTTATTGTTTTGGCGAGATTATGTGTATTTGAGACAGCTATGTCTATCAAAAAGGTGTTCTTTTTTTCTCATTCATAAAAGTTATGTCAGGTCGATTAAAAGGTATTGCTTTGTCCGTAAGTATGCTGCGATTCCAGTACAGCTTGACATTTTCATTCTCCCCTACATTGGCTGGGCTGTACTTACAATACGGACTTTTATCGTCAATCAATTCGGCTGCTTCTGCCAGTTATTATTATTATTATTATTATTATTCTGTGCCGGTGGTCGTACTTTCTAAGGCGTAGGTCTACATCCGATTGATTGCTGGTATCGCGGGTTCGAATCCTGCTGAGGTCATGGATTTTCGTCTGTTGGGTTTGTTGTGTGTTGTGTAGGTAGCGGCCTCAGAGACGAGTTGGTCACTTCTACAGAGGAAATCTACCGGGTGTGTGTGTGATGTGTGTCTAATTATGTGTGGTCTATAACCTCAACCATGAGGCGCTAATACCGGATTTATGCTGTTGCACTAAAGATAACATTATTATTAATATTATTATTATGTGGATCTATGATATTAACTTTTGTCATGGTGAGTAAAGTTTAGTAATTTTTTTTTCATTCTGTGCTTCAGTTTTGAATTCTTTATTTACCCTGTCTCCAGAATGACCAGTTTTCTGGTTAACCCCCCTGCTCCCAGTGTGGTTTAAGCCGGTACAATGGGAGTCCGCTGTATCTACAACGACACTGTGACCCATGAAAGAGAAAAGCTGCAGTTGAGAGCTAAAGCTGCTTCATTACCTGACTGGGAATGTGGAAACCCTGATTCATTTCCTGTTATATAGTTCACACACTTGCATTCAAGTCGGAGAAGTTGCCTATAGCCCCGGCTTTTCACATTCACATTTCACCACTACACTCGGTTTCAAGAGCTTGTAAGTTATCATAAGAGTTATTATCAAATATCTCTGCTTTCTGAGGGTGCTAGATTCAAATTTTGTGTGTGTGTGTGTGTATGTGTGTGTGTAGGATTTAGTGGGAACTTTCGTTATGTTCAACGTCCTTTATGACCGCATGCGGAAAAATTACTTCATGAAACTTTCATCCTGTCACTTCTTTAACTCTCACATTATAATCAAACATATCTCAGATGTATGTTTAAAAGATGCACCAATATCGGTAAGGCGTTAAAATTTAACGCTGAATTCTAGAGGGCTTTGTGTTCCTGTGTCTGTGTCAATTATTTTATAATTAAGGGGAATATTTTCCTGAAATACGCTGGACACCTAAGTGGGTAAGTACGTAGGTGTGTGTGTGTGTGTGTGACATTGTCGAAGAGATTACTCGACAGTTACATTTTATTTCATTCTTGTCATGACTACGGCTTCAAGTTCTGAAGTGGAAAAAGCAGTATCATGATGCAAGTGATCATGAAATCTCACAGGGATATTATTACTGTATTGCTTTATTAAGTGCTGAATTTTTTTTTGTAAACTGGCAAATGTAGATTTTGGCGACCGAAACAAATTTGTCTTTCGCTTTATGATGATGACCTTAATTTATAATTCTTGAGACCTTGGTACACGCCGCATAGAATGTTGCATTACGCTGTACGTGTTCAGAAACTTGCTTAGAATATATTTTAATAAATATAGTAATATACTCGCAACTTTCAGGTTCTTACAGCAGGAAATTTTCAGTCTGTGTTCTTATGTGTTCTGCACCTGTGAAGTATTGTAGGTTGAAACGGACGTTTTCGATGAATGTGTCTTCAAACAGGTTTATGTGAACACCTAAGAATTAGGCACATGTTGACAATGAATTTATTAGTTTGACAGGAAAGTGGTGTGTTAAATTCACGAGTGTGGGACAGTATATATATAGAGTCCAGTCGGAGCCAATAGGAATGGTGACGTTTATGTAAGAAACCGGGATACAGAACTGCTCGTTTTAGGGTCTCAATGAGAAGTACAAGACGGTTCTGTTGAGGGTCTTCCTCATGGCAATGACATGAAAATTGATATAGTGGAGGAAAACTATATTGTCCATTTCATGGCTCCAGAGTAGTGAGAAGTTTTGTTTCCTTTCTGACAACCTTGCTGTATCCATCCTAAGGGAAGAATATCATTCTCAAGATCAAACTCAGAAAGTTTTGTTGCAGAAATGCCTGTTCGTCTTTTGTTCAGAGTCTTGTATCTTATACCAAAGGAAACCCTAAAAATTAAAACACCGTTATTACTTTTTATCTCAGTATTTAACCAACTTGATGCACAAATTTGTTTCACAATAAGTTTCGTTTCATGCCTCTACATGTTTCGAGCACATGTGCTCATCATCAGGAGGTCAAAATTGCATTGTACAGCCTCTGATATCATCACACCTATAGGTGGGATGATATCAGAGGCTGTGTAATGCAATTTTGACCTCCTGATGATGAGCACATGTGCTTGAAACATGTAGGGGCATGAAATAAAACTTATTGTGAAACAAATTTTGTGCATCAAGTTGGTTAAATACTGAGATAAATATACTGCGATGCACGGTCAACAAAACGTCAAAACCGTTATTACTGTTTTAGCTGCTGTTTTTTCTTGAGCGTGACAGTGAAATTTTAGCTTGAATGACGAGACGCTGTTGGTTACGAACATTCAGAGCTACGTTGCTGGGGAGAATATTTGAAGCTGATAGGTGAGAGTAATCGGTGGTAGGGAAACATATAGTGAGAAACTTTACAGTACCTCTCCTTTATCGGATATCAATAGGGTAATGAAGTAAAGCAAAGTGAAACGGGCAGCGCATGTAGCATGTGTGGTGGAGGTGTGAAGTGTCTAAAGAGTTTTAGTTAAAAACCCGAAAGGAAGGTTTGAGGGACCTAGGCATGAATGGGAGTAACGGAGAAAGACGGTGCAAGTATTTGGACTGGGTTCAATTTACTCAGGATATGGTGTAGTGGCAGACTCTTGTGAACAGGACAACGAAATTTCTGGTTCCATAAATGGAGTGAATTTATTTAATGGCCAAGCGTTTGTGATATTAGTTAGGTGGTACTTAATAGAAATACAGGTTTCCGTGTCTCCACAAAAAATATTTTATTACTGTAAGTAAATGTAATAATTGTGGCAACAGGTTATCTTTAATATGTGTATCGACCTCGATAGGTCATATTCAGGTTTATTCTATAAGGTAAAGAGGTTTTTGGTTTTGTGTATCTTACATACGTGATCTCAGGATTGTATCACCAATAGTTATCATGCGCTACAATACACAAAACCAAAAAAAACTCATTAAGTTACAGAATGAACCTAAAGATGACCTACACAGGTAGAAACATGTTATGTTAGAGATAATGTATTATTATAATGATTTTATTTACATGTTATGATAAAATATTTACATACGTCTATTAAGTACATCACCACACAGAACACGGGACCCAAAACATAAAATATTCTACAGAAGGCCTCTGTTACATGTAACTAATAAATTTACAAAGTCGTACGGAAAATTGTACGTGGGTAGTAGGTTTTTGAAATCTACAGAGTCATTTACTAAAATACTTTGTATATTTTTTCCCTTTTTGACGCTGCGGCCCAACGCGGGCCATGGCCTCCTCAATCTTGAGGTTTTTGGATAACACACAATGACACACCGCAGTCGACAGGACTCTTCCGGACGAGTGATCAGCCCGGCGCAGAGACCTCTACCTCATAACGTACGACACTATTAAGAGACACACATCCATGCCCCCTGCCGGATTCGAAACCACAATCTCAGCAGACGAGCGGCCGCAGACCTACGCCTTAGATGGCGCGGCCACCGGGATCGGCCTACTTTGCATATAAAGACTTAAAATTTTCTATATTTTTATCAAGTACATAGCCTACAATCCAGCTTTAGATGAAACGAGTTTTTGTATAGCTGTTAACTTTAAATGGGAGAGCGTGTCTCTCGTTATGCTTTTAAAAAAAACGCCCTATGGACATGCCGAATCTCAGTTTTTGTCAGTCTCGGCTTCTGAGTCACTTCTCGTTTGGTACGAAGGCATATAAATTGTGAAAGTTACAGACTGGTAATTTAGTACAGCTGGCCGTAATATTATAAATACTTAATTCAAAACGACAGCTTCCTGCTACACGTGTATGACCTGGCCGTTGACGGTCTTCACTCTCTTATCTGGCACTCTTCAACCCCTATGTTCATTACACGACGAACACTCCACGAAAGGAGGCATGCGGTGGTTGAGGCACTGCTCTACAAGCTGTAAGGTCGCGGGTTCAATTTTCGATGGTGCCATTGGAATTACTCATTGACTTATTCCTTCCAGCCCCTCTGTGCTCCTGGGGTTGACTCAGCCTCTAACAGAAAAGAGTACCAGGGATATTTCCTGGGGCAAAGGCGACTGGTGCGTAGGGCTAACAACCTTACCACCTTCATGTGCCGATTTTCTAGAAATTCTGGGAAGGTCAACCTTCTGGAGCCTTCAGGGCCTTTCCAGACCTGAGTTGAGTTTGTTCTTCCTGTTCGCCCGGAAAGGAAACGGGTGCCGTACAAAATGTAGCTACGTCGGCTGATTATTTGTAATATTGAATAGACCAACATGCAGTATACAGTAGTGCACTGAAGAAACGTTATTTTCTCAGCAGCGTAATTTTATTTACCGGCAAATAAGTGGTAAGGTGTTAAAAGACGTAGACCATACAGATATTTAAATGTCGAATGAAATAAAATACATCAAGCGTGTTTGTAATACATTAAATATTTCAATTATAGAACCGCAACACAAGTATCTTATCAATGAAATTAATTGACGTTGATCATATAAAGATATGTGAGGCAAGTTTAGTCTGGTAAAAATTTATGAACGTTGAACAAAACCTGCCGCCTGAAGTATACTATCTCCTATGAAAATGGAAGCAGCAACTCCGGCCGAAACGGCAGTAAATTTCTGTCAACCTGTATATTGTCACACAATAGAATAATTTAAACCTTCATATATACTACTGTGTGAACTTTCTGAAAAATAAATTGTTCAGCACTTGATTATATGTACCGTTGTGAATGTGAACAAATGTGTATAGCCTGTTTGAAAAAATATGTAGTGGCTTGAACGTTCGTGAAAATTGGTTTTGGGCTTTCACGGCGACTAAAATCGATTACCTACTATCGAGAGAAGAACCGTATCAGTCCGACACTGCTCCCTGTCTTGATGGAGACACGTGCGATATCGAGTAATTTGCGTGTTTTCTACGTGTCGCCTCTGACGATTATATCACTTTCACAAAATTTGTCAGCCGATAAACTCTGGTTTACAGTACAAATTCTACTTCACATGTGTGGTCTGAAAGCCGTACAATGGCTGTACTATGTTGTTGTGTTTAGACGAGATACTTCGAGATTTTCAGTAATAATGGAAAGTCGTGAATGGTGCTTTAGGTCGAAACACTTTCGAGATGTTTTAGGAGCCGCCGGAGCAGAGAATCTATATATTTCCTAGCGACTTGTAAGATTTATAGCCTGTATCTCCCCGAGGCTGTGTGGGTGGGGTTGGAGAGAGAACTTTAAAGTAGGCGAGGGAGAGCTTAGTGAAGGAGGCGTTTTGCAGGTGTCGGGAGAAAAGAGTCTAATAGGTCCATAGAATGTGCAGGTAGTGGGAATATCTTTTGAAACACAGATTACAACTCACGTGATTAAATTGTCTCACATTTGGACGTAATTGTGCAAGTACTGCATACAGTTTTTCACCTGACCTTTAGTCCGCAACTTCAGAGGAAGCCCATTTCCTAAAAACATTAGGGAATTTAATAAAAATCCCGAAGTATAACAGTATGAAAGAAGTCTTTGTGGTAATTATGTCTACAGAAATAGATAATACACGTAACTCCTTGAATTGAGACCATAATTTTTTTTAAGAAAAAAATTTAAATATAATCTAGTCAGTGTTGGATAGGCTATTATCGTGTTTTCCTGCCGACAGGGAAGAAACGTGAACGAAATCTACTTACGCCAGCTTCCTAAGAATCTGAGGCCTCGACTTGTTTCCCTTTGTTGCTTACCTTGAAGACAAAACAATGAAGACAATCACGTTATTAGTAAAGTAAAATAAAACCATTCAACGCAACTTATTTTTGTATTGTGTATCTATTTATAACTTCTCTCCGACATATCTCGATCATCTGTGTGATCATCTGGAGGAAAGTTGTATGATCGTTTTGTTTATTTTTACTGATATAAGTGACATCATTGAGCATGGATGGAATATTAAAGTGCGACTGAACAAAGGGGAGACAAAAATTATGAAGATTAGAGGAAGAGGTAAACAAGAGTGCTCTTTATCAATGATTCTCTTCAACTAATATAGCAAATATTTTACCAAGGAAGTTCTGGAAGGGATTGAAGACCCCGAACAAGGATGACAAGTAATTCGTACTGTGAAACATGCAGATGACCTTGTGCAACTGGATAAAGGAAAAACGGTGCTGCAGGGCATGATTGATAGACTAATTGAAATTGGAAGATGCTGTGGAAAAACTAAAGTAATGAGTATCTAAAGGCAACAATCCCCATTAAAGTTTGTGATAGGTAAGAAACGGAGAATGTGGAATATTTCGACTATTTGGGTAGTATAATTACAAATAATGCAAGATGGACAATGAAATCAAATCCAGGGTTGACATGGCAAAAGCAGCATTCAACAGGAAGAAAGTTCTTTTCTTCAGTAAGCTGGATTTGTATTTAAGGAAGGAACTACTAAAGTCCTACGTTTGGGGCATAGTTTTGTATGGTGCTGAGGATTATACACTTTGGAAAATATATCAGAAATACCTGGGAAGTTTTAAAGTTTGGTTCTGGAGAAGGATGGGGAAGATTAATTAGACCGCTGGTGTGAGAAACGAAGAAGTATTACATAGCGTCAAGGATGAGATGAATATCCTACATACGGTAAACAGAAGGAAGACTAACTGGATTTATCACGTCCTTCGTAGGAGAGGCCTTATAAAACACGCTATAGAAGGAAAAATAGAGGAAAAAATTAGGGACGGGAAGTCGAGGAAGATGTCGTAAGCAAGTACTGGATGACATAAAATAAAAGAAAGGATACTGTAAATTGAAAGTGGAAGAACTAGATTTCTTTCTGTAGAGAACCCGCTTTGGAAGAGGCTACGGACTTGTCGTAAGACAGACTGCGGAATGAAATGAAAGAACATCATCATTGTGGACATGAAACTGAGGGCAGAATAACAATGTGTAGTTGTGGACTTGAACATCTCCCAAGGAGTTTTGTCAACTTCCGTTCATTGCCAACTGAAAAAAATGCAATGACTAGGCAATGCGGTACGAGTAAATTAGCGGTCTGTTGGGGATCGGGGCCTGGTCCACGCTACCTGAGCTGCGTGTACTGACAACGCTGAGTTTTACTTCGAGCTTCAGTTGCTGTGGTCACGTTTATAAATATTACAGTCAGTGTGAATGGAGATAATATTGAATTCGACGCCCTATGCCGCCTATGTATAAACTTACGAATCAGGCACTTCAGTAGGGCTTCAACGGCCATGTATTACAGGTAGGATTTTTCTCTTGCTTAGTTTCTTGACTTGGTCCATAGTCTAGTAAGGAAAGAATAAAGTTACGGACACTGCCCTGCAATGCGCTTGCGCCGTATTATATTGTCATCTGTGGTCTAACAGGCTGTACCATATTTTTCCACCTTATCTCATAAATGGCTCTATTTTCGAAAGAAGGATATTGAAAATGAAATGTATATTTGTGTATTTTGCTTTCTCTACAACATTTGTCTAAACCATTTCTCATTCTAAGAAGAATTGTGCGAAATATTGCAATAAATATACAGAGATCTTCATGTAAAGTAACCGTTATTCTTGTCATATTTTAATGAAAGGTTAATTTTCCTGACATATTTCAGAAAAATATTCAAACACAAAATTTCATAAATATGCATTCATTGGGAGCGGATTTGCTCCATGAGGACGGAAGGACGGACAGACGGACGGACATGCGAGTTTAATAGTCGCTTTTCGTAATTTTACGAACGCGTCTGAGAAGTGTCTTTGGATGAAGACTCCTTCCAAAGAGTAAGGGAACTTTAATAAAAAGTTTTGTGTGTGACACGAATTTATGAAATGTTTAATGAGGCCCAACTAGCCTCCTATTCAATGGGTACCACAGTTCTTTCCCATGTTAAAGCGACCGGGGTGTGAATTTAACAATTCAACTCCATTTAATGACGAGGTTAAGAATGAGTGGTTGCGTGGACAGGAAAAACTTTACCTTTTCTTTTACCATTGAAAAGCTCTGTGGTTACTGTTCTGTCGACGGTATTCCAAGGTTTCAAGCCCAGGAACTTTGCATTATGTCCACATTTCGTATTTATGCGTTTGTTGTGATTCTTACAATTATTCTTTCTAATGGAAAAATACCGTGTTTTCTCCAAGGTAGTAACTGAATGTTACTATAAGAATACGGTCATTTTAATCTTCTGGGAATAAGCATTCTCGCTTGGGCCGGTATGTTCCTTGTCGAAAAAACATTTAAGTGAAAGCCTTTCATTTTTTAACCTCACGTTCAACACGTAAGATGTTATGTATTAAATTAGACCCTAAAATTAGATTAAATTTCATATACTCTATGGACTTGCTCCAACCGAATCGGTTACTTACCTCAGCAACATATTTGACAGTCGGCTGGGTAACGCAGTTGTTTTCAAAGTACTTTTGCTTGTTTCAGTTAGTGGAATGTTACCCAGAAGTAACCCAATTGATGAGGTTCCTCTTGAAAAGTTGATATTCGCTTAGCTAGGCAAGCAATACCCCATAATTTATGGTACTTTACATTACATTAGCATGTTCACAAGAAACATCACCGGACCGTATTCTGCCAGATTAATCCAGGCGACGTTCTTATAATCTTTTCCTTGCAGATCCATTTTATTAGTGCAATCCATTTAAGTGTAGGTATTCCGATTGATCTCTTGTCTTTACAATTTTCCAAAAAAAATTGGCAAGCACTCTGAATACTCCTTATTGAACAGTTTGAAATTATACGTAGAATATCCCACAAGTAATGCAGCTCGTCCCCGTGCGCTTATTTCTAGGACTGTATTCCTTTATCCGAGTTTCAAATATTCTCCTCAGAATTATTTTTTTTTAGGTTATGTTCTTTCCTCAGGGCAAGTGGCAAGTTTTCACATTGACAAAACCACAAGTGTAATTCAAGAGAAGTGTGCTTTATGAGTGACATTTAGAACAAGACCTTTGTCATGAAAGACTGGATATGGAAAAGACAGTTTTGTCTTTATGAACTTTCTTCTGAAAAGGAAAATTCTTTTGGCTTCTCGGTTATATTTATGACGATTCTTTCGGTGACTGTGGAGGAAAGTAACTAGCTTCGGTCAGAAAAGGAATTGTGTAGCCACATTATGCTACAATGTGGCATATGGCAGAAAGGCATTAAGCGAGCCAATAAAATCGTAGTGAAGGCAGACACTTCTTCGACCATGTTTCGAACCGGACACCTCCCCGATACAGGTCAACCATCTAATTGCGTAATACGTCTTCGTAACAGAAGACTGCCATTTTCTGAGGCGCGGTGCTTCTAGTCTGGTGGAAATCTTTTCATGGAAACCTAAACGGGAATTGAACAAGATACTCCGAGCCAGATAAACAATACAAATATTCGACTTCCTCACAGACGAAGAAGTACAAATATACAGTGTGCTGGTGAGTTATTAACCTTTTGACGCCTAATGTCAACTATAATGGTCGTACCGCACCGCTAACCTCTAAAGTTGCATTTTATATATTTATTCAACAAATATAGGTACTGAATATTTTAAACATGGTATTTACTCTCCGTTTCTTTCTCTTCAAAATGCAGTTTGTTTCATAATTCT
>Ga0136643_10020030_pt1 | contig 10112 bp, 5 predicted proteins | sample TergutLab28metaG_FD_96883 | JGI IMG/M metagenome (GOLD analysis project Ga0136643, IMG submission 96883) | Labiotermes labralis P1 segment gut microbial communities from Petit-Saut dam, French Guiana - Lab288 P1 (version 3) (version 3) | ecosystem: Host-associated > Arthropoda: Insects >... | reverse complement strand
TCCTTTTGCACAACATTTCTGTCTGCGTGTATTGCCACATCTATCAGTGTGCATGTTTTCTCTTTTTTGTTTTTAATTATTATATCTGTCCTATTATTATTATTATTATTATTATCGACTTCAGGCTTCACGGCCGTTGTCTGAGTTGTTGCACTGCCGTGCGGGCTTAAACTTCTTTTCCTTTGTGTGTATCCGACGTTTCACTTGAAGATAGAACAAAAGCGAAATGGTACATTTTGTAGTCTTCTTCATGCCAAATGAGACGGTTTAAGCCAACGTGAGGCAATTTTCGTTAACGTCTTACTATTTCGCAGCCTGAGCGTTAACCTGACTGCACACGTCCATCCAGTGCCTACAAATTACCCTTTTACCTTGCACTAAACACACACACTTTACAAATACTAGGTGTTGTGATAAAGTTCTGTATCCCATTGTGTTACTGTCGTCTGCGATATGACACGACGTAATCTGGTACTTACCAACCTTTAGGAGGAATGTGCGAACTTCAAAAAAAGAAATTTAAGTCGTGTATGGAAATAAATTGTCTTGATTCAGGGAAGGAAGGGCAAGGAACGTGACCTTAAAAATGGCAGGTACATAGGGGAGAAAGTGCACTTTGTTTCTACACTGACTAACAGTCAGTGTAGAAACAAAGTGCACTTTCTCCCCTATGTACCTGCCATTTTTAAGGTTACACGGACTGTTAGTCAGTGTAGAAAATGTTCTGTTAGGACCATACAGGGATTTTTATTTGTCATTATCAGCCCTCCCACCCACCCCCCTCAAGTGTCCAACAGCCCAAAATCAGTGAGTTCACAGGTCATGAACAGACTAGTTCATCTCATTTGAAGCATCAGTAGTAAGAGGTGACTGAACCATTCAAGTTCCGACCTTCTTTATGTACACCTATTCAGTGTATGTAATTCAGTGTGAACTGTGGGGTCCAGTTTGGGGGAAGCTCGCCTGAAGAAGGCAAATTCTGATGTTTCGGTACTCCTACTGTAAGCTGCACTTGTCGTCCAATTCTTACGGCCATACAACAGCACTACATTGTGTCCTTCCTTGTACTGTTTGCAAGCCTCGTTAAACAGAGTCGCATATAAAAATGTGACTGTTTCGTAATTCTTCAACATTATTATCCGACCGACGTACATATAACATAAATTTTCTTCATTTCTTTTGAAATCTACCTACTTTTCACGATTTTGAAGGTTCTGTGCACTTGTCTTGGAAAGCCCCAACTTCAGATTAATTCACATTTTTTAAATTATAATTCAATCCCATGTTGGATAAAAAATGAGTTGCCAAGTATATACAATTAGCACTGTCTTCTGTTTGTATCTTTTAAAGAACAGTTAGATGCCAATTAAATTTATGATTCCGGCTTCAAAGTGACGCAGGTAATTAAGGTAATTTTCTTTTTTTACGCCGTGCATTGTAATATAATCGTACAAAATACACCAACACAACCTACACTAATATTTTAATTTTAAAATTTTAAAATTAAAACATTATTTTAACAAATGTGCATTTCGGTGGTTTATAGTATACGATTAATTAGGGTAAATCACGGCCGGAGTTCGCTATAAGCCTTCCCATTAACTTACTCGTATTTATCAGGTCTGGACTCTGTGCGGCTTGCTGTTAGTCGAATAATGCACGCCATAATTTCTCTTATTCCGAAAGATAAAATTTTAAAACTAAATAAATTGCCTCCACTTTAAAACGTTTTCAAAAGAGGTAGCATGTGATATAAATACAACACTCAAGAAGATGAATGACCAAACAATCACTCACTGAACCTCCAGTACAACGGGCTGAAAAGGAATCATAAAAACCTCTGACCATAGGCAGAATTATCATTCATTTACAGCGAAAGTCGCAAAGATGTAGTACATATCTGTGTAAAAAATAATAACATGCAACTGTCAGAACGCCCACATCACCTTAATAAAGCACTTGACGTTGCAAGTAAGATTTGAAAATTATGACACGTACAGAAGGTCACGAATTAGAGCATAGAAGAAATTAAACTTTTAAATTAAGCGCTTTCGTGCAGCGCAATTATTACCCTTTCTCTGCAAATTAAAAATATTATTATTGGGAGGCCAAATTTGAAGGTTTCCAGAAATTCCTGCTTTAACCGTAACGATTCCAAAATGTCCACCATATTTAAAGTTACAAATGGCTACACAAACTACAAACAGACTTAAACAAGGAAAACTGCTGGAAAATGTATTTACTACATTATGTAGTTCACGCTTTCCAGTCTTTTCTTTACATTCTAGAGCTCCTAATGTTAAATGTCAGATAAATGGAAATAAACTATAAAGTTTTATCGCCTGTTCCAGAAAATTCAATAATTGTGATGTCTCTAAAATTATCTCCAGGATGCTTGAAACACACGCAGTGAGAGACAATTTAATTTCCTAAAGTGCAAGTCCGAAAGGGAAGTGTACGGACAACTTTCTCTTTTATCAGCTTTGTATTACCGTTCAGACGCCAGACTGGTAACACTAATTCAGAGAATAGGTAAATGAAGGTCGTGCCTAATACAATGAATATATTTAGACAATACACTCAACCGTTCCAAAAAACTACTAACAATCACTTCAAACTACATTACACTGAAATGTTCAACTCACTTCCATGTTAATATTATAAATTACCGTTTACATTAGACGCTTAAGTAAATCCAAGGTATTGCCAGTTCCTTAGGTCACAGCCTACGCCAAACAAATGAAAGTCATTTATAGACTCAAAGGTATTCCTGCCTATATGGTCCCTCGTACTAGAAGAGTACCTCAAAAGCCCTGAACTGTCAATTTAATCCAGTTAGTATCTTAAAAACGTATTTCTTTAGAATTTATTTCAGTATCATCCTTCCCCAACTTATAGGTCATAAAATTAAACAATGACCACGAGGTTTTTCTAAACCAATTGTCTTGCATGTTTCCTGGTACCGCTCCTGTAAGGTACTGTCCGTGTTATCTCTTTAGTCCTTATTTATGAGTATAAGGACGATGTGAGTAGCTAGATTATACACTGTCGAATAATAAGGCATTACAGATACAACCACATCAACTGAAGCACCGAATAAAATAAAACGTTGTGTGTTACCGGAACTGGACAGCCAGACCCAGGTTCTAGTCCAAAAATAATGGCAATGGCAGTGGAACTAGATTACCTGCTTCGTTGGGTTAGACGTGCTTTTCTCCCTAAAATGTCCTCTAACTGTGTCACAACGCAAAATGAATTCGTGTGACTACATAAAAAAACATTTATTCCGCGCCCTGTTGTTTCTTTTGGTTTTGTTTATCATAGTTTCATGCTGCCTTCGACTGCAAAACGTTGGGTACCTTAGGCGGTGTAAGTCTGACAATGACAGACAGTCTGCTGTGACCACCGCTATTGTAAATAACGAAATAGAAACGATTTTTCAGGAAGCATTCGAGGCCTAATTCAATGAAATATTACAGCATAGTCCGGACTGACTAAGAAATATTACGAAACTTTCCTCCTAAATACGAGCAGGCGTGCTATCTACCTGACTGCAACTTTCAGTTTCACACTCTTTATCGGATTAAGTACCTAGTGACAGCACATCTCCGTTCTTTTCTTCCTCTGTAATTTCCTCTCTCTTAGGGCAAGGTACTCTCTTCCTGCTCAGTTAATGAACAATCGGTTATTACTGTTTCGCCTTGTAGCTCTGGAAATGTAACAAAGATAGCTTAAATGTGCTCACTGAAACCGGGCATTGTTAGTGAAACCTGAGAAATTTCTGTCTAAAAAGGAAATATGATTATCCGATAATTGCTTAAAATTACCCACCCCATAGCTAGAGTCATAGAATATATCAGACTTATTGAACAAATTTTTCTATATTTTGACCTCCAGCAACCATTACTCCAGGATATTTAAAAATTAAATTTTAATACCTGAAAATCATCTCAATTTCAGGATTTTTTCCGTCAGGTCTATGTCACTAGACAATCAGGAATTCCTTCTCATAGCTCAAATGATTAATCGCCAGCTTCCCCGCGCGGAGAAGCGAGCCCAATTCCAGAGCTAATCATACTGAATTTATGGTGGACAAATCGCTAATTAGACAGCTTTCTTTAAGCATTTTGGTTTTCGCTGTCAGTTGCCATTTCATCAACACTCCATATTTATGTATCCATCACCCGGTGGACGGACCCTGACGCCATTATGAAATCATTCATTCACTTAAATTCACTGCCGGAATGCCGACTATCCTAGCTGTTACTTTGTGTTTTTCCCTCCGAGTCCCAACAGATAAATACAGAAATATTATCTCAAATTAGAAAACAACTTCTTTATTCCACATCGAACTGCCTTTTCACCAATCACCCTACCATTTGACGATATATCATCTGAGGCAAGACGAATGAATTTAAATTAACCATATATAAGAATACTTTTGATTTTTGGTGTTTATTTATGTGAGCATTGGTCGCTTTCGTGCAAGAAAGAACGCGGACTGACAGAGTTTGAGAAGAGGGTACTGGAGATGATAAGTTTGGATCAAAGACGAAGGCATCAAGAGAAAGCTGGAGAAAAATGCATAACAAAGGGCTTCGTGATTCGTACTGCACGCAAAATTTTGTTAGGATTACGCAATCAAGAAGGTTTATATGAATGAGAAAAGCTGGGAGCACTGGAAAGACTGGGTATGGGTATCAAGTTTTATTCGAGAAACCCTGATGAAAAGGAGCCACTTGCCCGTCCTAGACTTAAACGGAAGTATAATATTAAAATAGGTCTTAATTAAATAATATAGAAAAGCACAAACTGGGTTCATTTGTGTTCCAACAGAAACAAATGGCGTGTTCTTGCGATTCCCTCCATGACATTCGGATCCCATGAAATGCAGAGAACCTGTACGCTAGATTAAAAAAAATTAGCCTCTCTAAAAAAGCTTTGCTCCACGAATTACATCATTACTCTTCTTCTTCTTCTTCTCCTCCTCCTCCTCCTCCTCTAATAACTTCGTATAAAGGATTAGCCGTATAAAAAGTAGCCAATATAAACTTCACCTTTGCATTAAATGGCTATGGAATGTATTAAACAGTAGCTAACTCCATTACACTGCAACCGCGCAGATGTCCTCACTTGTTACTTCACACGCATGTGATACCCATAGGTGGGACTCTGAACATTTCGGAATCAATTGTCAAAGAACGACAAAACATTGCTGACAGCATCGCCAACAGTTAGAGGACGCTCATATGACGTTCAATACCACAAGGACTTAAGTACAAAAAAGGTAAGATTACAGGATAGCCACATGTGGCACTGTTACCAAAATAATATTAGTCTCTTATAGTTTATATTAATTATAAAATGCCTAGGTTTCTCTGAAGACATGGGCTTAGTCCCATAACTCTGATAGAACAGACTGGAAGAAGACGATAATCGAATGCGCCCTGTGGTGGCTGATAATACATTCTACATTTTCTAAAAAGTTTTAGGTTTTCACGGCGAGGATTTTTTTGTCGTTGTCTTCCGATTTTCGACAACACGTAGCTGTAAGCTGGACTTGAGTAACTATAATCCTTTAATCTTAAAAATAAAGGTAGCATGTTTCTCCGAAACGTCAGTATTCATCCACAGAACTACACTTTATCAAACTCGGAAAGCCACGATCCGAAATTACAAACTATGTGCAAAAAGTAACAACTCAGGCACGTTCCATCTCTTCTTCTGTTTCATTATCTCGAAAACTGCAAGAACAAAAAAAGTGAGCACACAAAAGTACGTTTCGTTTTCTTCGAGACATTTGGTTGGAAATATATTAATTATGGTTAGAAATTAGTTAACTGTACTCAGGTGACAGCAGAAACGCAAGCAATTCGTTAGAAGTGTACGTTATTGTCTTAAGATTTTAACCGACATGTACACTGCCGTGTTCATAACATCCCACCACTCGTCCCTATCTTGAGCCATATTAATCCATTCCACCTCCTACAGTCTTGTTTCTTTAATGCCTATTCTAATTTTATCCTCCAGTCTACATATACGTCTTCCCGGTCGTTTCTATCCTTCGGGTTGTCACATCAAAAACATGTACGCATTTTTCCCCTTCCTCATCCTCCTTGATTTAATCACCCTAATATTACTACATTTGATGACAACGACAAATAATGAACTCGTGTTCTATGCAGTTTTCTCTAGGTCGTTTAACTCCAAACGTATTCCTCAACTCAGTGTTCTAGAACAAATTAATCGATTGTTCCCCTTTAATACGTGAGATTAAGCTTCATGCAGCCAATGTGTATAAACCAAGAACCTATTCCACAGTAAACACTCAGTCTCCATCACCAAAATATGTAGGTTAATGTTAAGTGGAGACTTAATTCCTGTTTAGGGTGAGAATCACACAAAACGTGAAAATATTATGCAGGTATTTTAATATTAAAACACGGAGTATTCAGAAAATAATATACATTCCGGATATTTGAAAGCAGAATATTGAAAACAAAATTGGGAATAGCAAGAAGTGTGTAAAATGAAACCGGAGAAAGTTGCGTAATAAAAGTTTCACGATCTGAACTATACACCGAATATTTTTCGGGTAGGCAAATTAAGGGAAACGAGATGGGCGAAGCATGTGGCACGTATGAGGGAGAATTGTAAAAACCAAGAGGGAAAAAGACTTGGAAAACTTAAGCGTAGATGGAAGATAATAATAAAATAGGTCTAAAGAAATAAGCTAGGAGAGAGGGAATATGAGTCATCTGGGTCAGGAAAGGGACAACTGGTGTACTTTTAAGAATACCAGCACAAAAAGGTTGGGTTCCATAAATTTCAGTGAATATTGTGACTGAGTAACTGGTATCCTTTTAAGGACTCTGCTCCGAGAAATTGATTAAAGTAGGTGACACACGTATGTGCTTGAAAGGGTAGACGCATATTTACCTCCATCCTTGACGGCGGGTTTCCTATATCAATTTCCCCGTTAGTTATGAAATGATCCCTAAATCCGCTGCGTTACTCGCTTCGAAAACTAAACAATGATTTCCTGATTTAGTGCCATTTTCGTTTTCTTAACTCCCTGTAACCTCGTGCCAAAAAAATCTGTTAAAATAGAATGCCTGTACTTTAACAGCACTTCGTTTTCAACCTTTCAACTTCACAGCCCCGCCGTCCTTCACTGTCGTCTCCATAAGCTTAACAGCAGAACACGGAATAAATAACTTCATTAGAAGACCAACTACCAACTAAAGTGAAAGTTCTGAGCCAGAATATGTCACCTGATATTCACGACCAGTGCCACACTAATCTCATCACCAAACTTACAAATTTCACATCTATGTGATAATGAAACCAACGCACAAACATTTTCACACTAATATGATAAACAAACCAATGTGTTTCACTCCAATCTGATCACAACCTACTGCACTTCTCCATAATTTCGTAACTCAATATGCTTCATATTATTGTCAACATACCCTAATGTAATTCATACTAACATAATAATGATGCCAACACATTTCGCATTAATCTGACGACACCGAAGTATTGAGCGCAACTCTGATAACGAAATGAACGTAATTCACACTAACCTGATTACCACCCTAATCTTACCACAACCTAATGTACTTCACCCTAATCCCACCACAACCTAATTTACTTCACCCTAATCTCACCACAACCTAATGTACTTCACCCTAATCTCACCACAACCTAATGTACTTCACCCTAATCTCACCACGACCTAATGTACTTCTCCCTAATCTCACCACAACCTAATGTACTGGACCCTAATCTCACCACAACTTAATGTACTTCACACTAATCTCACTACAACCTAACGTATTTCACGCTACTCTGATCCCAACTTAATGTACTTCTCTGTCAAATGCGCACTAATATTTTGACAACCTAACACATATCACAAGCAATACTACGTTGATCTGATCGCCAACCTAACGTACATACTTCACGCGACAGGATCAAACAACCGATTACTGCCAATATCATTATATTACATGACCTGTAGGTCACTTTCGAACATCGCTGAACAAAACGTCTCTGAAAAAGATGACAGTTGCTTCACTATCTAACGTCAGTTGATAATATTCCTACGTTGGACTCTAATTCATCAAACACTTTCACTTTACTTTGTGTGTGTAACTGACCACCCTTTTCCACACAAGGCTACAAAATTACCCCCCCCCCCACCACATTGCTTCCCTTGAAGTGTCATTGCGGACGTCTCCACAAAATTCCTCCTTTTTTATAATTAGAAATAATTGAGTGCATTTTTTGTTTATATTGTAACAATTGTATTATAAAGCATGGAATGGAAAATACGAAACTCCCTCTTTCTTATTTATTCCATAAATCTCTTCTAATTTTGTTTCTGTCAATACATCTTGTGATTGCTGAATTTCAGGACAGCCGGTCATAACCTAGCGGTGAGAATATTTTTCACCGTCATCATTCCTTTTATATGTGTAATAAACATCAATTCCTTCCACCAATATCTCTTATATTTTTATAGTTCTTAAAAATGCCATTTTATATTTTTATGCCCCAATTGTTACCGCAGTATCATTAAATAAAGAAAGGTCATCCTGCTTAAAATTGTTTCTGGGATAAGACACCGTACTTTGGTAGGTGTGTCAACGTTCCGGCGTAACCTATTGTCTCCATCAACATGAATCCCATGATTTTATTCTAAAGTTGGCGGTAGTCGCTTCCTGCTTCATTGGCATATTCCTCAATAAAATTCTGAAAGTTAAACGGATTAATTCGGTTTAGGTAATATGGCCAACAAATGCATTTGTGTATGTTTATCACATATTATTTATCACCAACATGTTTCAACCATCGTCGCGGCCATCTTCATGGTATATTACAAGAATATTAGGAATCCAAACAATCTGTCAAAACGCATAAGTGAACCAGTCGAACATCGAGGGGTCCTAATATTCTTGTAAGTTACCCTGAAGATGATCTCGACGGCGACATTATGGGATAAACACATTACACAAACGTGCATTTTGTTGGTCATATTACGTAAATTAAATTATACTTTTTATGCACGGATATGGAACATATCAAATTCAATAAAAGCGGATTAAATTCAAAAACAGCTTCAGTACATTTAACTAAAATATTGGGGGGAGGGGGGACGGCTAAGAAGAAAACGAAGGAGAATAGTATCCCCTTCTTCAAACTGTAAACTAACTAATGTCAAATAAGACTGATAATTTTTATAAAAAGAATTTTAAAGTGGTACTTAATATTCTCATACGGTAAATATGAAACTTATAGTCTCCTGTCTGCGGCATCAAATTCGTCCTAATCGTCTGTACGTATCGTCATAGTCCAGGCTTTCTGTTAAATAGGCTGTGAAAAATTCTGAGTGTCCCGAAAGTCAGTATTGCAGTAAGAAGACCGCACTACAAAATTCCCTTTATAAATCGACAATAGCAATGTTGCCATGGTGATAATTATCGTGCCTGCTTGTGTGGGATTAGTGTACAGTATTTTACAGAAGGAGCGACCTGATCCGCTTACAAACTGTACAACGATGCACATGAAACATTAAACGTAAAATCTCTCTTGACAGCATTAATTTCATTTCTTTCCGTCCATATTAAACTCAATCGCAATATAGCTTATACAAGCATTTATTAAACTGATGCTTTTCAAATAAAGTCTCGTCGGTTGGTTTCTAAGACTGAAGAACTCACCACGCATCCAAGTACTGTTAACTTATAAATGACGGGACATCAGATCCTTGAAACCTTTCATGCATAAGGTTTCTTTAAATAAAATTTAAAAATTCACTTCCTACACCAAAGTGAAGATCATGGTCCTGCATTGCGGTGACATACTATTTAATTATGTTTAGGCTGACATTCTTGTGAAAACCAAAAAATGAACGCCTAACTAGCTAACTCAAAAAGTAGAGTCCGTCTTGTGCAGCTAACAGTTCCTCAGCAATTCAAGAAGAGTTTCTCGTTGTAAGGAACTCAAAGGTTCATTATCATGACATGACAAAGGCCCGCCAATGGCTCTTATCCTCATCCACATTAATCTACCCACTGCCCCCCCCCCCCCCCGGACCAATTTCT
>Ga0136643_10020028_pt1 | contig 10112 bp, 5 predicted proteins | sample TergutLab28metaG_FD_96883 | JGI IMG/M metagenome (GOLD analysis project Ga0136643, IMG submission 96883) | Labiotermes labralis P1 segment gut microbial communities from Petit-Saut dam, French Guiana - Lab288 P1 (version 3) (version 3) | ecosystem: Host-associated > Arthropoda: Insects >... | reverse complement strand
TATATATATATATATATGTGTGTGTGTGTGTGTGTGTGTGTGTGTGTGTGTGTGCATGTGTTGGTTTGTGTAATTAAATAATGGAAACCAAAATTAAAATTTTTAGTTATTAAGATGTAGACGCATCTGTCATGTATCGTATAAAATGAGGCGCTGGTGTGCCCAAGGCATTTACTTCTACTGTTGTTTTATAACCCCAAAAGCCACATTAAGATCCACTATTTAGTGAATTGTCTTGATAGTAGGCAAAAGTTAAAATGTGGTATTTTTCGATAAAAAGGGAAGGAACAATTGCGGAATATAATGACTAGCGATAATGTTCTTTTCCTAAAAAGTTAAACATTTTTGTTTGACCTTATACATATTATAATAAACCTATTACAGCATCCTGCGCTCCATAAAACGGTATTCTGAATTGATCTAGTTTGTTATCCCTCCGCATGCCATCAAAGCTTGTGGGGAGTGGAATAATACATCAACTCGTTCTTAACCTTTGCAGTAGATGGAAGTAGGTGGTCATCTTCACGTATCTGCAGTTTTACTTGCGGGGATAAGCCCCCGATACGCGTTAAAGGGGCAACTTGTCAACCCCAGAGTCATCCTGGAATTGGAGAACAGAAAACTTAACTTTCCCTTTCCTGGGATAGACTCGTGATTGCTGTGTCGTCCTTCCATAGCCACGTCACTATTCCGACTACATGTGCTTTGCAAAATAGTAGACAGGTAGGATTATTAACACTTCCCTCTCTTTGTAGCTTCAAAAAAAAATTGTTTCAAGACGTAGACACGTGATGGGAACACTCATATTATGAAAATCGAGAAACGTAGCACGTCGAATTTTAATTTCGACTTTATTGCAATTCCGAGCTCTTCAAAATTTCCTACCCCATTAAACGTAAGCCGTGAACATTGCATGTCATTCTTGGTGACAGCTGTTACTGCGAACATGTTTCACTTTGGAATCTCTTTCCTCGTTTCATGGTACGTGTCATACCTGAAGGAATGTGCACGAAGATTTGTATTTCCTCTACAGACAGGACAAAGTCATCAACTGTATGAAGCTGCACCAAAAGTTACCACATAAAAAAAGGCTGAGACAGGTGGGGCACGAATGGAGAAGCATTCTGGTATCTGTGGTTTTCCTTTAGTAACAATCATCAAATTCTTTAATGCTACCGAACAATTTGGGCTAGGTATTATCATCGGGTGTGTGAAGTTGTAGGTTTTGTATGTATTTCGTTGATTTGTTACTTTTGTGTTTGGTAAGAACTCTTTTATGGTGTTGATATTTTGTTTAATTGTAATCGATTAGATTTACTTTGTTCTCTATCATGAGACTTTTTGCACTGTGTCTAAGTGCAGTATATTACGGTTATGTTACGCAGTATGCCTTTTACTCCATATGCTACAGGAAAGGAAAATCTGGTACCTGCTTATCAAATTTTGTTCTGATATCAGTGGAATTGGCTCGATCCCAGTGATCGCGAAGTCTCAGGCGTAGGTCTGCGGACGCTTGCTTGTCGGGATTGCGGTTACGAATACCGACGGGGTATGGATGTCTGTCCCTTATGTTTGTTGCGGGCTGTTAGGCAGAGGTCTCTGTGTTGGGCTGATGACTCGTCCAGAGGAGTCCTACCGAATGTGGTGTGTCTGAGTATGATCATGAAGCCTCCATAATGAGGATTCCCTGTCCACTAGTGTCTTTTGAGCCATAAAAGATCTGTGTAGCCGGTGTAATGACTAGGCTACGTGCTGGGTAAATTCCCTGCAGCGGTAAAAAGACCTAGCTTGTCTCTAAAATTTCCGGAATGTTTTTTTACCCACCCAGCTTGCTGTTTAGTGGATAACGGGTATTATTCCTTCCCGGGTTAGAGCGGCCTGGGCATCAAGCTGACCAATGCTGATTAGTACTAGTCCCCAGTGTGCCTATTTGGCTTGCATCGGGAGTACTTTCCCTATAAATACCTATTTGAAATGTGTAAGCTTTTTTTAACTTGTCTTAGAATATTCTGCTAAACCCAGAGCTAAAAATTGCTTACAGGAGAAATTCAGTAGAAAAATGCTTCAGCAATTTTCAATAGCGCGTGTTGTTTAAACGACATCGCACGTTGGAGTTCAAGTAATGGAGTTGAATAATTTAATACGGCGTGGAAAATCACTGCGCTACGCTATTTAACTGGAGAGAACTTTTTAATACTCCAAATCCCCTACGCAGATCGTCTTCATTCTGGTGAATATGGAAGCTTAAGCTGAAGGGGGTTAACGAAACATTTTCCACGGCTAAATACTAAAATGGCCAATAGGAAACTGAGTTTGAATTGCTGTCGGCTTAGTGACAATCGATTTTCCGATGTTTAGCTCCTAAAAAGTATCTAAATTCTTAACCGATAAATGGACGAAAAGTCACCACTCAAGATTGGGTTCCTCTTTTTGCATATATAAAGTAGCTTCCACACAGCTTTCTCAAAAGACGTGACATACAAATTAGAAGTGGTGACCTGCATAGTTACGCGAGCACGAGACGACTGGTATCCAGGAAGGTACATATTTCTTACAATTTGAATGTTAACACCGATATGATTTTATCCAACATATGTCGTTAAAACATGCAATTTGAAGTAAGCAACTTCTTTTGAAGAATTATTATTGTGTGTTACCTACTTGTGTTTATTTTTGAAATAGTTTTATTTTTGTCTTATCGTCAGCCATATAAACTATTAAAATACATGTGTAGTACTGAAATCATTTATGAGACGTAGGCTTGCTTGCTGTGTATAGGATGTATAACGACCTTATCTCCTTAAAATCTCGTAACTATACAGTATAGCGAACTATTGCTGTGAAAACTTTGTTCTCTTGTGTATTTGTTTTATGAACCACTTAAAAATAATTTCGATTGTTTAATCCTCGTACGGCTGTGTAATTTTCTACATATATGTGTGAAGTTTCTTACGGAATTTTTAATCTAATATTTTTACCAAATTCTTTGTGGGCCTGTTCCGTTGTTCATAATTTGCTTACTTCAGATAGTAAAGCCAATGAACGTTTCATGCAATTACAATCTTCCTTTCAATTTACATGTGTAAAATGTCATTTAACAACACGTGAAGAAAGTGAGGCACCTACAGTTATTTGTTACGTTTTTAAAGGAACCCAAAATTACGTATACATCTAAACCCTATATCCTTGAGCGAAGGCCTGAAAATAGGTTTTCTGATCTTGTACAAGATACATGGTACAGAGGAAATATTTACCTCTGTTTGCTAGAAAATTTATTATTACAAATTAAAATATTTATATTTTTCTGAGGTACAGTGTACTTAGAATTTCCTTTGAAATGTTGCCCTAATATGTGAAACGGAGGTCTATGCACTCTAAAATACGTAAATGTCAGCGATTTAGATAAAATATAGAAAGGTATTAGGTATTTCAGACAACTGGTATGTGACACGCCGGACCTTGAGCTGTAGAATATTAAAGAAATATTGGCCCACATTTTAAACAGTCATACCAATTTAGATTTTGTGGTAAATGTGGACACTTAATAGTTTACAATTATTGTGATTGAAGTACTAATTATTGTACCGATTGTACTATCTGAATATTATCCTCTCCCATTACGTGGCAAGGTATCAGTTTGAATAAAAAGCATTACAAATTTTAAAATGATAAATCGTAGATTTATTAAATTTCTTATTAAAGTTTCTTAGAAATACTGTGGTGTTATATTTTAATACGTAGAAGAACAAGATTCAGGCCATAAATACTGTGGAAGGTAAATGGAAAGCAAATTTACCGTTTGCTTGGAAACTAATTCATTATTACTTAGTGTACAGTTCGTACTTAAATCACGAGCTTGGCATTTTACGGGATGCACTTAAAATCTCGTAATATTTTCTGACGATTTAGAACAATGCAGATGAATTTGTTAAGCGTTTAGGTTATTGAGAATACACGATGGGCGAACCGAAACGAAGTAACTGTACAAAGCTTTTGGTTTTGAGTAGCACATCTATATAAGTAACTCAAATGAAATTAGTGGAAACAAACACTCTCTGTGCTACAGTTATTCTTGTTTAGAAAATTACACAGCTTTCTGTCTTACAAGGTCGAAGTTAAAAGATATATTGCTGTCGCTTATAGAGGAATTAAATACATAATGCGTAATTTGTCTTCGGAACTTTACCTAAACTGTTAACAGTACTTTAACACAATATAAACATATCAGTGTGGCCGGTTTCCACTGCAAGCGTTATGTTCCACATTTATTCATGTAAGACACGTGACAAATTATTGTCGGGATCGTGTGTCTGATTTGACGATTAGCATTAAGTTTGCTTTGCTGCTTCGTTATGTATTACTCGAAGAAAAGAGAACAAGAATTAAATATTTTTCCACTTTGACAACTAGTTTTTCTTTCATCTTCGCATGTTAATATTTTTCAACTTTTTTTTCAAAGTTAAAAGGAATGCAATGAAATATGCCTTTATTCCCAGGCAAAATATAACTTACGTTTGTTTATTAAGCAAGCCTCAGGCCTGGAGAAATATTATGTTATCAACACAGTCTTGTAAACTTAACTTCCAGTATTCTTTTGACACACGCTAGAGAGAATTCTTGTTATTCTGAATTTAAGTTTACCTTCAGCTCTTCGAATTTCAATAAATATAGGAACAAATTTCATGAAATATTAATTGACTATGTATCCTCGCTCCCTGTGCGGAGACCGGGGTTTCAGCAACTTTTTAGCTGGTGTGCGAGTGAATGAAATTAACATTTTCAATGTGCCGCTAAATTTTTTTGTATTTAAATAGAAAATCTGAAATTGGACAGACTGGCTAACAGCGGGGATGAGTTTGATAATGTCGCCTGCAATGCTGCATATTAGCAAATGTATGTGGTTTGACGTTGTAAGGCGTTGCGGAATGGAAATGAACGTGGAAATTCCTGAGGTTATGAGAAGCTCAAGACTGCTATCCCCAGTACATATTATGTTCTATCAAAGCAACTGGACAGTATGGAATATTTTAATTATGTATGTAGCTTGAAAAAATTATGCAAGGTGTAGACGTGAAATTAAATACAGGATTTCCATGGCAGAAGATCCTTTTTACCAGCCAATTGGACTTAAATTTAAGGAAGAAACTACTGAAATGGTACATTTGGTGCATAGCTTTGTAAGGAACTGAAATTGATACACTTCGGAAAATAAATCAGAAATCCTTGAAAGTTATGAAATGTGTTGCTGGTAAAGGATAGAGACGATCAGTTGCACCGATCGTGTAAAAAAGGAGTAAGTATAGCGTAAAGCCAAGGAAGAAAGGAATGTTCTCTAGGAAATATACAATACAACGAAGGAAGGCTAACTGGATTGGTCACGTCGTGTCGTGGAAACTGCCGTCTAAAACTCATTATTGAAGGAAAAATAGAATTGACGGGAAGACGATGAAGAAGACTTACGCATCTACTGGATGACCTTAAAGAAAAGAGAAGATACTAGAATTTGAAAGAGAAGCACTAGCTGGCACTCTTTGGAGAACTCGTTTTGAAAGAGGTTGTTTACCTATCGCAAGATAGGCAACGTTATGAATGAATGAATGAATGAATGAATATTCTATTTACTTTTCAAAATATGTATTCTCCTACATTTTTCGAGTTTTTTAAAATTAAGGCAGCATACCAGTCAACAATGGTTAGTTTTCCGTTAGTATTACGCTTACAGCAATTTGAGAAACAATGATTTAGGCGACAATAAGCTATATGAGTTCTATCTCGTAATTCAAAGTGAAAAGCCACTCGTTCCCATAACAGGGGAAGTAATGACAGAGTACATGTGAAGATTCATGTCTTCTGAGACGTGACGATGTGTAGTCGACCCATTTTCCGACGTTTAGAAACTCATAGTGTCTTTATCTTCAGGATCAAGCAGTCTTCTCGCAACTACGCGCGTAACGTTACAGCACCACATTCCGGACGACTAGAGTCTTCAATTAGTTGAATCCTAATTGCCTTGTCTTACTATAATTATAATACTGTTTAATAATGTTTTGTGTAAAGACCTTTAGTTTTAATTGGATATACACAAAAGAAAATAAATATTTTGAGAGGTGAAATAACATTGACTGCTTGTGAGACTGAATAAATATGAAGGGAATTGTAAAATTAGTCAAAGAAACCGGTGTAGTTAATGTGGGCTGATTCAAATTCGATCTGTTTACGAGGTTCTGATGTCAGTCGCTTAAAACCTGAGTTCTGTCACAGAGCATTAGGTATTTGATTACTAGATTCTTCTGTTTTAAGATTTTGTAATTTGCACCTTTCTTCCCCTTATATCTATACCTTAGAACCCCTTCTTTTTAATCTCTCATGCAGTAAATACTAAGAAGGAAGATGCGACTCCTGCTGTTGAAATAAAGTAACAAGTTAGTGAGTGCGGGAAGCAGGATGATAACGGAGCAATAGGAGGCAAATGACTGGCAGAACTGTGACCAGCCAATTGTGGATAGAGCGTTTGTGCTGCAATATCAGGCCCCCGGACCACAAAACGCTTTCGATGAAGCTTTCCTAAATGCCCTCAACCCATTATTGCCCCTGAACACACCACGAATTGTGGTGCTGTTGAAGTGATTGAACATTCTGTAATTAACCGACAACCGTTGCATCCCTTCTTCTGACACGTTAAATTAGCTGAGTGTCGAATCTCCTGCATTCTCGAAAAAGGGAAGAGTAGAATACATGAAACTGAAATTAACCCTCTGTTTTATATGTGTGTTAAATTTGCTTACTCAAAGGAAAGAACATATATTGAGGGTTTCAGAGAGGATTGTTTTAAGTAGAATAGTTGGATATAATGTGGGCCAGGTAGCTCAGCCGGTATAGCGACTGAGCTACGGGCTGGACGGTTCGGGATCGAATCCCGGTGGGGACGAGATTTTCCGCCCGTCCAGACCGGCCCTGGGGCCCACCCAGCCTCCTGTAAAGTGGGTACCGGGTCTTTCCCGGGGGTAAAGTGCAGCCGGGGCGTGCTGCTGACCACTAACCCCCTTTTAGTACCGCGGTCATGGAAGAGTAGAGCTATACCTCTACCCACCCTCTGAGCCACACCGGGCCTGTAACGGGAACACTTTACTTTTTTTTTATTTGGATATAATGAAATGAAAGTGATAGAGGTTGGGAAAAACTGCACAATGAGCAGCTCCATAATCTGTCCTCTGCATTTGACATTGCTGGGTTACGGTAGACGGGTCATGTAGCACGCAAAGAAAGACTCTAGATGTATGCGGAATTTACGTCGGACAAGCTAGAGGAAACACGGATAGCAATGTAATATTGAATTTTATTTTCAAGAAGAACAGAATTCATGTGGCACAATGTAGAATGCAGTGTCTGGCTAGTAAACAAGTATATTTAAATCAAGCCTATACACAACTTTGTTTGTAATTAACCAAACAAAGTTGTGTATAGACGCCAGTCGCATATACATCCACCAATATCGAAACGTGAATAGGAAATTATACAATTGCAATGCCAATATATATTTTAATAAAAAATGCCCTCGAAACAACACTATCCTAAAATTTACCAAAATTATGTCCCAAACACTTCCCCTGCTTCGAAAATTTACACAACACAAAGCATCTGTTCTAAGATTAAAAGATGAAATTAAATAAAATAATTACAAACAAAGTTGTTTATAGACTTGTTTGATATTTTTTTAAATTTTCTAGTATATTTACAACACAACGGGAATGCCTTGCCTAAAAAATAGTGGCTGGCTGTTGTGCAAACTGTGATGGGCCTTTGTTTTCCTTGAAAAGCGAGAAATGTTTCGTGTAGCAGGAACATTATTACATTTTAAGCCGGACTGTACGCAGTGCATTTAGTCGTAACGATATCATACAGTCCCTAACGATTTTAGCGGCGTTCGCAAAATTGCGAAAAGTGACTTTTAGCTTTGTCGCGTCTGTCCATTTGTCCGTCTACCCGTATGGAACAACTCGGCTCCCACTGGACTGATTTTCATGAAACTTGATATTTGAGTATTTTTCGAAAATATGTTAAGAAATTTCAAGTTTCATTAAAAAAATGACAAGAATAACGGGTACTTTACATGAATACCAATATGCGTTTCATCATATCTCGCTTAATTCTTCTTAGAATGAGAAACGTATCAGACAGAAGTCGTAGTGAAAACACACGATATTTTGAAATGAAGTGAAATGCCAACTTGATGCAAGTAGGTTATTTTATTGATGTATTCTTAGCTCGACATGTTTCGGGTACATACGCCCATCATCAGGAGCATTAGATGTTGAGTTGCAGCATACGGTTTTCTGCACCGAGTTCTTGGATGGGTGGTGGTCTTGAGAGCCGCTGTGTAGGTCGTGTGTGCGGTGCGGACGGTGCCGTGAAATTGGCACTTACATTTGTTTCTCGCCCAGCTCTCCCCTTTTCTTCTATCAGAATCTTTTCGCCAATATTCTATAGTCACTCTTTCATCTACAGGCAACGCCATATGTGCTCAGCAATTGACGGCGTCATTAAAATCGCACTTAAGGAAAGGTAACTACCAGACTTTTTTTTAGAAGGTACTGAGTTTGAATCTCGTCCGTTCTACTGTTAAGAAGGCTTATTATTTACTCTGTTTATGTGTGTCTCCAGACAAGTGCCAAGATAATAAATTTAAACTGTGTGTTGTTGTTAATTAAAGTGTGGATTTGAAAATAACGATGTTGTTTAAACTGCAGGGATTGTATAGCATCAAATAAAGTTGAATGTGCTTCATGATTGGTGAGTCGACGAGGAATGTGAAAAAGAACTTTCTGGCTTATTGTATATTTTCGCCAGATGAAAGAGCAAGAAATATCACTGATACCGGTCATGGTAGATGGCGATTTAAGAGGGACGTCTACGTAATACCAGTATGGCACAATACTTCTCGGTTATTTAATAATGATCTCTGTAATTTATACGGAGGGTTTCATCTTTACACGAAGAATTGCTCTTTATGAACACCGACGAAAAAAAATTATTGATTTCTTCATTTAACCGTTACCTGTAGCGAATTTTTGTCCCATAGCTAGTTTGACGTGAGTTATGCTGAAATCCCCTGAGTGTGGAAACAGTGTACTACAATGTCGGCATTACACTGATGTTGGCTCCACCTGCACGCCTACACTATTGTCCTGGTACCTGTAGCGTTAGCAGAACATTACGGATTCTCTGCAATTAATTTCACCCAGAATTTATTAAAACATTAGTCTGAATTCTAGAGCATCTCTTTTGGTCTTCTAGTCCCAATGTTAATATTTAGTCGTACTTACTGTTGCAGTTTGTTACACCAAGGCATATCAGCGTTTTGTAATAAAAGTGTTCATTACAGCACGGTATAATATGAATGGTGGATCCTGGCCGACCATCAGAATATAGGGAATGGTTGTAAGCTTTTGTAAGGATATCGTCGGAGTCTAGTTTAATGGTACGAACTGAACAGCCGTCTGTGTACCGAGGCCTCAGTGTACGTGAGACTGTTTCTAGAGAAAATTAGAAAATTTGTCAGGGGCTAATAAATGACATTCGTGGTGGCAAACGCAACCTGGGATAATGGAACTACCCTGGAAATTTTACTGTAGAAGGGCTTTGTTTAACAGATGATGATAACGAGGTAAACTGGGCTTTTGGGAAGGTGTAATTAGAGACAGTGTACTTACATGACTTTATTTCAAGATCCTTCTGATAATCATAGTAAGTACTTTTAGGATATTTCCAGTTTATTGGGGTTGGTAGGAATAGCTTGTGAAGAACTGTGCGTTAAATTTTCTGTAAAATATCTCCTTTAAAATATTGCATAATAATAATAATAATAATAATAATAATAATACGTACTACTCACCAAGGTTGATTGGGTGATAAAATCGAGAAGAATGAGATGGGCGGAACGTGTAGCGCGTATGGGGGAGAGAAGAGACGTATACAGGGTTTTGGTGGGGAAACCTGAGGGAAGGAGGCCACTTGGGAGACCCAGGCGTAGATGGGAGGATAATATTAAGATGGATCTTCAGGAAGTGGGATGTGGGGGTATGGACTGGATCGATCTGGCTCAGGATAGGGAC
>Ga0136643_10020025_pt1 | contig 10113 bp, 7 predicted proteins | sample TergutLab28metaG_FD_96883 | JGI IMG/M metagenome (GOLD analysis project Ga0136643, IMG submission 96883) | Labiotermes labralis P1 segment gut microbial communities from Petit-Saut dam, French Guiana - Lab288 P1 (version 3) (version 3) | ecosystem: Host-associated > Arthropoda: Insects >... | reverse complement strand
TAGAGGAAGTCACTGCACATGCGCAAAGTGACAGTCTCGAGGATGCGCGAGAGATATGCGCAGACGGTACTTACTTTCCGAATAACCTACGTATACAGCTTCTCTGATAAATTGTATCCAACCTGATGATGGCCACAGCAACATCGGCCGAAACATGTAGTTGATAAGTTATATAATAATGATAATAATATTTATTAACTGCAATTGGGCTGTCACCCGGTGGCAGTGGTTATTTTATATGTATAAAAAATATGAAATTGGTTACTAATAAATTTAAGTCGGGAGGGCTACATGAGAAGCATGTAGTGGCACCTGATAATATAGTTGTGTTATGACTGCTATATCCTTACAGAATTATTACCTTAGGTTCTGACAGACACAACGGGGATGACGGCCCTTGAAGTTGGAAAGACGTAATAGAGCCCGAGAGGCCACAGATGGCAGGATAATACGGCGTATGTGCATTGGATGCCGGATAACTGAGGCTACAAACATACACTCACAATATATAACGCTTATTGCTTTTCCACGGCAACAATGGTTATGCGAACGCGCCTTAATATTACGTTGGCACTTATATTGCTTGTCTTGATAGACGGTAGATTATCGTGGCTTCTTTAAAAACTTTGGTTTGTAATACAAAATGACGGAATGTCATGGCCCACGGAACGAAATTTCAGTTATCTTTATCAGTAGTACCGAGCTGCTGACAAGTCCTTAGCCTGACCAGGAAGGAAACAAGCTCGGAAGCATGTCAGGGACGCGCGCGATTTCAACAATAGCGAGACGCGAGCTGTCATCAAGTTTTTTTCTTCCTGCAAGGCTAGGCGCCGAAGGAAATTCACGCCATTCTGACAGAAACATTAGCTTCTTTCCTGCTTGGGCTCAGGACTTATCAGCACCCTTGTATGTTTTTACGAAAGGCAAGATTTGGTCGATGATTTGTGTACCAACGAGATGTCGTTACTGTCGAATTAAAGCCTAGAAAAGTCGGAACTCTTATGTATGATGAGTGGTTATACGGCCTATGAGGTCTATAAATATCCCCCCAAAATCTAGGAAGCACCTCAGAAGTCTGGAAACCAGAAGGGTTGACATGAAGCAAGTTCTGTATGGTAAATGTAAATGTAAAGGTAAAGCAGTCCCGTTACAGGCCTGGAGTGGCCCAGATGGTTCCAGGAAGTTAAGGTTCCCAGATTACGTGACAACGGCGCAGGATGGTGGTAAGGTCGTCAGCCTTACGCACCGGCAGCCTTCATCCCCAGGAAATGTTCCTGGTACTCATTTCTGTTAGAGGCTGAGTCGATCCCAAGGCCATAGTGCGATCGGAAGGCTTTTATATAAATGAAAAATTCCAATGGGATCGAACCAGCGACCTTCCGATTTGTAGCACAGCACCTTAACCACTGTGCTACCGCGGTCCCCTAAGTTCTATATGGAGGACCCACAATTTTGGCAAGACCTGTGAACTTAGTCACATTGGCGCTTTGTTCTCGCCGCATGTGAACTGATACACATTTTCGTGTCCAAGGAATAGAACTGTAATAATTATACTGAAAATTATGGGCTTCGTAGTAGGAAATTTAGTCGTCCGGTCTTTCAGACGCTGGGAATTTGTGCGCCTTTGCTGTAAGCTATGGATATGCCGTTAGCAATTGCAACAGAATACAGGGTGAGCATAAAGTCTTTCCCTGATTACAAACATTTATCACAAGAAAACTACTATACGTGGAATACAAATAAATAAATAAATAAATATATATAAATATATATATATATATATTCAGAATGTAACTCAAGAAGTTTTTTACAACACATTAGTACACTTCAACATGTGCTCCTTTTGTTGCACGGAGAACGTCTAATCGATAATCAATTTCTCTCCACATGTTCTCCAACATGTTTTCAGTTATTGTAGCAAAAGCGTCCGTTATTCTTGCCTTCAAATTTGTAATATCTGGAACTTTTGTCGAAAACACTTTGTCCTTAACATACCGCCATAAAAAGAAGTCAAGGGGGGATGATATCCGGCGATCATGGTGGCCAGGGTGTCGGACCATCTCTCCCAATCCGCCTTTTTGGAAATGTTGCATCCCAAAACCGACGAACATGTGAACCCCAGTGTTGAGGTGCGCCATCTTGTTGGAAATTTATCCACGGCTGAAACTCTTCTAACTGAGGTGCAACGTAAAGTTCTAACAAGTCCAGGGAAAGACTTTATGCTCACCCTGTATAGTTCAAAGCTACTCGGTGTACAAAGAGCATATAATACATCTAAAGTCTGTGCGCTATGATTGTAGCTACGCTGAAAGTCTTTCATACCGTTAAAAAATGGAGAATTTAGTACAAATGGACTATAAAGTCAAATGAAATTCTATTTAAGCCCTTCTTACTGCTCGTTGAACTATAACCACTGCGCTTCTCGAAATTTATCGGTAATCCAAGAAAACTCAAACGATTCTTCACATGTCATAAAACGTGAATGTGATTTCGAGTTGAAGGCGAAGTGTAAAATATTTTTCTACACGACGGTATTTAAAAAGGTCCATTACGAGGTAAAGAACTACTGTGTGTTTCGTAAATAATTGCCTAATCTGATAACCATATTAGCTTAAGTGATAAAAGCTTTCGAATTCGTGAGTTCCCAGTTCAAACCCTTGCGTGGACACTGCTCACATGATTTGATACTCTTCGTAATTTTCCGTGCTTCCAAACAAATGCTAAACTGTGCCTAAAATCAGATCACGAACATCTAAAGGGCCCCATACACCTTAATGGCCCCATACACTCTAAATGGCCCCATATACCCTAAAGGACCCCATACATCCTAAAGGGTCACATACACCCTAAAGGGCTCCATACACCCTAAAGTGCCCCATACACCCTAAAGGGCTCCGTACACCCTAAAGGGTCCCATACACTCTAAAGGGCCCCATACACCCTAAAGGCCCCATACACCCTAAAGGGTCCCATACACTCTAAAGGGCACCATACACACTAAAGGGCCCCATACACCCTCAGTTAAACTATGCAGTTTAACTTTGTAAAAAATGCACGAAAAACTGAACTGAATGTTCTCTGGCACAGCACAGGTTTCCCATCAGGTGTGTCAGTTTTTTTGTCAGTTCTGTGTGTCTTCTTGTGCGTGTGACTATGATGGATAAAAACAAGGCTGTCGTTTGCTGTTTGCTAGCCACATCGGCCATAATGTTATCCGGAAAGAAGAAAAGAAAGTGTAAAATGTGCAGTAAGAAGTGATAATTGAAAAGGAATATATCATGCGATGCTCATCTGCTGTATGAATTGCTAGAAACTGATGTGCCTTGAGGTGATGCCATCGTGGTGTCGGCAGGTAAACTGAGGAAACTGTGGGATTCCCTGAGTTGCAGAGTTCTGTGTGAAAGACAACTGGAAAGAACAGTTCTGAGACCTGCGCTATTGCCTTCTAATACTGCTCAGTTTACTCAGTTTTTCCATCAGGTATGACGTCACACAGTAAAATCGCTCAGTTTAACTGACAGTGTATAGGGCGCTTAAGCTGTGGATAACTGTTAATTATTAAGTTAGGAGATGTAACCGTGTCATAGCGATTAAACTTGCACACTTAAGACATGACATCTTGCCTCCATCTTGTGGTTACGTTCTCCTATAATTGAGACGTGTGTACGAGGGGAGAGGGTCCAAAAATAACCGGAATTTAAATGTGGCGCGCGAACTAGAATTAGTTGCGCGATGCGCCGCTAGGTGTCGCGAGTCAACACAATACTCTAGCAGTCTGCCGCGTGGCGTCAATCTAGGCTGACTGTTATTGTTGTTGTGGCTTTTTTTTTCTCAGTGCCTGCTAGGAAGTTCGGCAATTTTCATGATGGCTGGTAATAAAGAATAGAGTGTGCATGAAGTTTTGTTTTCTGTTAGGGAAATCAGCTGCTGAGACTGTTTTAATGTTTCAAGAAGCTTTTAAGGAGTAAAAAGGAGAGTACTTTGAAGGAGGCTGGAGTTGTAGTAGTATAAAACCTAATAAACCATTTTAAAAATATAATTCCGGTTTTTTTGCGACGCCTCGTATATTATTTCGAATTCCTTGTTCTGAGTAACAAATCGTAATCGTTCTGAAGACTATTGTCTGTATTAAACTAAGCGTCTATGTATCTGAGCAACATGTTTCGACCTAAATTAGGTCATCTTCAGGACCTTAAAAACAACTTACAAATCACAATGAAGAATAGAGTATGAAATTAATCGCTTCTCATGCATACAATTCGAGATGAGCAGGACAGATTGAAAGAATGCAAAATAGAACAATGTAAAATACAATTAAATAGACTGTCACATATCAGTCTGATGTATTATGTCGATTATTTACAAGTTACATTGCATTTTAATCCAAGGTTAAGCATCAGTATCAGTCAAAGTGTTTTCGTGGGAATTTGTAGGTTGTAATTTAAGTTCCTGTGTCAGGATTCCTTTTCTTCTATGTTCATTGCCAATCCTAATAAGTATAATTGTTAACTGGATGACTTATTAGACGATAAGGGACTTGGTGCGTGGAAGAAAGAAATGTTACGTGGAGAGAAGGAATGTTGCGTGAAGACGAGGAATTGTGCGTTGAGACGAGGGATTGTGCGTGGAGACGAGGAATTGTGCATAGAGACGAGGGATTGTGCGTGGAGACGTGGGATTTGCGTGGAGAGGAGGGATTGTGCGTGTATATGAGTGATTGTGCGTGGAGATGAGGGATTGTGCGTGGAGACGTGGGATTGTGCGTGGAGACGAGGAATTGTGCGTGGAGACGAGGAATTGTGCGTAGAGACGAGGGATTGTGCGTGGAGACGAGGAATTGTGCGTGGAGAAGAGGGTTTGTGTGTGGAGACGAGGGATTGTGCGTGGAGACGTGGGATTGTGCGTGGAGACGAGGGATTGTGCGTGGAGACGAGGGATTATAGCACCGGAATTAAAGACATAACTTACGAGTTCTCACGAAAACACTTGGACTGATCTTCATGTTTGCACCGTGCATCAGTGATAATTAAACACTTTATTGTCCAACTAATGCACAAAATATTATAATATGTTGAAACAATTAAAATTGTAAAATATTTGAAAGTGCTCCAACATGTTTCGGATCACAGAAGATCCATCATCAGGGAGCCTTGTACAGTGTTTGGCTAAAAATTACAAGAATGATTGTATCGTGTCTGTTGATATGGACAAGGTCGGTGTTATGGCAGCATATTCTGCGTGTGTGTAGTTCACTGTATAGGAAGGCACCCTTCCCATACAGTGAACTACACACACGCACCACGGCCAGAATATGCTGCCATAACACCGACTTTGTCCATGTCAACGGACACGATAGAATCATTCTTGTAATTTTTAACCAAGTACTGTACAAGGCTCCCTGATGATGGATCCTCTGTGATCCGAAACATGTTGGAGCACTTTTAAATACTTTATAATTTTAATTGTATCTACATATTGTGCATTAGTTGGATAGAAAATTGTTTAATTACTTGGACTGATATTGATGGCTCACGAAATTTGATAAAGAAACGGACTGCAGCTTGTAAATAATTGATACAGTAAGTAATTGATAAGTAAATAATTGATACAGTAAGTAAATTATACAGTAAATAATTGATGCAGGAAATAATTGATACAGTAAATAATTGATACAGTAAATAATTTATACAGTCAGTAATTGATACAGTAAATAATTGATACCGTAAGTAATGGTACAGTGAATAATTGATACAGTAAATAAATGTTACAGTAAATAATTGATACAGTAAATAATTGATAAGTAAATAATTGATACAGTAAATAATTGATAAGTAAATAATTGATACAGTAAATAATTGATACAGTAAATAATCGATACAGTAAATAATTGATACAGCAAATAATTGATAGGTAAATAATTGATAAGTAAATAATACAGTAAATAATGATACTGTAAATAATTGATAAGTAAATAATTGATAGATTAAATAATTGATAAGTAAATAATTGATACAGGAAATAATTGATACAGTAACTAATTGATAGAGTAAATAATCGATACAGTAAATAAATGATACAGTAAATAATTGGTACAGTAAATAATTGGTACAGTAAATTATTGATACATACCTCCTATTGACATGTTTTATTTTATTTTATTTTATTTTGCATTCTATTAATGTGTTGTACTGATTTAAAATTCTGTGAGTGAGAAATTATTATTCATTTTCTTCTCAAATGTGTTCTTTAAAAGCCTATTTTCATTAAACCTGGATTCATTGTCCTCCTTCTTGCCTTAGTTGTCATTTGTGAATCAGTCCTATGCTTCCTCTGGAGATTCTGAGTTGGGTAGGGTGTCCTCAGGATGGATAACCAGTCCCTCGCTGACTACATACGCCACGAACTGCAGATTACAGGCATACAAGACAAGATAGATGAATACAGACGGAACTGGTTTCAGCACTTGCAAAGAATGCCACAAAACCGAATCCCTTTGAAATCATACCACTACACACGACAAGGAAGGAGAACAATTGGAAGACCGAAGAAGCGTTGGCGCGAGAAGCTGTAACTCTGGAGACGGAACGGATCAAAGGGTCCAATTCTTAATGTTTATGATGATGATGTGTTCTTTAAACTTTATGTTTTGTTGACCGTACATCTCCTTATAATCTTTGTAAATAGCCAGCCTGACGCACAGTTCTTTTTCATGTATGTTTATTTCGATTCTCTACATGTTTCGGACAGATACGTGTGCATCATCAGGAGAATTCCATCCAAACCTGCTCACCAGACGGTCATCTACACAAAGTGACATGTACCAGATGTCGTATTGATACAATATTTCTCCTGATGATAGGCACATGGCTGCCCGAAACATGTAGAGAATCGAAATAAACATACATGAAAAAGAACTGTGCATCAGGTTGGTTATTTCAAAGGATCATGTCACACCACAGATACAAGCAGTGTGTTTTCAGAGACGTTAGTGAAGTCAGATTAACTGGAAGAATAAACTACACTATCTGAACTACAAATTCCTACAAGACATGATCCTATTAAATAACCAACCTGATGCACAATTTTTCATGTATGTTTAATTCTTTTCTCTACAAGTTTCGGGTAACCATGTGCCCATCATCGGGATAATTATTGTATCAATGCGACACCTGGTTTGTGTCACTATGTGTAGATGACCGTCTGGTATGCAGGAGCACAATAATTATCCCGATGATGGGCACATGGCTCCCCGAAACACGTAGAGAATAGAAATAAATACACATGAAAAACTGTGCGTCAAGTTGGTTATTTACAAGGATCATACCAGGATGCACGGTCAACAAAACATAAAAATCCTACGAGGTAATCAGCAAGAATGTGCATATTTTCCAAACGGTCGGCAGAACATTGCAAGGATGTGAACTTCGTTTCTCACACCGAGGAAGGTTCATAGGCTGCGGGTGTCCCAGAATAGGGTGCTGAGAAAGATATTGGAGCCTAAGACGGACAAGGTAACAGGGGAGTGGAGAATAACAATATTTATTACTGTAATTGGATTGTCAACCTGTGGCAGTGGTTATTTTACATGTATACAAAATATGAAATTGGTTACTACTAGATTTAAGTTGGGAGGGCTACATGAGAAGCATATAGTGGCAACTTGGAATCTTGGGAACCATCTCAGCATTTGCTTATAGACACAGGGAAACCAAGAAAAACCTGTGTCGAGATGGCCGGTAGCAGGATCTTCCGAATACTGACTTCTAGCCAACAGTCCGGTATCTAAAGTAAAAAACAGCAAAAGAGAGAAGAATACATAATGAGGAGCTTCATGATCTGGACTCCTCACCAGATATTGTTCGGATGATTAATCAGGTATAATGGATTGGTCGGAGCATGCAGCACGCGTGGGGAACAAGATGCAATTTTGTTATGGCGGTGTACACAATTTTGGACTGGTTTACAAAATTAAATTCTTGAAATAAAACCAGATAGATGCACTAATTTCTCAAATTTATACCCCTTGCTGTTTCAACGGGGAATTTGTGCTTTTATCAACATCGTACTGGCTCGCACCGTAACTGTCCCTCACCGATGAGTTGTGGCCCATGAGGGTTTCTTTTGCGAGGCACATTGAAGTTCTACAGGCTACTGAGCTAACTTCAGTGCACCGTTCTACAGGCACTTAATTTAAGTGCACCGTTGTACAGGCACTTAACTTAAGTGCATCGTTGTACAGGCACTTAAGTGCACCGTTGTACAAGCACTTAAGTGCACCGTTGTACAGGCACTTAACTTAAGTGCACCGTTGTACAGGCACAGAGGCTCTGCACAGGCCATATGGCCCATAGGGGGAGTAGAGGTATAGCTCTGCTCTTTCTTGACCACGACACGAGAAGGGGTGAGGAGTCAGCATCACGCCCCGGCCGCTCTTTACCCCTGGGAAAGACTCGGTACTCATTATACAGGAGGCTGGGTGGGCCCCAGGGCCGGTCTGGACAGGTGCGGAAAATTTCGCCTCCACCGGCATTCGATCCCCGGACCGTCCAGCCCGTAACCAGTCGCTATAACGACTAAGCTACCGGGCCAACAAGTTAATTTGGTAGAATAATAATATTCACCAAGCAACGCTGCGAAATGTTCTTACCAAATGGACTTATGTCCGTAGGGTGAACAGTGGACTTCAGTCTGTCCAGATTTTAATACACATTTCGCTAATGTGTTTCAGCTTTTTGTCTGTGGCGCACCAACTCAAATCGTACCTAGACCGCCTCGATCTTGAGGTTTCTAGATAAAACAAAATCAGACCCACACACACACACACACACAACCGGTAGGACTCCTCTGAATGTCTGATCAGCTCGTCACAGAGGCCGCTACCTGCACAACAGACACAAGAGACGAACATCCATGCCCTCAGCGGGATTCGAACCCGTGGTCCCAGGACCGCAGCGACTTCAGACCTACACCTTAGACCACACAGCTACCGGGATCTCGTGAGCCGTATTCGACATCGATAAATCAAGCCCAGCAATCTCCCTTTCTTGGTTGATACCGAGTTAGGTACACCGTTGGATTAGGTACTGCGTTGTCTACACGACAGTGTGGTGTTCGTTTTATCAAAGTCATCGAGTTGTCGAAGTTGCTAGGGGACTAAAATCCCTTGTCAAGTCAACTGTATTCATCCGTGTGCCAGAAGCAAACCTACAATCTCGATATCGATCAGCCAAGGAAGTTCAATACATCTGTGCGATCATGTCTGCCATAATCGAACCAACTGACTTTTTTTTTTGAGCTTGAAAATCGACGACATTTCTTTTTGTCTGATAGCTTCGAAACTCACGTTTCATGTCGTTTGCGAAATGGAAGTATCGTAATGTTCATATCTTCTTCTTCCATTGGCACTACAACCCACTGTGGGCTTTGGCCTGTCGAACAATGTCCTTCCATTTTTTCCTAACTGCCACCAACTCTCTCCATCTTCTCACTCCCACCACTTGAAGATCTCTTTCTACTTCCTCTTTCCATCTTTTCCTGGGTCTTCCACTTTTTCTCGTCCCTTCCACATCTTGAGTGAAGATCTTTTTGGGCATCCTATCCTCCTCTATTCTCTCTAACCAGCTTATCCTTTGCCCTTTTATCCATTTTACTATATTTTCTCCTCTGCTCATCTCTTTTAGTTCTCGATTCCTCCGACTTGTCCATCGTAATGTGTACATATTATCCAAAATTCCACCGCAGTTATCGTGTATTTGGAATATTATCGATTCCATAACAACTTTGTCCCTTGCGATACCATGAAAAGCAAGAGATTGTTTTTGATAATTGGTAGAAAATTGTGCAAGTGTTTGTTTTCAAATGTGTTGGTAATAATCGTGCAAATAGTAAAATGCCCCTGACAATAAATATTTTTGTTTCAAAGCTTCAAGTAATCATAAAGTTCACACACCAACAAACGCACTCTTTATTAAACTTGACGAAGTTTTAAAATTTGCATTAAAAATCACTTTGACTTGCTCCTACATGTTTCGGTCTCCGACCATCATCAGGGAGCCTTCACTAGAGCCTAGCTAAAGTTATATTTAGGTTATGATTCGGTAAAAACTACGTCGT
>Ga0136643_10020024_pt1 | contig 10113 bp, 8 predicted proteins | sample TergutLab28metaG_FD_96883 | JGI IMG/M metagenome (GOLD analysis project Ga0136643, IMG submission 96883) | Labiotermes labralis P1 segment gut microbial communities from Petit-Saut dam, French Guiana - Lab288 P1 (version 3) (version 3) | ecosystem: Host-associated > Arthropoda: Insects >... | reverse complement strand
TCTCCCCCCCCCCCATCCCCAAAATGTTTATGAATCTTGTAACTAAATTCTTTAGGCAAAATTTAGGGTTTTTAGACGTTAAAGACTAGGCTACGAACTGGAGGGTACGGGGTTCGCAGCTAGATATTGGCCCGTGACCTTTTATTCTTCAAAAAGCCCAGACCGGCTGTTGGGCTTACACAGCCTCCTATTCAGTGGGTAACGTAGTTCTTTCCCTGTGATAAAAGACCGGGTGTGAATTTCACCACTTTGTTTTACACAGTGCAGATGTTACAAATGAGTGCAGCTACATTTGTAGTGCCCCAATATACCGTCATGGCGTACGCTGGGAGAATCTCACCCTTTTATACACAGTCAAGCAGGTGGTATGTATAGTGTAAACGCAGTACTTCGAACGCAGTGTTCCAAAGTTTCCGTCACACTCCAGACCCGCCAAAAAGACAAATTCTGTTGATTCCCAGGCCAAAATTATGACACCTCTTGGACCTGTAAGTCACTTCTGGTGCAAGCATACCTTTAGAATATTTACAAATAATGAACATTCAAACCTCTAAATAAACTTTACGAAGTCAGTGTAAAAATGCGTTATAAAACTGTGGCTTTCCTAATAATATTGGCAGTAGATCGAAGATAAGGAACAACCTAAAGTGAAAACATACTTTATGTTCTACTAAGAACAGTCACACTATTACATCGATATTCCAGATTAAGAGATTTTGCAAATATTAAAAAATATTTAGCACATCATTTTATCGGGAAGCCACATTCCATGTCGTGGACCCCTAAGTATTCGCAAACTTCTCTGAGGCAGCCATTACTTTAAAAGAGTCGTCACAGAATATATAGGTCAAGCAGTTACTATACTTCAGTCTCTAGTACATCACCGTCTGTTTTAACCCTTATCAAGCTAACGTGGAGAGTATGGTGAGCTCATAATAATGCTAGCAGATGGCAGGTGGGATTTAACTCGGCGTTTACAGAGTTAAGTATAAATTCCGAATTTGTCTCTGTACTGGACGAGACTAGAGCACAAAACGCAACGCAACAAACAGTTTGCCGCTGTGTTTAAAAACTAATAATTTTTATGGATACATAAACATTTTACTCGATTATGTGTCTGTTGCATACATTTATCATTACAGCATAATGTTAGTTACATTTACCTGTCAGTGTTGGTAAGCTTGGGGCCTGAATATGATGCGATCTTTTCGAAGTACGTAGCATATTACCCACTGAAGTACATCAGACGGCGTTGTAATGGAGGCTTAAAAGCATAGTAATTATTTAATAATGAAATGTGACGCAATATTGTAAAATTTTACAAAGTAATTATTGTTTATTTGTTCTGAGTTATCCCCATTTTCGAATTTCGGATCGAAACCCGGCAGCTTTCACTGGAGTCCTTCGTGAGATTCTGTGCCCCTTCAGATTGTTGTGTGCTGTGATACCATAACTGTTGCAGAGTGTCGTCACTAATGAAGTTCTCGTCTTTAGTGCTAGTGTTTCAGATGAGAAAATAATCGCTCTGTTCTGCGCCTAATCAGTTCGATGAGCGAGCATTTTGCTGCGAACAGTCGAACGTCTAATACCAATGAAGTTACAGTTGACAAAAAAAACATACTTGGAATAAAATGAAAGAAGTGCAACAAATTGTGAAGTGAGAGAGAAAACCAACAAGATGCAACTGTTTCGGGCATCATTACTCCCATCTTCAGGAGACCAAGACGTGTGTTACTGAACGTGGTGTGCTGCGCTGGTACTGCTGGATGTGGTTGGTAGCGGTTTTGGGGCGCTGCATTGTGGGGTGCGAGCACTGTGAAGGTTACTGTTCGACAGTAACCTTCACAGTGCTCGCACCCTACAACACAGCGCCCCACAACCGCTACCAACCACATCCAGCAGTACCAGCGCAGCACACCACGTTCAGTAACACACGTCTTGGTCTCCTGAAGATCGGAATAATGATGCCCGAAACATGTTGAGAAAGTGTTGATAATAAACATCTAACTGTTGCATCTTGTTGGTTTTCTCTCTCACTTCACAATTTGCTCACGATGCACGGTCACAGAAACCTAAAGTGCAACAAAATTCCGGACGGAAAAGATTAGGGTTACAGTAACGTGACGCTTTGATTTAAGAGGCATCTTTAATTCTGAACAGGTTTCGAAACACATTGCAACACAATACAAATGGAAACAAAATTTAGCGGATTTTAGAGTGGGTTTATGGATTGGATGTAAGTACTGGGGATTTTGAAGAGTGGACTCTTGCGAGCAGCGAGCACTGTAACGAAGCTTTAAATTCAATAGGCAGCATCGAATTTAATTACCAAGTGTGGAACTGTGATGTTAACAACCACCTTGCTGCAAGGATTTTTTTAATGGAATCTTTGAAAAAAAAGTTCAATGTGGGTAATGCTCTTGTACGTTCTGTAGGTGTTACAGTGTACAGTGAGCCTGGAGTTTGCATTAATATCATGACTATATCTTTTATTCCTCTATAAACGGCTTTAAGAAGCTGAATGAAATGAAACGAAATTAAAACTTTTTATTGCTCTTCTGTTATAGGGTCAGTGTTATATCGCGTAACTTACTTCATTACTGGAATAAATTAGTTGAAATTTCAACAGAAACTAGTTTTATAACAAGCTTCTTTAAAAGTACAAAACCCCAATAGTATTCTGTAAAAATTGTATAAAAGCAGCTACATTTATATTAAAATTGTACATATGATAGAATAGCAATATGCTGCGAGCGCAGCTATATATATACATACACCGAGAGGATTTCTCGATACAGATTGTAACAGCAATACTTACTAAAGCAATACCTAGTTATGATTGGATTAGTAACTGCTTAACATCTGTAATTGACATAGCTCTAAACAGAGTTATAAAAATGAGAGAACAGCAGCTCATTGCCTTTTATATTTTATTATGATTCTTAAATTTGTTTGTTACTATGATGCTTACGTCTTTGTTGCCAAACAACAGCTCACTGGAACACAGAAAGTCCTGAACTTTCAATCTCTTTATTGTAACGTAAACCACCCATCGAATGATAACAAATGAACACAATGCATTAGAAAAGAGCCACGCCCTGTAGATTATGTCATCTGAAAGTAGATTTCCTTGCAACTTTCGAGGCGACTTATAGAGAAAATAGAGTCTAAGAACTAAATTTTCTTGCTTTGTACTTGATGGAAGATTTGTTTTATTTTACTTTGAAATTGGTTTTCCTTTTATTTCGCAGTCAGACTTTATTTTTGTCAGAAGGCGATGTAATACTCAGTTTGAAGGTTTCTGAGGCATGCGTCTGTACCGGCAGTTTCACACCGTGCGTTCCTTACGGATCCAGGTCGTCGGGAGCATCCACAGTCTGTGACCACTGCACTGTTTTTTACTGTCTTTGCCTGTGGTTATTTATTGCGTTGCGTGCTGATACGTCGAAACAGAATTTTGTATGGACACCGAGTGTATGAAAGTGTAAACACTTTAACATTCGTGCGTGCGATTTTACAGTGATGAGGAGCCTGCATTTTTTGTTTCTCGTGCATCACAAGACTTAATAAAATTTTTTATCGAATGCAAGAGAATGTGTGCTTTATTTCCTCCGATTTTTTTTTCTCAAAATATTGCTAGTAGAAGTGATGTCAGTAAAGCATGTAATTTTGTTGATTGTCATTTTGTGCGATTCGATTCTAATCAAAATGCCACGAATTTTATTACAACTCCCCATTTCGAATTTCACCAAAATTTTTTAAGCACTTCTCGTAGTGAGGTAATAGGCGCAATGCATTTTCAAATTCTAAAGAATCAGAGTATGTTCAAACAAAAAATATATAATTTCTCCACTCTTGTCTCCCAAAAATGGACATCATCAATACCAGACACAATTCTAGCAGAATGAGTGACAAAGTTGGCGGTACGCTTTGTTTCACTTTGTCCTAGTTTTTACGTATTATTTTACAGTAAAATATTAATTCACCTTATGATTATTACGTTTGTTTTCCCTTTGTGCTAGATTTATAATAATCCAAATAAATTGCCGTCAACGCAGGTAGTAATGCGATACCTTTAATACGACAACATGTTTCTACATCAAAGATTTAGAATTTATATCTCATTTAAATCAGTTCTAAACGTAATTATGATTGTATACATAAAATTTTATGTATTTTATACCACTGACATGAATACGACCCTTTCAATTTGGAACATTTTACAGCATTAAAGATACATCTACTAAATTTGATGTCTGTGTGACCGTGCATCATTGATGCAATAATATAAACAGCCAAATAGATGCAACAACAACAGATTTTATTGATAATTACAATCAGATCAGCATGTTTCGGGCGATAATTTCGCCCATCCTCAGTAGAACTAGACTGTGTTTACAACTTGTGTTATAAAGCAGCAGCGATGCCTGCAGGCAGCATCGCCGATGCTTTATACCACAAGCTGTAAACACAGTCTAGTGCTACTGAGTATGGGCGAAATTATCGCCCGAAACATGCTGATCTGATTGTAATTATCAATAAAATCTGTTACTGTTGCATATAGTTGGCTTTTTACATTATTATTCCTCTACTAGTCATGTCGACGACAATTTATTTTACTTATTAACTTGGGATCTTATGTTAATGTTCGCCGTGGCCTGCGTCATGCCTGTAACTTCGTTACTTAGTCTCATCAATATGTTGGATCTCTTTAACATTTTTGGTTCCCTCTGCTTTCACCATCTTCGGGATAAATGTGAGGCGAAAGAAGAATATCTACAGATATATGGCTGTCGCAGGCAACGTACACACTTGCCGTCCTGTCACATCAGGGAAACCACTGAAACAGTGATAAAATTACAGATTCAACCGTGAAGACAGATACAAACTGAGCAACATCTGGCTTCTCCTCTTCTGCTCCAGGCCTTAAGAAAGCACGACTTGTTTCCAGTTGGATAAGAGCATGTGTCACGTAGCCGGGTTACTCCTGCAGCGAGTCTAATATATTGGTCAGCTTTTTGTTTCCGCTTCATTTATCTTGAAGGTGTCTGTTACAGTGAATCCAGAAAAGCAGCAGCTTCAACGCAAAATAAACTAGACATTTTAAACTGAAGCCACTTAGCTAAATAAGTAAATAATAACTAATTAGATCTAGGAACCTAAATAACCAAATTTTAACTTCCTAACCAGCCAAATAATTTTCTTGCAACAGAGTCCGAAGAAGCAAAGCGTCTATTACAAAATTTATTTCTTTCCAAGAAACATTTTTTGAGGAACAAACGGGATATTTTCTTCCCATATTCTTATGGGTTTATGGGGTTTTCAAGGGATATTTTCTAAGACGTTTCAACATCAATATACTACACTCGCGTTTTACGTTCCCAAATGTACAAGAGAAATGCTTGCTATCATTCGGTGTAGAATCTTTTGTCTTCCAGGATGCTATCCAAAAATTTAAAGATCAAGATATATAGAATTATAATTTTGCCGGTTATTTTATATGGGTGTGAAACTTGGTCGCTGACATTGCGGGAGGAAAGGAAGCTGAGGGCGTTTGAGAACATAGTGTTGAGGAGAATATTTGGACCTAGGAGGGACGAGGTAACGGGGGAATGGAGGTGACTGCATAACGAGGAGCTAAATGATTTGTACTCCTCACCCAATATTGTGCGGGTGATAAAATCAATAAGAATGAGATGGGCTGGGCATGTGGCGCGTATGGTTGAGTAGAGGGAGTGTATAGGGTCTTGGTAGGGAAACCGGAGGGAAAAGACCACTGGGGAGACCTAGGAGTAGATGGGTGGATAATATTAGGACGGATCTCCAGGAGGTGGGATGTGGGTATGTGGACTGGATTGGGCTGGCCCAGGATAGAGACAGGTGGCGGACGCTTGTGCGTGCGGTAATGAGCCTTCGGGTTCCTTGAAATGCGGGGAATTTCTTGACTAGCTGCAAACCAGTTAGCTTCTCAAGAAGGACTCTGCACCATACAGTAAATAAGTAATGTACAAGAGATGCATAATATAACTGCTGTATGAGTGCGCTATCTAAACGAACAAAGTTTCCAATTATATAACAAAGTTCCGAGGTTAAGGATGAGTGGAAATTACTTATCAATACGTAATTATAGCGCAACTCTTAATTAAGAACCTAACTAATTTTACCTTTACATAAATTTTCCACCCATTTCATGCTTCTTATAATTTCTTGTTACATGCTTGGAATAAACGAGGTTGAAATGGACAGATCTGAATTCACTATAACTTTTATCTCCGAGCTATATAAAATATTAGTATTTGAGTTGGAGTGAATTATTTATAAGATGCTACGTTAACCTCCTTAGTGAAGTTTTCAAGATGAAGGCGCGCACCCACACACAGGGATGGTGGGAGTTTGGGGAACTTGAAAAGGTTTAACAAATTGTTTCTTACGATTAGAACGAAAGAAAATATCTTCCTTGAAATAGGAATTCCGACGTCGTCCCACCTTGAAAGGGTAAAGAGACGAGCATCAACCCTATTCTCACCCCGCTGTCCTAATTGACGACATTCAATGAGGCCTCTCGATCAAGTTAATTGAATTCTCTCTAGGTGATCGAGAAAGAGGCGAGAGTAGGAACTGAGAGCCCTTGGTTCTATAAGCTTATCACACTTCATTATTTCAGCCGATGTTCCCTAAAATCCTATCGTGAGCATATTTCCTTCATGTGTATTGATTTTTTATTTAATTAAGGAGTTTTTCAATATTTTATAGCTTCATACGATAAGAATAATGAATTGGATAACATTTGCAGTGAAGCGGTCCTCGTGAAGTTTGCTGGATTCTCTCACCTTTCGGCTGAAAGACGTATCGCAAAACATCCCACGCAAGGTAACCGGACGCCGCGATTGTGTCTGAATAGGCGATTACCCGAATAGGAAGCAGCAATGCTTCCAGCTGTACCGTTACTTTCTCTCCTTTTGTGTTAATAGACCGACTTATTCTATTACCGTATCTTCCTTGCTTATCCATCCAACCTCTTAAAGACATCTAACAGCATGTTGAGATACTTTATGAACTCTGACATACGCTGTATTCTATGTGATTAAAATCCACCTGGTCTCTATACTTCTTATATCCGAGATGTTACATAAACTTTCTAGTGTGGGGACCGCGCGAATGTACCAGGATTGGGGGTATTACAGCCACATAATTAGCTACTGCGAAAGTTTGAGGAAATGTTTTCTCGTGAAACATGTCTCAACCTGGATTAAGGTTCTATTTTTTATAAGTAAAATAAGGAATTGCGTGGCACATTCGTCAGACGTTTGGCTAAACTTGTCTTTGAACAACCCTTTGTTTTTAAAACACACTTGAGATGTTGTTTTTTACTTCATTTTCCTTATATCTATGCATATATCTCTTTATCTAAGCGGGTAGTTTCCAGTCTGACGCCATGGCGCCTGCGTCTCTAGAAAGCGTCAAACTGAAATCGAAAAATCTTGAATTACCAGAGCAACAAGCGATATTCTGTGCTGAAGTGAGTGGAGTTTTACGACTCCTGTTTCATCAAACACAGTGTTATTTTCAAGAAACGCAGGATTTTCTATACATTTTGTACTTGGCCGTCTAATGCAATCACACTAACTTCATACTGATATTGATACCAGGATAACAACCACATTCCCTCTCAATGACTGACTTACTGACTGACTAATCGAATTTTCTGCATTGCACTAAAATTAACTACGAAATAAAGTAAGTTCGGAATGCTGTGTAAGGCAAATCGACATAGGATTCTCTGCAGGATCGTGATGTTTTGAGTCTCCAGCCTCTACTGTAGCGGTGTCCGTTTTCAATTCCTGAACACTCCTAGCGAGATTCATGATGCACGGCGTGGCACTTGGACAGACTTTCCTCCGAGTGTTTCGGTTTTCCCTGTCAATATCATTCTGCCAGCAATACAAAGGATGTCCCTCTACCTTAAGTACAAAGAGGTATACAAAAATCAATTCAAATATATTCATAATTCCAAGTACAAGTGATATTATAAATTTACACATAAGTAAACGTTGGGCTCCTACATCCTCCTGGTTATGGGAAGTAGGGGCGGTTTATTACAGGTAACTACGTCAATTTGAATCAAAGAAAGGCAGTATATATGTAGATACATTACGTTTCACTTCTAAACCCTTCCACTTGAGATTTCTTAAAAATTTGGCTTATTTTTATGAGGGGCTGAAAAGTATTAGATTTTTTTATATTTTCTGTCATAGCTAAATACTATAACTTAAAATATTTGAGGCCAAATATTGTGTTGCAGAAGATTGGATTCGAACTAGTTGGAGAGAAGACAAAAGTAATCCACATGGATTGAGGCAACTCCATGAATAAATTAGCTCGGGAAACGCCGAATGACCAGAGTTTGATACTCCAAAATTACTCTCTTGACCATTACTTGCAGACCAACTCAGAGAAACACTCATCTCTCTGTCAAGAGGATCGGAGCTCGAGCTTGAATTCGATAATTCATTCGCGTGCATTCTGTGTAGAGATTACGAATGTGTGGTGATAATTCGTACCTGCATTTTTATTATCTGGTATGTAACAATTTGAAGGCTAAATTTTGATATAGGTCTACAAAAAGATGCAATTTTTAGTCCCACAGTAAAGACCAATCAGTTAATGCTGCATATTAATTAGGACCGTTGTTTATTGTGAAAGTGATAATTGCACAACTATTATATAAACAAAACAATGAGATTTGTTGTTAAACATAGCACAACTTAACAACAACCAAGTTCTGAAGGTTTCTGCTTAATAACAATTGTACATGTTTAAGCTTCGCTTATTTAAAGTGCCATTGGTATCATGTTTCGCTTTTCTTACGGTAGAATTTATTTTCATGTAATACGCATAAAGAGGGAAAATTTTATGATCAAATTTATGTTTATAATTTAGCCCTTTAAGGAAGTATCCTTACCATATATAGAGGAATTCCATCTCTTTCAATGTCAAAGAACGTTTACCCACACAAATATTTGAGTTTTTCTGTATTATATAACCGTTTGAACGACGTTGTCATAAACGAGGAGTTTCAAAAGTAGGGAGAATAGAGGACAATAAAGTGGAAACTTTTTGGAATAAGATACTGTTATTTTATTTGCCCGGATTTTCTTAGGAAACCACTAGAAACCTCATTCGTATTACACTGGATTGGAACTCGAAATATCTGGTGTCTGCAACAAACCATAAATCTTAGTTACACAATGCAACGATGTTCTTCATTCGCGGCATGTTTGCGACTCAGTGTCATCTGCAAGTAATTCTCGAATTTCAATATCTTATGAAAATTTGCTGTAAAGCTGTAATGAATGTTAAGATTGGGGTCTTCTTATATATGGCCCCGTGTGTTGATGGATACATTTAGATATTTCGGAAGAACTTACTGCCTCCATTCTCCCTCTACAAGATCGAGACAGTATGATTATTCAAAGCATCGTAGCTATCAAGCATAACACGTGTTCTCGTACCCGGAAGAACGTATTCTTAGTGCTCACCGCTATTAAAATATCAGATCCCATTTGTCTCCTGTGAACGTTACGTTATCACAATCGTTTGTTTTTTGTCATTCCTTCATTCTCATACTTTGTTTGACTTTTTTGACTTCAGTGCCAGTGCTTGGGTGACACTTCTAGTATCATGAACATTCATAAATGAAATTATTAAGTTCCTTATTTTTAGTACAGTATTTTATGCGCTTTTTGACTACAGACAGAGTCATGCAGTCTCCGAAAAGCAGTGGAATATTTAGCAGGTGTTTGGGGATGTGTGATTAAAATAACCGAACCTGCGGGAAGCAACTAGCGATAGCCGTCAGATCAATATTACCTCTGTGCTTGGTAATGATGGAATCTATGTTTATAATCTTAGTAACTGACCAACCTAATACACAAATTCTTGTTTTATAATAAGTTTATTATAAAACAATAATTTGTGCATTAAGATGGTCATTTACTAAGATTATACTGAGATGCACGGTCTGTAAAACTTCGAAATCTATATTTATATTAACACAAATTGAGTATATATATATATATATATATATATATATATATATATAAAATTTTAATA
>Ga0136643_10020022_pt1 | contig 10114 bp, 8 predicted proteins | sample TergutLab28metaG_FD_96883 | JGI IMG/M metagenome (GOLD analysis project Ga0136643, IMG submission 96883) | Labiotermes labralis P1 segment gut microbial communities from Petit-Saut dam, French Guiana - Lab288 P1 (version 3) (version 3) | ecosystem: Host-associated > Arthropoda: Insects >... | reverse complement strand
TCTTCTTCTTCTTCTTCTTCTTCTTCTTCTTCTTCATCATCATCATCATCATCATCCAAGAGCTAAAACTGTACTGCACATGAGTCCAGCTGCTCCTTGTCACTGACCCCACACAGCTCTTCACTCGTTTCCAGTTGTCACTAAGCCAACCTGTAAGGAATGAAACTGCTAGCATTAGATTTACCCAACTTCCTACGGTTACTCCCACATAGACACTAAAGTTACAAGGGAAACCTGAAATCCAAACCACATTCTACCATACCGAGACATTTAGGTCAGTTTTGTAACACAGTATTATGCACCTTTTTGAAAATATTTGCCCGTTTTTTATGTCTGCAAATTTAACTCAGATTCTTTATTAGTTTTCATTACATTTTTAAGTTATGATCCTTGTGTATGTCTGAGGCATGTTAACATGATGGCATACCTTGTATGTCAGGGCCCTGGGGCAGTCACTTCATTTGCCCTCCTCAAGGGACACCACTGTGTGTGTATGCATGCATGCATGCATGCACATTCCATAGAACAAGGACAAGAAATGTCAGGTTTTTGAAAGAATGATATTTATAGGCAATGAGGTAACTGCCAAGCCAGAGTCGTTGCTGCAAGACCAACTAGTGCCACAGGCCTATTCAAGTGGGAAAGTTACAAAATCAATGTCATTTACCAGTTTGGAACAGTTGTATTGCAAGAACAATCAAACCTTGATATGGTTAACGGAATGTAACTTATATTGTACATATTCCATGCATTAGACATATATTTATTGAATTTATTGCACTTATTAACAAACAATATATATATTGAGGGTTGTCTGTGCATCTTCCTCATGAAATAAAGTGATGATGGGCTTAGGTACCCAAAACATGTCGAGCGAAGAATTCATCAATAAAATTACCTAGTTGCATGAAGTTGGCATTTTACTTTATTTTTATATATATATGTTTTACTGTTTTATAGTGTATACATCCCTCTACTTGTTTCAGCTTAAATAAGTCATCTTCAGGGGACTTAAATTACAAGGGAAAAACTAGCCATGTACTGTATTGACATAAATACACATTGACATCACATCAGATGTGACTGCCACATCTGATACACATGGATACAGAATCCTGATATTGACCCTGTTTGTACAGTTTATACAACTGGCTCTATGCTAATTTATTTCAGGAAGCCACAGCTGCTGAAAATCGCAGTGTCCGCCCGTGGATCATCTTGTTTGGGCATCGTCCTATGTACTGTTCTAACACTGGTGATGATGACTGCACACACTATGGAACCTACACTCGTGTTGGCATGCCTTTCCTGCATTGGTTAGTAAATTACAGTAAATGAAATTCATGTGATTGAGTTCCTGAGGGTCAGTCAGAAGAGGCATTACTGTGTTGACAAAAGCATGCCACTGATTCCTATCCTGAGTCACATTAATCATGTTTCTTTCATATCCACTTCAATATTATCCTCCCTGCTGTTCCTGCATTTTGATAGTGGTCTCTTCCTTTCAGGTTTTCCACCTGAGAACTTTCTGTGCATTTATAGTCATATTTTACGCAAGGTACACCCAGCTATTTTGTCCTGCTTGACATGATCACTCTTCTAATGTTTTGTGAAAAGTAAGAATGATAAAATTCTCATTATTTCTCCTTCACCTTTCTTTAAAACATATGAAGTGCTGTATGTGTAATGTGTGGGATATATTATGATACATATGTGTAGACTTACGCATATATATATATATATATATATATATGCGCTGAAGGTTGAGGTGATAGTCCTTTTCAAAATGTTTGTACCCAACCACATGGTTTCAAAGTCCAGAGTAGCACAATCTGCACTAAAAGTTGTATAGCAAACTTAACTTTGGTGCGTACGATTGCTTTGTCTGCTCTGCATAGAACTTGCATAAAAATGATAACTTTACTTACAAGTAACTTTATCATGCAGACAGTTTGTATATAACACAACATGAAAAAGACAAGTAATATGTAACCCTGCTGATTGTCAGTAGGTTTAATAAAGAGCAGCAGTACTGCTTGCTATAAACACACCTATTATTTTATTATGAATTTCTTATTTATTTATGTAACTCTAGTATGTTACAACATGAAAATTATCAGTAGCTTTGTTGGTCAGTATTAAAACTTTAATTGCTTTAGATCAGTAATTTCTTTCATGGTCTCTCCAGGTTTAAAATGCACAGTTTTATAGCTAATTTATTTGGCTTGTGTCACATGGGGAGCAATTTTATCATATTTGCTGTAAGAAGTTCATGTCGACAGTAAGTGGAAATTAGGGCACAAACACATCTGGGAAATGTGTATGACCACATATGATGCTATTTCTTTAGACTGTATATTATGTGTGTAATGTATGACATTCAGCTTCTGAAGTCCTGTTTCTAATAAGTTCAGTATCAATTATCTGATAGTCTGCCTGCACTGCAGTACCGAACACATAAGATTAGTGGTTTTCTGGACTTCATCAAATGTTGAGTATTCTGAACGAACTGCAATATTTCAGACACTGTCTGTGCTCAAGTTGAAAAGTAGGGAGGTAACTGTTTGGTTGGGTCCAGTAGAAATTTGAATGTTCCCAACCCAGTAGGTTCCTTCTAACCCTTCTACCTGAGGACAGTAAGAGATCTACTTTCCTGGCATTGTGCTTTGGTTGGCATACTAGATTGTGGGAAAAATCAAGAAACCCAATCATCCTAAGTCGTCATATCATATTATTACTGTGATACAGTCAGATTTTTCTATTAATGTTTAATTACTCCATTTGAAGATTTCTGCTTTATTGCTAAGAGGAAGTGACAAGAGTAAATTTTGTAAATTTATGTTTGGTCTGTTCTTAAAATATTTTGTGTGTTGCAAATTGTCAGAAAGTCCACCATAAAGAATCCTGCATGTAATTTTATCTTATTAATATCTATATTGTTGGTTCAGAAATGGGTTTGTCATAATACACAAGTATGTCTAGTGATATTTGAATAAAGGTAGACCAACTTGATGACACTTGCTTTATTGTGTCAGTTTACAGCTCAACATGTTTCAGATGTTAATACATCCATATTCAGGAGCTTGCGACTACTAGTTGCGTTGTTGTGTGGGCTGACTTGAGGCGAGTTGGTGTTATGTAGCGGGATTGTATGTTGGTGATGTGGTAACTGAGTGTAGGCTGAACCACTACTAGTAGTGGTTCAGCCTACACTCGGATACCACATCACCAACAGCCAATCCCGCTACATAACACCAACACACCTCAAGTCAGCACAATACAGCCTACACAAAAACGCAACAAATAGTCGAAAGCTCCTGAAGATGGATGTATTAACATCTGAAACATGTTGAGCAGTAAATTGACATAATAAAGCAAGTGTCATCTAGTTGGTTTACCTTTATTCAAATATCAAGATGATGCACGGTCCAATACGCATAAGTGTCCAGTGATGTTACAGTAAAGCTGAGTGGCATACCGTGTGTGTAGGACCAGTGCTGTTCACATTGCTATTCTTGTGTTTGAACTTGCAGGTTTGGTTTGGAGAAATTGCTGAATGACTACGGTGTTGATGTAGTCATCTGGGCACATGAGCATTCATATGAGCGTTTGTGGCCGTTGTATGACTACACAGTCCGCAACGGTAGTTACGAAGAACCATATCGTAATCCGCGTGCTCCAGTCCATCTGATTTCAGGATCAGCAGTAAGTGATACATAGACAAAAAAGTTCCTTCTTTTTGGTTTACATGGTCTATTATTTTATTCTTTACTGGAAAGCAGAGATACTGCTGATTCCTCTACTTTCCAAGTTAAATTGAAAGGCTGCAAGCTAGGTAACCAGCTTTGTGGAACTCTGTGAACTTTAAGGAGCACTTCACATACTAATCCGACATGAAAGGCCACTGCTTCCACCTTGTAAAACATCATTTCGGTATTTGTCTTGTAACTCCAGACGTGGGCCTCTGTCCTTACATTAGCTGAACACTGAGTGTCTCAGTATTTAAACACTTGGAAATTAGACACCTCATCAGGGAGACTGACAACTAGCCTGTCTTCCTGATGAGGTCTGTGGTTTCTGCTGTGGTTGTGGTTGGTATGTAATTCCCGACACACAATACACACTCACACGTAAGCACAACTTCTCCGCGTGCACACTGTGTATTGCTGGCCGCTTGCTTGCTGCACTCACTGCGTGTCTCACACACTGACTGAAATTTTCCACTAGTTACTTCACTTGCGAATCTGTATGAGTGTTTATAAGGAGGTGGCATGTGGGCAATAAACTATCCTGGCTACGTGGGTAGGCTAGCCCACGGTGTCCACCACAGGTCCTCCATCTGTGACGCAGAGGATATGCATAATGTGCATTTTTGTTACCACTTCAGTTTTTCCATGCCAGTTATTCCATCATCAGGGACTGGTACATTAGGTCCATTGGAAGCTGCCATGTCTTACCTGATTGGTACAACTGGATGTTCCTTCAATTAAATACCCCCAATTTCCATACATTTAACACATTTAAATGTTCAACCCTGTATTATATTCTCAGTTACAGTGTGACTATACATGATACTGCTGAACACAGTACTGAACAAAGTGCATGTAGAGAATCTAGCAGTTCATGCTTGAGTGGTATTTCTTAACACAAGACCCCTTGTGAAGAAGAACAACATAGAATTTACAACTGTATCTTGTTTCACTTCACTTCGTATGTGCACTGTGCTTACACTTTACTCTGTCCTGCAAGATACTACTTGCCTTCCCCACCAGCAACAATTTTGTCTACTGTATATGTTTTGATATCCCATTAAAGTCTGCCTGGGGGTACTGTTTAGGCCCCCTTGGTGTTGGTTATTTCTCTGGACGTAGCAGTTCATCAGAACTGGACCCATTTGGATTCTGGACTTTTGATATTTTGGACCATGCTACCTCTTGCAGGAAAGTTTTGTTTGTGTTTTGTATACAAAAACGTACTGCAGGGTGCACAGTGTAGCAGATACATTTGGCCGTTTGACCATTTTCCTCAGAACTGAATAATAACTGAGGTACTTGTCTGCTGTATCTATGGCCTCCATGATATTATTGTACTGGGAAATGGTAAGGTTTCTTTCTTTCCAGATCTGTTCTTGTCTTGCCTTCCTGTGTTCACTGGGGCTGTTGCATCGTTGATCGTGCTAATCATTCGCACAAATCTTTTGTCTGCCTCACTTGGACTGTTATGTCACCTTTCCTTCGGAACGCTGACTGCTGTGTTTTCAAGTGCTTGGCTTCGCGTTCTAGGTCAGGTGGAATGCCCCTTGCTAGTCCTCTCATTGCCACAGACTCTTGTCTTTCAGTCTGGCAGTGTTTCAGCTGATGTCACTATTACAAAAATATAATGATTCTGGCCTTAGTTTCTGTCTAAAACTGATGAAACTGTGTCCTCCAATTTCTGCCTCTTGTCTGTGTATATTTTCATCTTACAGATATAACCTGATACCGCCTCACACACCATTCAGACCATCGCTCCATGTTTTGTTATTTTTTGTGGATCGCACGTCCCAAATTTCAGGCCACCCTGCCATGGGATCGTGGCTTCATCAAGTGACATTCCTTTGGGTTGTAAATAGACCTGAATTTCTGTAGAAAATTTTCGTACCCACACCATATTTTGAATGGTCTCTCCTGGTTTTTTTTTCATCAGAGCTGTCCTATTCACCACTTTTTTCCTCTTACTGTACTTGTTTCACTCTCAGTAGTAAAAGCTAAAGGACAGATAGCAATTGTTTATATGGAGAAGTTGTGTGGTTGTAACTATCACTGTCCAAAATTTCAGTGCCACACTCATCGTACATCACAATTTGTGTCTGCACATAACTCACAAAATATTGTTTTCTTGTATAACACTGCTTCCTATAAAGACCCATGATTTCTGAGAGGAAGTGACAAAAGGAAACACAGAGGCCATCTGAATCTGTCGTTGTCTTGTTGCATTTGTATGGTTCTATGAATGTGGGGTCAGGAAGGGTCTGTGTATTTGTAACTGGAGACCCAAGCGTCTTGCTTCAAGGTGTTGGTAACCTTAACAAGATATGTGAGACAGAATAGCTGAGAAACGCATGTGTAGGATGTCATATATGAAAACAGTGAAATACATGATCCGTCGACATTGCATAGCATAGCAATCAAAGCTATATATATGTGATGTGATGTGTGACGGCAAAGTGTTAACCCTTTAACACCGAATGGCCACAAAAGTGGTTGCGCAGTGAGCCCTTTAAATAGCCGAACGGCCAGTAAAGTGGTCGCAGATAGAATGTCGAAGTTTGGAGGAATTTTATTCACTCCCTATTCGGTTAACCACTGTGGCTTGCTATGCTGCAGGACCCATGAAGGTCAGACTTTCATTCAGGAGCCAGAATGTACCCTTTCCACCTCCTAAACCCCTCCACAAACACCAATATATACGCACTTCAGTAACTGCTCATTTTTCCCAGCTGACTAATACGGTTCTGACACTGCGTGCTTTGACTGATACTTGCTCTGGGGTTCACTGTGGGTTGAAATATCAACACTGGCCTCTGTAGCAAACTGCAGTTGTTGACCAGAAAGGTTGTCAGTGGCATACTGCACTCATATAATTCAGACGAAACTAATGCTCAAAAACTGGAGGTATCCACAAAACTCGATGTTTACAGCTACAGAAGGGCCTACAGACATGCCTCTTGTAGTGCAGGGGTAATCTGTTGGGGCTGTGGAGTAGTAACATGCAACATACAGCTGTCAATCTAGTAACAATGTCTTGGGCACCCTCTAGTAGCTGGAATTTTTTTACAGCAGTCACATCGTAGCTTTAGATCTGTTTTGCTGTCACTGCAGAAGACACATTCATATGTGACTGGTATTATGTTTCTGAAACTGTGCGGTCTTACACAGTAGTCTAAACAAGGCAGATGATTGTGGGTCTGGAGCAATGGCCGGAAAAAAATAAATAGAACTTGAGGAAGAAACCATCAGTGAAATTCTGGTTGCTGACACGGCCTCGGAATCAGGTGTGAAAGCTAGCGATGTTAGAAGGCTGTTTTGAGGAAGAAGAGGACCAACAACAGCAGCCGGCCTTAGCAGAAGTAGACATAACAAGCAATGGCCAGCGAAATAAACCCAGCCGTCTGTGTTCTTCTCACGGCCAAAAAAAGGGCACAGTGTGCCAGATGTGACGTGACCCTGCCCGTGGTGCCTTGTTTCATAGAATATCACACAAAAGTAAATTTTGTAATATATCACCTTCTTTGTGAATACTGTGTGTTGTGATAAAACAGTGATCCAAGGTGCCACAGACCTTACGCAGCAGCCAGCATTATGTGAGTAATGAACTGTTTGCACCACATTTAATATAATGCGTGCAATTCACGGGCATAAATTTATTATAAAAATAGGTGAATATTTTTTCCCGGATTAACCAATTCTTAAGCAGAGTGCAAAATTTTATTTCATTAAATTTGAGGAAAAGTCAATGAGATGTGCTTTTTTTAAGAGTAAGCATTACAATTTAAAAGCTCCATTAAAAAACTTCCGGCTGCCCAAGCAACGTTGCTCAGTAATTCCGGCGTCACAGTGTTAAGCAAACCTGAGAAGTTACAGTCTGGGGAATATTGTGTGGTTGTGATATGGTGACAGCTGGCTGACAGTGTGTAATTGTGTTGGGATGAGAAATAAATGTACGCATATGAAACAACAATGGGTAACAAATTGTTCAGAAATGTGCCAGTTGTTCATTCTTATAACATTAATGTTCAAAATTACGTGTGTGGGAGTATCAAGAAGAGATTAACTGGGAGAAGACTTTTTTATCTCCTCATCACATATAAAATGCTTGAGGTTTGAAAAATACAAAATTACACTTTTACCTGGTGTTTGTATGCAGTGTGCATAACATCAGTATTGTCTTGTTTCTTTACTGTGAAAATTCCAGTACTGGTCATTTGTTTTTCCATGTGTCTGTGATGTACAAGTTCCACTTTTTTCCTCAGGGTTGCAAAGAAGAAATTAGTCCATTCAGAGGAGATCTACCTTACTGGTCAGCATTCCGCAGCACTGATTATGGTTACATGCGAATGCAAATTGTGAACAAAACGCACCTGTACACAGAACAGATATCTGTAGATAAGGTGTGTATTGAAAGTTTGCTGCCACCACACGTGTTTTGCATTTCACCACAGTTTGCATGTAAAGTCACATATTTGGTTAGCCATTATGTGTTTGGGGATGAAATGCCTGCTGTATGTCTTCATCTGCCTGTCATATTTTCTGCCACAATTCAGACATTTTGCCTGTAGCCTAGTCACTATACAAACTACACCATCCAGACTCCACACAGCTTATGTTTCTTGAATTAATACCTTTCGGCAAGGGTAAGTGTTGTCTGATGTTCAAGGTTTAAATAAATTCCAAATGGAAGAAACAGCAAACGAGATGCCTTGCCTCTGAGGCTTTTTCTTTTTCTCCTTTATGCAAATACCAGCATGTTAGAATTTGGAAAAGCAAGATGGTATTGCTGCAGTAAAAAGTGTAGTGATATCATGCACAGGTTTTGTTATATGGTGGACAGTAATATAAGAAAGTGCCTTTATATTTGACCTTAGCAGAAGGTATGGTTCATGTTTGACCATACGTAACAAGATGAAAATGTTTGCACAAATTATTATATTAATCCATTATGTCAAATTTAATTAACCTTTGGACGCCTAACGTCAACTATAGTTGACGTACCACACCGCTAACCTCCAAAGTTGTATTTTATATATTTATTCAACAAATATAGGTACCAAATATTTAAACATGGTGTATACTATCCGTTTTTTTCTCTTCAAAATGCAGTTTGTTTCATAATTGTAACATATTTGGTTCCTGTATTATTCACATTTTATTATACAGGGTGTGCTAAAATAAAAAAAAAAATTCCGGCGCCAAAAAGTTAATATCTGTCAGGTGGTTTAGAGATGAAGCATGCAGATGAACAGACATGACATCTCCTTGTGCATTAATTTTATGTAGGCCTGCCTTGTGCAGTGAACGCGTAAAGTGGCATGTGAGTATTCTTTTGTTTAATGCAATATTGAGAATGCAACATTCATGTTATGTTGTGCATAAATTACATAATCTTTTCACATACCATAAGTTATTTACATTTTCTTGTATTTTATTTGTTACAGGAAGGTGAAGTTATTGACCATATTTGGGTCATTAAAAATGACCACTTGCCATATGTATAAGTATGATTACAGACATGAAGCATTAATAATTCTAATCTCAAGTGTAATGATTTTTGGATTTTTAATGTGTATAATACACATAATACATGGGTTGGGCACATTGAAGTGGATGAAGCTGAGCAGCTGTTCATGAAGCATAATTAGTTAGCACTTGTGAGAATGAAATTGAAGCAATAATTTTATACTGTTTGTCTTGTCAAGAAGGGAGCAAGCTGTAACTTTTGGCCTTGCTTCCTGTTTTATAGTAATATACAGCACTTCATTCTATCAACAAAGATGGCAGAGCTTGTGTATGTTTGTATTGTCTTGTTAACTTCTGGATAATTTGACTGCAGAGTGTTTTGTACTATCAGAAGAAGAGTGCAGCTTTATATATGTGACCTTCACCATGCTGTCTGTGGCATGTGGACATGTATTGTAGTTAGTTCAGCGTTCCAATGATTGAATTGTTCCTGTGTAACCTGCCAAGTTTGTTTACACCAACACACAACTCCACTTTTATTTGGCAAAATTAGCGGACTGGAGACCTGCTGATAGAACACACAAGTCTGTATAAACTGAACGTACTGTGTGCCCACTATAAACATATTGCATGCCCACCCATTCCCTTACTCCATTATGAATGTCAGTGTTACGTATACAAACTGATTGGTTTTTTTTTTAAAAGGGTTCCCCATTATGCAATTTCATATGCATTGTTGTAAATTTAATTTCTTTTAGTGGGGAAAAAATAAAATGGAGAAGAATGAGTTGGGCTGGGCATGTGGCATGTATGGGTGAGGAGAGGGGGGTGTATACGGTCTTGGTGGGGAAACTGGAGGGAAGGAGACCAATGGGGAGACCTAGGCGTAGATGGGTGGA